>Ga0065711_1006949_pt1 | contig 16839 bp, 16 predicted proteins | sample Hoacrofraction12_FD_59098 | JGI IMG/M metagenome (GOLD analysis project Ga0065711, IMG submission 59098) | Hoatzin crop microbial communities from Cojedes, Venezuela - Epithelial fraction 12 v2 (version 2) | ecosystem: Host-associated > Birds > Digestive system > Esophagus > Crop | place... | reverse complement strand
TGATGTCATGCTCAGTACATAAACTGGGGGAGTTGGCCAGGGATTGCTGCTCGGGAACAGGCTGGGCATGGGGTAATGAGCAATTGCACTGTGCATCACTTGCTTTGCATATTCTTTTATTAGTATTATTGTTATTTTTCTCTTCCTTTGCTGTCCTATTACACTGTCTTTATCCCAGCCCACGAGTTCTACCTTCTTCCAATTCTCCTCCTCATCCCACCAGTGGGAGAAGGAGTGAGCATGAGCAGCAACATGGTACTTAGTTGCCAGCTGGGGCTAAACCACAGTGTTCAATCAGCAGTGTCACCTGAAGAGTTGTAAGCAGCAAGCTGACTCTGAAGAGCCCAGGGAACATGAGCATGAGGCCTGTGTATAGGCTGAAACACACCTTTCCTGTGCCATTTTAAATGTATTCAAACAAAACAGTGCAAGTTCTTCACACTGGCCTGGTGCAATTTAGCTTGTTCAACATTTTTGCTGGTAAAAGCTACTAACTTTAAACTGGTAACAGGTTGCCTCAGAACAGGTGAGAAGTATATAACTTGCACACATAGGGAGATTCTAGGACCTGGAACATCACGCCCAAAAGAGCAGTACCACATGAGCCACTCTTCAGTGCGAAACAGTAAAATGGTTCCACTTTTGTCAAGGGATAAGGGCATACACAGACAGTTCTCTGTAACACCTTGCCCCTTGGTTCAATGCGCTCTGTGCAAGTTGGTCATGGACAGGACAGCTAAACACCCATCCCTGGGAGGCAGGGCCAGCTCCGCATACAGCTTGTCCTGTTCCGTGAGTTGGCTCGTAGGTGGTAAAGATGAAATCAGGGACTATATTTATTCTCCCTGCCCAGTCATATCTTTCTACAGATTCCAGGCTGGGCCCTGCTTCCTTGGCGTGGGTCCTGGAGACTAGTAAGCAAAGGAGGGCATAAATCAGTGCCTCGGGTTCTGTCAGGAGCACATCGAACCAACTGTCCACGCTGGGAACAGGTGCACTGGAGGCAAGCAGGGACACGGTCCCATTTGGAGTAGTGGAGGGGGGGGCTTGCAGAAAAGCTTTTCATTTCTTCTCCCAAGAGCCTAGCCTAAACTTCTCACCCTGCAAGTGGGTTATTTACCTGCCGCCGCTCACCAGTGCGGTTAACTAGAGACTTTCCACCACGCACCAGTCCATGCTAGGTCGGGCCACAGCTAAATCTTGTTGGTTTCTGTAGTCCATTCTACTTCACTTTTGCTCCCATTCTTCTTTCTTTTCTGGTCCATTTCACTCTCTGCCCTGACACATTCACTCCAAACCCGAAGTACTTCAGGGACTGTGCAGAAATATTGGTAAATGAAGACAGTCTTCAAACACAACTGTAATTTTTCACCAGTAATTTTAAAAGCCACCTGACATGAAAACTAGTGCAGGCTTACAGCAGCCAGGAGCATGTCACTAATCTATGCTTAATAACTGTGGGGTGGATTTTCAACTAATATTTTAGTTCTAGTAACATTTTAAACAAGCATTGCTTCTGAAAGAAGCAGTCCTACCTCTACCATGGCTGCTCATTCCCACTCCCACCACCCTTTCTCTAAGCACCAGCATGAGCAGCTGTGCAAGGACACAAATCAAGGGGGCATATCCAAATTAAATTTCCCTTTTTTCCCCCCTTTCTGGTTGTGTTAGTTTTAAGCTGGATCAGTTCCCTGGTCAGCTTCACAGCACAACCACAAAGATGTTCATGCAGCATAGAGCAGGAATTGATGTCTTCATCAGCATATTGACACTTGCTGAGCCTCAGGGCGATTAGCCTCACTCAAGGTATACTGCTCTGTACAGATACAATGATGTAAAGCCACCCATTGCAGATAAGGCTGCGTAAACAAGACCCCACCCGTGCACCCACAGCAAGAGCAATCTACTCCCTAGCTCAGGGAACAATGGCCCGATGGGTGGACAGAAACCTGCAGAATGACTTGTGAAATGCTCTGTATGAAGCTTCAGGGCATGGTGTTCCCATGATGGGGCCTGCAAAGACAGACAGATTCCAGTGCAGAGGAAAAAAAGCAACCACTGACGCGAGCAGGAAGAGGGCTACCTTTCATAAGCTCTTCGCTAGTGCTTTCAGAAACAGTTTTACCAACTCAAGACTTTCAACCAAGTGTTGTGCGCTCCCAGCCTTTGCTTTGTTTTTTAGTCACAGAAGTACCAGGTGGCTTCTTCCAATACTGAGTCAGAGAATCCAGCCCGGACCAGCTTTGTGGTGGTCAAAATCAAGAGAGAAATTTTCACTGTGGAATACATCAAAAATCCCATTCAAAATCAAGTCTACCACCTAAAAAGCTGACTTCTGCTGCAGCTGCAAACTACTGGCTCTCTGCGTTCAGGGCTGGACATCTAGCTAGGTAGCTGAGAAGAGCCACATTCATGACAGGGCTCTAAGTAGGCAAACTACAATGAAATGGAGAGCAGATAGAGAGGTTTGTTTTCTGCCCTTCTTAATATCTGAAAGTGTAGCTAGTTAAGAAACTGTAGGTGTCTGCACACATTACCAGCAGAGCCATTCAGGGGCTGAATGGTGCCTTTTAGCACCAGAAACACAGACCTTTACCTGTTAGGACAACAAGAAACTTGGAGACAGCTGCGAGAGACACCATAACAGACAGACTTAGTCACACATCACGAAGCCATTATATATCTATCCAAAGATTAGTTCAGTAGCTTGCTCAACTCTGGGATCTGCCTTACTGATACTCCACCCAAAAGAGACATCGGTAATTCTTTCTGATCTGTGCATGTTAAAATCTTCACTGATTTTCCTAAATACAACCTGCAGAGACCAACTGCACCAACTTGGGAACGCCTGAGAGAAAAAGAGTTCATTCAGAAGATCGAGAGTTCACTCAGAACATCATTTTGTACAAGGCAACGCAGTACAACCATCCTGCGTGGGACCGGCTGCCTGGAATACTGTGATGTGCCCTTTTTTTTCTCCTTACCATACATCTTGCCTTCGTCTGACAAGATTATCTTCCGCCGTCCACATGGTGGGTAGATGGCTAGCGCTTCCTGGAAGCTCTGCTCAATGTCCGGGCTCCACACACCCTCAGCGTCATTGTCAATGGGTTTGTCCAAGGCCTCGCTGCCCCCCGAGTCGTTGCTCCCCTCCGGGGAGGTGGGAGAACTCCACTCGTTGGAGGTAATGGTGCCAGCTAGAAACTCCAAGGTGCCACGCAGAGAATCAGACTCGGAACCTGCAGTGACAAACACACCTGTCACTTAGAAATTCTCCTCACTAGGAAAATGAAGAGATACAAAAGAAAGAAAGAAGTTACAAAACCTCAGTGAGGAGGCGGTTTACTTCAAGTTTACCTTAAATGGCAATTCAACCACATGCTTCTTTTCTATTAATGTTCAGATGAAAACCTTTTCTACAAATCCTTCTGACAAAACAGCCTGCTCCCATATCTCCTTGGCTCATTAACTCTCCAGCACTTCCCAGTTCTCCTCAGACACTGTCTTCTTGCCTGTGTCTTTGTCTCCTAATTTCTTTCTCCTTCTGCCGTCATTATCTGTGTAACTGTTATTCAACTTTCTGAAGCACGCACACAGGGATTCGGTCCGTGTGAAAGACTACACAGAGTAAAGCAGTGATGAATTATCTAGTCATCACTGAGCACTGGGTTTGAAATTTTCTTAGATACTGTTTCACTGGATCAGAGTTAGTCCTCGGTGTCATTTTTAAGTCCTCGGTGTCATTTTTAACACTGACATTTCTTCTTCTCAAGGATCAGCTGCACTTCTAAAAAGCAATTCCCAGAGCCAGACAGTTTAATGCAATGTCTCCCAAATCTCAGCACTATATCCTGGCACGAGCAGCAGGCACCATGAGTAAAAGGATAAAGGCACTAGGTTGCAAAGTCAAGAATCCTAGGCATTTAGCCTGTTTCTGCTGCTCATCTTCAGAATGACCTTGGGCAAATTCCTTCAGTCCGCTGTGCCTCTCTGCCCCCTCACCCTCTACCAGTCTCAGGGTATTAGATTTGCCACTGGGCAGCAGCAGAAATTGGTTTCTCGTTGAACCTATGCGGGCAGCTGCTAGCTCATCAAAACTACAATAAATTGCAGTCTACTTCCAAGCACCTGCAGTGGAGGCTGAAGGCAGTGAGTTGAGCTGCTAAAACATTCAGAAAGCAACTTCAGACCATACAGACACTTCCAGTCAACCATACAATGGACAAATGGCTTCTAAAGACACAAATCACTCCCCTGCCTTCATCTCAAAGCTGTTCATTTACCTTTTTAATAGTTTTGTCATCTGAGCTACAAAGAATGTTCAAAAGCCACCTTTTGAGAATCCAGTTAAATGAAAGAATTCAAAACTTCCCATATCACCTCATTGAGCTGGGGAACAAGAAAATCAGAATAAGGCTTTTTTTGCAAGAGCAACAGAATCTTCAAACCTCTATTGAACAAGTAAGGTGAGAGCTCTGACATGCCAAGTCAGATTAGCTCAGAAATATCACAGTGACAATGTAAAGGAGGACAGAGGAGAAATTTGGGCATAGTCTATGTCAAAAACTAGCTAGAACAAAATCTGCGCAGTTATACCATGCCCTAGTTGGTAAATAGAAAAAGCAGGTCCATTCATTCGACTTCAGAAGTTCACAAATTCAAGGTTCATGGCTCCAGAAACTTTTCTGACAACTTCAAAAAAAAAACATCACATCGTACACTCCTTTTTAAGTCTCTCTTTGGATTTCATATTAACAAAATATTGTCCATGACTATAATGACTAGACTTTTATAAAGCTGAAATTCTTAAGAATCTTTTCATTTCAAAAGCTGAAGTTATAAAAAGACTTGACAATACCGGCTCTCAGAAGGTTTTGTTGCTCCTTAATGACTTCAGACAGCAGCTGATACCTGTTTTGCACTTCCATAACCCACCAAAAGCTCAGGAAATTAGTAAGATAATACTGGGCATTTGAGTAACCTCTAGACACAGTATATTTCTCACACCAAGGTGCAGCATTTTAACAAGTGATTCACACAGACATTTAGAAAACCCAGTAGATGCCTTATTTCCCGTGAGAATGTTTGGAACACATGAAACACTGGAATGGCCTGTCACTGTCCATCCATCCATTTCAGCCCTTATATTAGATTATTTCAATCCTCTTGACCCATGCTTTATATTTTCAGAGCTCTACTGAATACGGGAAGAAAAAAAAATGGAGGTGAAGGGGGCAGAAAGGGCAACTCACACTTGGCCTTTCGAGCACACTGTGAACGGCACCAAAGCAAGCAGTGTGACTTTAAGAGACCCTGAAATGAACGGCAACAGTTGTTTCCCTCACCAAATATCTATCACCAATACATGCCCTCTCACTGGCAGATGCTCAATAAAAAATTAACATGGGTATTCAAGAGATTGTCCTGCTGAGGAAACAGTGTAGAGGAGTAAGCTTTCCACAGGGGCACTCTGACAGAGAGCTATCTGTTCCAGCTGTTCTTCTTTTGATTACTTCCCCAAGCATCCCCAGTCCCTGGAGGCTGTCAAGACCCTCCGTATTCAGTGCACATTAAAATCTCCACAAACACAAGGCACAGACTAGTTTTAACTTAGGCTGGCCGAGTGAGAAATGGAGAGGTTCAGGAAGAAGCCTCAGGTGTGACAGCAAGCGTATTCATAGTATCACCTGCATTTGGAGCTGCAAGTCTCATAACAGGCAGCAGGCTCCACACCAAGTGAAAACATACTCCAACTGTTCAACAATACGGCTCCCAAAGTCACTGGAAGCTACAAACTCTGCTATCAAGCCAATATCAAGCCAAATCCTTCAACAACGCATACAAATAGACAAAGTCATCTCCTAGGGAACATACGGCCATCATACCCATAAAAAGCACCTACTCTGAATCCAGGTATTTTCATCTCCTTAATGTCCATGCAGGCACAGATGAATACCTAGCAGATTATTTCAGCACGGCACACTGTTATGTTGGAAACTAAGCAAATATATCTGAAACATAGCTTCCCTCCCACCCACCCCCTGCATCCAAACCCTAGGAGCTGTTGCCCGACCGTTTCATTTCTTACAAGGTTTCACATCTGTACCAAGTGCCTGTGGTGACAAAGGAAACTCTGAGGCCTTTCTGATCCAAGCTCCAGAATAAGTGGAGGAGAAAACATGCTGGTTTCACTTCAGTGCCAATTCCCAAGACTCTGTTCTCCAAACACAAAAGAAAAGCTGTGCCAACTTGGGCAGATGCCACTTGCGTATTCAGGGAAGATCCACAGAGCAAGAGACAGAATATGCAAGCCTTCTCACATTGGTCTAAATCAAGGGAGATGTGGAACGTAAGAGCAATGAGAGAATAAATTATATAAATCTTGAAGTGACTAGATACTTTTTTTGGGTTTTGTTTTTTGGGGTGGGGTTTTTTTGTTTGTTTATGGTTTTTTATGCTTGTTACTTTTTGTGCCTTGACCAGCAATGTTAGTCCTATCCCAAGCTACAGCTAGGTCAGCAGCAACCGAGATGTCTTATCGTGGCCAGTCCAACTTTTCTACACCTTGGGGCCCGATTCAGGGCCACTTCCTGGCACTAAAGCTATTCCCGATGGATGATGAGAAAAGTGGAATTGTACAGACTATAAAAATCAAGGACGTTTGGCCATCTCCAGCTGAAACCTCAGTAATCACCCAGACACTAACACAAATTCGCCTTCTTTTTGATAACTTCCGAAGAAATTCCATAGACTGAAGTGACCATAAAAATCCTTATAGCTGCATGTCTCTAGCTCAGTAAGATGCCAAGAGCTTAAAGGGCCTGCAAAGTTTTCTTAAATAATGCTGCTTAAACAGTAAGCTCCCTGGGCAACCCCACGCGATGCTCTGTGCTGAGAGGCAATAAACAGGAACACAGGGAGCCCTGGTCAGGTGCTGCCTGGTCTGTGGGTCTCTTCTTTGGCTGAACACTTTGGGCCTCCTGTTTCCCGCACTGTTGATCTGAACTCTGAACTCACTGGTGGCCACAGTGGCCATTTGTTAAACTAAGCAAAGCAAACCTTTGAGAAGCTGGGGGCTAAACTCTATGGTAAATGGCTTGACTAGTATGGCAAGCTGAAAAGCTGTCAGTGGAATCACTTCCCATCGAAAAAGCAATCTGCTCAAAACCAGCATTTTCCAGAAACCTGCTAATGTTGAATGTGTCATTTATAAGAAAGGTTTGACTAATATTCATTAGTAATTACTTTAACAAAATACAAATGTTTCAGCTAGCATCTAGCTTTCAGTTTGCTTCTTTTTTCTCATTCAGTCCATAGTAACTATACACATCCAGCTTGGTAACTGTAATGGCGATTTGTATTACTCAGTGTTCTAATATCACTAAATATTTTAGTACTTGTACATTATTGTTGGATTTTTTTAATTAAAAAGTTCTGCCTATGGAAGAGCTTGTGATCACAAAGCTTTCTTCTGATACAGAGGGCATTAGATTCTGAAGTCACTAAATAGACATCCCCGTTCCCCGGCACGCTCAGACAATTCCTTCCCCGACTGAATCCTCTCGCCAGGCACAGTTCTTAGGATCAGAGGAGTCAGAGGATGTTGTCCCACTCTCATAACAGGAAGTTCTGTGAGAGGTCCCAGGCTTGGTGCTGCTTCTCTTCAGATTCCCTCAGTTTGAACTTCCACTCCGCTCCTTGGCTCTCATATTTCTGGTACTGTACCTTCCAGTTGCTTTTATTCTGATCCCACTCTTATTTTACCGAGAGACGATGAACCACCTTTCCTTGTGGGGTCCAGCCACACATTCTCTCCCAGGACCAAAGACACAAGCCCCTCACAGCACATCCACCTCCTCACCACCTTATCTCTACTTCCTTCTTATGTTTCCCCCTGTCCAAACACTGTTTCTTATTCACCCTGTTCTTTCCGCCATGGCCCATCTATTAACGAGTCACTCGCAACGGCAGGCTTTTGGGTCAGAGGAAAGCAAAACCATGGCGAAAGCACAAAAATCTTTCAGCTCCAGCAGTTTTGGTTTAATTGTTCCGACGCTGGTAATTTCAACACTAACTCTCTTTCTTTTCATATGTGGTATCTCATTGAGATTCAGAGATCCTGCAGGGCCAGACAGCTGCCAAGAGCCCTTCAGCGAGGTCTTGCTGACAGGGAGCACATCTTTAACAGACTCCGTAGTCTGACACATCTGCTTTCTAATATCAATCCCTCCGTCATTACCGTTGGTAACAGTTCCCTCTTAAGTGTTTGTGGCAGCTGCTCAACACAAAATCATGCTTTCCTGAGGATCTGAAAAATTGCAGCCAGCTGCCTCCAGTTGTTCAGTTTTCTTGGAGCTCCCCTGCCCAGAAGACTGCCCCCCCACCCTGACTCCACGGCCACCCCCTTTCCCTGCTGGCACTGGTACCAAGCAGGGCACACAAAGCAGAGACGTCCCCGTTCACTCACCCCTCGCAGGCAGGAACGCTTGCCAGCACAGCCGGGGCGAGCGGTTCCCCTCCTGCTTCCGAGCTGGCCGCCCCCTGAGCAAGCCATTTTAGCAAAGACCCCCCTTCATCCTTGGTCTTGTGAAATGGGACTGCAAGCCGTGGGGGCAGGGACTGCTTCCCATTGCAGGTATTCCTTGATGTCATTGCAATGCAAGTAAAAACAAACAATTCCGGTACTCACTCCCCTGGTAACATAAGCCAAATGCTGCTACTATGGAGGATCTGAACCACAGCATTTTCATATCTGATCAGCGTACAGAGAATGTCAAGAAAGAAGGAGTTCAGCCAGAAGGGAAGAGGTTCTGCTGCTCAAACTATAACTTTAAACTTTAGTTTGTAACAATAAGAAAACCTGGAAAAAGCAACAGCCAGTCAGCTACTCCCATCCAGAACACGCTAACAAATGAGCTTGCACAGTGCGGTCATACAAGGAGATGTGGGTTTGGGGAAGCAACGGTTTGGAATGCTACGACACCTATTGCGCAAGGTACGATGGAAGGTAGCATTCACACTTACCAGAGGAAGAAGGCTGGGAAATTCTACAGGACACTACAATAATAACTCAGTTCCTCTGAAAGAGAAGAATGAGTGCAATCAGTAGATGAGCAGCTCCAAGGGGGTGCAACTCAAATACTGCAGGGGAAAAAAAAAAACATACTGCAAAAGGAATAGGTGGGAAAGCAGCTATTCAGCAGTTACTAAGGTCTCCTAAAGCTTGCAGGCAAAGGAGGACAGAAATCGTGAACACGTTTCCAGGGTCTCTAGAGAGCAAAATAAATATACAACTGTAGGAAGACCAACTATACCTAGGAAGGCAACAGCACTTTTGCAGCAGCAGACAGTTGCTCACAGGCTCCTCAGGAGGTGAAATCTTTAAATCAGCCTGGAGTCCGAGCCATTCCGTTTCAGCAGAAGACCCAGTGACAGTGGAGATGGGCGCGTGCAGTTCGCTGAGCCTTTTGAGGGGGGCTCCACTCAAGCACTCCGTAACAGTTTAGCCCAGTGGCAAGACTCACTGCAATCTCATTTTTTTTGCCCTGGGCCTCCTGCAATCCCTGAGCAATGCCAGCTATTCCCTGCAAGTACCTCTATGCACCCAAGACACCAGAGCAAAGCTGCCTAACCCTGTCAATAACCCCAGTTAAGGTAAGTGTTACTTGCTGCAGATGAAGCAAAAGCTCTCAACAGGCAGCAGTGCCAGGCAAGGAAGGAAGGAAGGACTGAGATCTCCCTCTGTGCATTAGGCAAGGTAATACAGTGCAGCCTGCAGATGTAACGACTTTGAGATTCTCGTCTCCGTCACACCACCGAATGAGACTGGTTTACAAAGGAACAAGCACTGCTAGCCTCAACTCCCACCCACCATAAGCCTGGGCTCCAGCTGACTGCTTATCACACTGCCTAGCACAAAACCAAGCCTGGTTTGCTCGCCACACTGAAACCGCCCGCAGCAGCTGCTGTTCGAAAGGCACCTGACTTCCCGAGCAAAGCAAAACACTGCTCTTAAATTACTGCAGTAGCTGAGCTCTGGCTGAAACGGAGAGAGGATGTAGTGTCCAGCACAGTGATATAAATCACAACCAGGAGAGAGGAGACCTTCTGTCCACGCAGCCCGGGATAACGCAGTCAAACAGGATGTGATGAGATAAGGCTGTGTGTGGCCTCGCGCACCATCCAGTCAGCTGCATTTCTGATAAAGAAAACAGAACACAGAGCCTTGCAACCCTAAGGAGCGGAGGGAAGAAAAAAAAACAAAACCACCACACAGGAAGGAAGCCCAAAGGCTGGTTCTGCTCCCAGCAGTCTAGGGGTGGCCGACTTGAGGATCAATCCTGAGCCACAGCTCCCACGTACAGGCTACATCACAAGGCCACCAGCTTCGGACTGCCCGAACGACTCCTGTGTGATTCACAGCTCAGGCCGGAGAGAAAAATGAGCCAGCAAGGGCAGCAGAGATTGACACTGCCAGGTTGCCCTGGGATTGAGCCACACACCAGGCTGGCCCCAGCCCTCAAAGGAACAGTACAATTCCTGGGGAGTCACCGTTCCCCCCCCACGCGGGAACTGTTCCCAGAGCTCCCATTCTCCTCGACTTTCCAAGCCGTGGGGCGTATGTTTCACAGCTTCCCAAGCAGACGAAGGCTGCGGTAGGGTGAAAATGGCCCACCACCCTCATGCTAGCAGCAGCGGTCACCAGCAGTCGTTCTCCCAGCAAGTAGGGAGCTGGTCAGAAAGCAATGAACCAGGAGGAAGCCCAACAACCACGTCCCTTTTCTATCGCAGAATCACCAGTGTTAGCTAACATGTTTACATCCCAGCTGTCCCTTCAAGTATAGACAAGTGTAGACATTGACTGATTAAAATTACTTGGGTCTTATCAAACCAAGCTAGAGACAGATATACATCATGCTTAGCATTTTCCCAAAGAATATTATTCACTTAATTATTAAAAGATGGGGAACCTTTAATAGCAACCTAAAAAAGCCTTGCTCCTAAACCTACTGAAAATCTCACCATCAGACTTCAAAGCCCCCATTTTACCCATGAAAAAAACTATAGCACAAAGACCTAAGCGAACCACTCAATGGCAAAATCAGACTGGGGGCAAAATCCAGACAAGAATTTCAAGACAAGAAAAGGTGAACTTTAATAAAAGTGATTTGTGACCGTAAGTGGTGTAACTTCAGAGGGGCTCGTGTTTAGCAGCCTGGCAATCGGGCATCTTCCAAGTCTTCCCTGGCAAGTAACACAAAATTGAGAGACTCACAAAGCCCATTTTAAGATAACCAAATCAAATTCTGATTTCCTAATCCTGCCTCCTGTTCGTGACATCTCTCAACCTTTTGTCTAGGACTGAAGAGTAGATGTCCCAAAAAACCTCACAACTGTGACACACTGAGCTTCCCATGACACTACTCGCAGAATTTTATATGAACTCGGACAGGAGACAGATGTTTGCAAACCTCATCCAAAGCAGTGAAAACACTTACCTCCAAAACTATAGCCAGTCTCCAAGAAAAGAAGAGACTTACAACAGAACAGCCAGAGGCACTGCCCACACAACCCACAAACACAGCCAGATTTCTGCATCTGCGGTGCGTGCAGGGGGTCTGTGTTGCGGGCACGACCTGTGTGGCCGGGGCTAAGCCCTTTACTAAAGCCTCAAGATAAAAGCAAACCAGAAACAGGCATAACAGGTACATAAAATCGGACCTCAATTCAGTCAACCAGTTACGCATGTGCCTTGATTTTAGTAGTAGTTACGATGGGAGCTTAAAGGTGTTTGATCCTTTTGATAAACCAATGTCTAAGTGAAGTAAAGAACAACATGAAACATCTGCATCGTGAATGAACCCTACTGGTGGCTACCAACCAAGCCACACTCGCCTGGGGTATTCAGAAGCCACCTCAGCTCAGTTTTGGGGTACACACTCCACCTGGAACACGCAGCAGGTGACCATTCACTACTTACAGCTAAGATGATCACTTCTTGAGGGCTGACACTGAGGAAAGGGCACCAGATTCATTTTTTCTGTAACAGAGTGTGAAATCTCCTAGCAGACAAACAGACAGCCATTTTAGCTGGATTCCAGCGCTCCTACCAGTTTGCTACAAGGGACACCAGAGCCGTCGTCGACTCGGGACTAGCGTGATCTTGAGCTCAGAACTGTTGCCTCTCAATTGCAGCATGAACACACCGCCATTTCCAAACTGCCAAACATATCGAGATTTCACAGAAAGCAAGTAAAAATCATAAGGACCTGCAAGCACAACCCCAATGCTCGAATGGGAATCACTAAGCAAAAAAAAGGAGAAAAAAGAAATGCCCAAACCTGAAAAACACAGGTTAAACTTGCCCCCAGATATTACAGGAAAGCACGAACCTTCTCATTTATCTCTTTGCCCTTCCAGACCCTTCTCACCAGGAAGGTCAACAGGTTATATACCTTCTGCTGGATTAATCTACAGGAGAACAAGGGCAGCTCGCCAAGCAAAACTAGATTCTTAAAGGGACAGAGCCAGCCACAGACTTGACCCCAGTTTTTAAAACACGTTCTTAGAAACAAAACCTGTGACCAAGAACAGTGAGGAAAGGTGCTGCTTCTCTTATTTTTCAGTTAGCTTACTGGGTGAACAGAAACAGCGACTGACATTGTTTGCCCTGCAGTTATTTTCTGCTGTTCGCCTAGATCCTCCATAAACAAACAGGTGTGGGGACATAAATAAGCCTTTATTTATTTACTTTTAGAAAGATGAATCAAAGAGCAGTGAGTGTCCTCGGAGAAGATCTTCTAACACAAACCTCTCTTTTCCCCTCCCAAGCTTACAAGATTTTCAAATCAAGAGAACCTCTCCAAATCCTGCTGGTCTGGTATCAGTGAGCTGTATTTCAAGGACCTGCTATGGAGCAGTATGATCAGGTAAGATGAACTTAAAGGCACTTCAGTAAATCCTCCCTTTCCACTTCAGTACACACATGCTGGGCGCTCTCTTGACTTTTCCTCCTTCAGTTAAAGCAGTCCCGGTTCCAAGAGGTTAGACTTTGCCTGGACATCTGTCATTAATGGTTACCATGCTGTTTGAAGGGAGGCACTTTGAGGACTATGCTAATTTATTTTTCTTTGGCAACAGCAAAGCAGATGTTGCAAAGGCATCCAGGCTCTGAAAGCCACCGGCACTCATGTCTCAGAAGTACAGCAAAGTAAAACACCAACCCTTTGGCAATCATATTCCAAGGAAGGCAAGAACAAGGTAATTATAAACTTATAACGGAACAGAAAAACAGAGCCAGTGACTCAGCCTGTGGCACCGGGAACTGGAAAGCCTGCCCCTCCCTAGCAGGAAAACGTCTAATTCGTGTGGCGTTAAAAACAAAGGGGAGTGACTGCATCATCTCCACAAAAAGGAGGACCCAAGGGGCAGGAACAACAACAACAAAAACCCACTTGAAAACAAACAAACAAAACACCCCCAAGAACCAAAACACCACCCCAAAATCCCAAAGAACTTTTTCTAATCATCTCGTCTCAGATCTTGTAACCAGCACCATGCATACAGATTCCTGACTTTTTATAAGGCTCTACAAAGGAACATCTTGGGCGTTTATTTCGCATGGTGGTGGGGATAATGCAGACGTTGGAGAGAGAGAGGGGAGCATACACTACTGTAAATCTTGATAAACTTCATTGCTCTTCAAAGGAGGACAGAATTGCCATGAAGTTAGGGAATGAAAGAATATGATGCACGACGTAATAAGTTTAGATTTAGAATAGCATTTACTACTCTCCAAGTAAATCATAGCTGAGAAGTTACTTCAGTCTTGGAGAGCACTGCTCATATTAGAAAATTAATTAGCGGCTTCAAAACTAAGTGTAATGATATATACCACTGGAACCAACCGGTACAGTGGGCAACTGCTGGGTTGCTACAGGGATCTTTCCCAGTCCAGATTTCTTTGACATCTTGATTAGAGATCTAAGACTGAATAAAGAGAACGTTAATGATACTTGCAGGTGATAGGGAATGAAGTTTACAAACAGCAGTGGATAGAAACAACTCAAAGGGATGCAGACAGCTCAAAAACAAACAAGAGAAGCAAGGGGGACAAATAAGAATGTGGAAAAAGTAGTGCAAAGAAATTGAGGAAACAACAATGAAAAGAACAGAGACAGACCAAGGAAAAAGCCCTGCCAGAAGCAGGAGCTAAAGACATGCAAGAGCAAGAATGCTGAACAAAGAGTTGTCTGCAAAGCAAATGCTTCTACAAAATGACCAATGTAACTTTTGTCTGCCTGTGCTCAGACACCACTTCAGGCAACAGAGAGATGAATCATCTCTAACATGTGAAATACCAGATCTCATTCTGCAAAAGGAACACAGACAAATTCAAGAAAGTGAAGAGCATAGTATAAAAAAAACAATCATTAGGCCTAGAATAATAGTCGTTGAAAAATATCAAGAGTTTAGTCTCGTTAGTAGCTTGTAAGAACTTTGAAGGTGCAAACGCGGAGAGAGAATATAAGCCATCATTTCACAGACATACACACCAAGGCAAAACCTGTTGCAGTAGGAAAATTTTCTGATGCTGAAGTACATCCGGCGATGGAAAAGTTGCCCAAGAAAATTACTAGAAGATCTACTGCATAGCACTTACGGAGGGAAAACAAAACCAAAACAACAAAGGACAAATCTGAGCCACATGGAAAGTATAACAGATCTTTGGAGCCACTGTAGACATGATCCAAGGAACTACTTAGGGTGGGAGAAGATGGCAACGTCACTGATAAAACATCCCCATTCTTCCCTCACTGCGCACCCTCTAGTCATTGCACCTCCTTCTCCAGGCACACCAGCATTTATGCGACCATAGGATTAACTGGACTGGAGAATAGATGCAGCTGAAAACTAACTTGGTAAGAAGAGAGTGCTACTTTTCATCTGGATCAGCCCGCTGGCCCAGACCTGCAAGGAGCAGTGCCAATACCCGTGCCAGCGACCAAGGGAAGAGGTGTGATGGGCACAGAAACGGACGGTTTGAGGCTGGGCAGGCAGGTTCTGTCCACTGCAGGGCCAGCCTAAAGTTTTTGTGCGCCCACGCCTCGAGTTACGCTCTGAGGGAACCAAGAGCTGAAAGAGACACATAATTCTAAGGAAGGAAAGCTGCGAGCGAGGATAATGTCACTCCAAACAGAGACGCAAGCAGCATCTGTTGGAAATTGCACTTTTCAGCAACCTTCTTGAAACTCTACTTACTGTATTCGAGTTCTGTGAAACAAATACCCGAGTAAGAAAACCAACAGCAACTGTGATTTTATTTTAAACCACAAGCAAGATCCGGTGCCATGGAGCCCTTTTTCTCTCCAGAGCTTGGCAGTACTATTTTCATACTGTTTTCCCACAGATGTTCTGTAACACGCTAACATTAAAACACTTATCACAGTAATAACCTGAAATACTTCAAAGCCATCAGTAAACTTCATTAAAAAATCCAAAAGACGAAGCAGGAACCAAGACAGTGGAGAAATTCCTAAGACCCACGTGCACTAACTGCTCCCAAGATCACCTCTGAGAAGATACGAAGCCCGAGCTGACGGTCCAGCTTAAGAGATGAGAGACTTCTGTCTCATGCTCAAATTCGAGGGAGCCATCCAGACCGTGATTTAGGAAAACCCCACAAGGTGACTGCACCCACTGCCTGGCTGCCCTTCGCTCTGCTGGCCCAAGTTCCAGGGAAAACCAGAGACTCCCTCAGCACCCAACGGCCCTAATAAAAAAGCCCCTCTGTATTCAGCACAGCACAATCCTGGCTCTTCTCGGTCCTGAGAAAAAGCTGTCAGGACCAAAAGGCTTTAACTGCACAGGTGACAGTACAGCAGCTTCAGCCCGGCCCTAGCACTTGTTCTATCCCCAGACAGCTCTCTCCCTTGCCCTGTTCCTCTCCATCCTCCCCATTACTCCCTGTCCCTACTGCCCACCTCCTGCTGCAGGAGAAGAACAAAAGAACCTCTTACATCTGCACAGACAGACAGACAGGCGAACAACTGCTCCACTCCGTGCAGACAGTGCAGTCCAGTCTAGGGGAAGCCCATTTGTGCCGAATAATAGAATTAAAAACAAACAAACAAACATAAAACCCAAATCTCCTTCCCTCCTGCATTTGAAAAGTATTTTATGCTCCTTATTTATTCGCAGAACTCAGCTCTTAAGGTTGGAAAGTAACATGAGTGCAACTTGAAGTTAAACACAAAACCGAAGTTGGTAGATTAGTTGCTGTTGGTTTTGTTGTTGGTTTGGGTTTTTTTTTTTTTACTTCTATATGACCATTCACGAAAAAGTACTTTCCAGCAGTCCTTAAAACACGTTATGTTCCTTCCCCCTTCCCGAAAAAACGCCCCATATTCAGCATCCCTTGGAAGGAATTGTTTAAAGAACTATGTACGTAAGAGAACAGATTACTCGGGGAAACTCCTCGTTTGGTTTTTTGTTTGGTGTTTTTTGTTTTGGTTTTTTTTTTTGCTTTTTTAATTTAAATCCTTTCCAGAGGCCTGCCACCAAAACTCGGCTCTAACTCCGGAGCCACCGACCGGGGCGAGCAGCCTCCCCTCCCCGCCGGGCAGCCGCCCCGCGACGACCCTCGCACGGCCGCCGGCTCACGCATGGGTTTACGATTTTATTTTTTTCGGCTCGTTTTTCCCCAAAACATCTCCCACCACTGACATTAAAACCTGATCCCCCCAAATAAACCCCCACCTCCGCGGAGGGCGCGGAAAGTTCTGTTTCCCCAGCAGACCCGCCAGCAGCTTCCAGCCGGGGTCCGGGCGGGGGCAGCGG
>Ga0065711_1040579_pt1 | contig 16840 bp, 10 predicted proteins | sample Hoacrofraction12_FD_59098 | JGI IMG/M metagenome (GOLD analysis project Ga0065711, IMG submission 59098) | Hoatzin crop microbial communities from Cojedes, Venezuela - Epithelial fraction 12 v2 (version 2) | ecosystem: Host-associated > Birds > Digestive system > Esophagus > Crop | place... | reverse complement strand
CACCACTTGTTACCAGCCTCCAACTAGACTCAGCACCGCTGATGACAACCCTCTGAGTTCTGCCATTCAGCCAGTTCTCTATCCACTTCACCGACCACTCATCCAGCCCACACTTCCTCAGCTTCCCTAGCAGGATATCATAGGAGACTGTGTCGAAAGCCTTGCTGAAGTCAAGGTAGACAACATCCATGGCTCTCCCTATTCTATGTATACACGATACCTCAGGAAAATAGTTGATCCAGAATACTATAATGGTCAATGTTTTACAAAACAGGAGTGTATTTCAACTTTGAAATACAAGAAACAACCAGGTATCTGGCTATACGGGCATTTCTGCTCTGAAAATTGTAAATAAGCTTCAGAGATATATTGCACTTCCATATGAACATGGCCATGGTCACAATTTTATCATGGGACTCTAATAACATGCTTGTAATTGCTTTTAGCCCCAACATAGCCTCTCCTGCTAGCCTATTGATCTTCACACATACTCCATTTTAAAGGCACCCCTAGAGCACACACCAAAATTGCCCACAGGAGCAGCAAACTTCAAGAACATCAGCTCCAAAGGTCAGCTGGTACCAGGGAGTCAGTACTATTATTCCTACTATTTCCAGGGAAGTTATAGTGCTCAAGAAGCGTGAGGGAAATGTCTTAAATATTATTATTCCTTGTTCATTTATCATTAGCACTACTAGGTGTGCTATATCCCTCCCAAGTTGACGGACCACAAGATGGGACGAGGGGAATAAAGCCCCTCGCATTGGAAGGGAAGATCAGGTTCGTCGCCACCTGAGGAATCTGAACATACATGTCTATGGGACCTGATGAGATGCATCCCATAGTCCTGAGGGAATTGACTGAAGGAGTTGCCAAACCACTCTCCGTGATATTTGAAAGGCCATGGCAGTCAGGTGAAGACCCGGATGACTGGAAAAAGGGAAACATTGTGCCTACTTTTAAAAAGGGTAGAAAGGAAGAACCGGGGAACTACCGACCTGTCAGCCTCACCTCTGTGCCTAGGAAGATCATGGAACAGGTCCTCCTAGAAGTTATGCTATAGCACATGGAGGACAGGGAGGAGATATGAGACAGCCAGCATGGCTACACCAATGGAAATTCCTGTCTGACCAAACTAGTGGCCTTCTCTGATGGAGGGACTACATCAGTGGACAAGGGAAGGGTTATGCATATTATCTATCTGGACTTCCGTTAGGCCTTTGACACAGTCCTCCACAACATCTTTCTCTCTGAATTGGGGAGATAGGGATTTGATGGGTGGGCTATTCAGTGGATGAGAAATTAGTTGGATGGTTGCATCCAGAGGGCAGTGGTCAACAGCTCAATGTCCAAATGGATGCCAGTGAAGAGTGATGTCCCTCAGGGATCTGTACTGGGACTGGTGCTGTTTAACATTTTCATCAAGAGTATAGACAGCAAGATTGAGTGCATCCTCACCAAGTTTACAGTTGACATCAAGCTGAGTGGTATAGTCAACACACTGGAAGGACGGGATATCCTCCACAGGGACCTGGACAAGCTGGAGAAGTACACCCATGTGAACCTCACGAGGGTCAACAAGGCCAAGTACAAAGTCCTGTGTCTGGGTCGGGGAAACCCCCTCTATCAATACAGCCTAGGGAATGAAGGGCTTGAGAGCAGCCCTGCCAAGAAGGACTTGGGGATGCTGGTCCACGAAACAACGAAACAACAACGTGCGCTCACAGCCCAGAAGGCCAACCGCATCCTGGGCTGCATCAAAAACAGGGTGGCCAGCAGGTAAAGAATGGAGATTTTGCCCCTCTGCTCTGCTCTGGTGAGACCCTACCTGGAGTCCTGTGTCCGCTCTGGAGCCCTCAGGACAGGAAACACATGGACCTGTAGGAGTGGGTCCAGAGGAGGGCAGCAAAAATAATCAGAGGGATGGAACACGTCTCCTGTGAGAAAAGGCTGAGAGAGCTGGGGCTGTTTAGCCTGGAGAAGAGAAGGTGAGACCTTGTTGCAGCCTTTCAGTACTTAAAGGGGGCATATAGGAAAGAGGAGGACAATCTTTTTACCAAGGCCTGTTGTGACAGGACAAGGAGTAATGGTTTTAAACTAAGATGGGGTAGATTTAGACTGGATATAAGAAAGAAATTTTTTACAGTGAGGGTGATGAAACACTGGAACGGGTTGCCCAGAGAGCTGGTAGATGTCCCATCACTGGGAACATTCAAGGTCAGGTTGGATGGGGCTCTGAGCAACCTGGTCTATTTAAAGATGTCCCTGCTCACTGCAGAGAGGTTGGGCTAGATGACGTCTAACGGTCCCTTCTGACCCTAAGCATTCTATGATTCTATGATTCTATATTGCTTGTGTTAGTAGTAGCAGTAGCAGCAGCAATAACAATAGTAACAAGAACATTATTCTTCGGAACCATAGTCATGACTTCAGCTTTACTCTTCTCTGAAAAATAAATCTCTTAAAGCATCTCAACTTAGTTGCACTGGCAAAACCAGTTAAGTCTGGGGAGGGGAGCTTGCTGGTGATGCATGTCTGCTTGAAACTAGTATGGCATCTCCAGCACATTTCCCATAGGTACCAAGACACTATCAGATGGCAACAGCACTTAGAGCTAACCCGGACAACACCAGAGATAGAAAAACAAAATGCACTCGAACGAGTAAGGGAGGAGCACAAGGAGATCCTCATTTGGAGCATACAGGCTCTTCTCAGATTTACTGTCGCCGGTTAACTGGTTCTGTAAGGCAACCACTTATGTGTAACTGATAGGTAGTAAAAAGAATTATTTGATGATTATCCCATTGCCTTTCCATTACTGGCCTGACCTGATAAGAAGCAGCTCCCCTATCCATCACAGCTGTGACCGTTCTAACTGAACTCATTTTTCAGACCACTATCAGCCAGCTTTGGCTATTTTTACTCCTAGATTTATGGGACAAATTCATCCCTTAAATTCAATTTTCTTTGATGAAAGCTTTTTAGAGTTTTTTTTCATCCTTTCTTCATTGTCTGTGAGTTATGCTTTACCTTTTTTGTGCCAGGTGTAAGTCCTGGAAGGTTATCTGCACCTGCAGGGAGATGCCATTGCCTCTCTGTATTTCTTTTAACTATTGAAGTTATTATCTTCAGAATTTTTTTTTTCATTCATATATCACTGTAAGCTTCAGGAAGTCTTAAAACAAGGGTAAGTCCATGTTTGTATATGTGGGTGGGATTTTTCCTCCTCCCCAATAGACCCTGGATCAGCTGGTGATCTGTGAGTTTCTTGTAGAAGTGAGGACATCAGTCAATTGCACTCTGGAGGATGCTCACCATTCACTTGCATTGCTGCTTCAATTATCCATTAATACCTGCAGCAAACTTGGATACTGCTATCTGTTAGGCACTTTGCATCAGTGTCAACAGCAAAGAGTGCAAGTGAAAAAATAACTCCTACAGAAGGGAAGGGAGTCCTCAGGAGAAAAAAAATAAATTGCCCAATAACTCAAACATCCTAATCAGTCCTACATGCCTTGTTCGCCCCTGTCAGCCCTGTGCAGGAATGTTGCTGCATGCTCATTTCCCAGAGCTGAGTTTGGCTCTCTGGGGGAAATTGAGCCACCTCCCATTTGTCCTGGCTTTGCCTGCGACAGAGTTAATTTTCACGAGAAGCTGGAAGGGGACACAGATTGACCTCTGACCTAAACTAGCCGAACAAACGAGATATTCAATACGATGTGATGTCATGCTCTGGACATAAGTCGGGGAGCTGGCCAGGGAAGGATAATCGCTCCTCGGGAGTGAGCTGGGCATCAGTTGGTGAGAAAATTGCACTGTGTATTTCTTGTTTTGTATATTCTTTTTATCAGTACTATTGTTGTTATTGTTCTCTTCCTTTGCTATTCTGTTAAACTGTCTTTATCCCAACCCACAAATTTCACCTTTTTCTTCTGATTCTTCTCTCCACCGGGGGGGGAGGAGCAAGAGAGCAACTGCATGGGGCTAAACCATGAGATCGTTGCAAAAGCTGAATATCTATCTTGCAGAAAGGAGATAAAAAAGTTGCAAATGCGCAAGTCTCAGAGACAAACGTGGTACTGACAACTCCTTGGACAATCTCTACTGCATTTAAAGAACCAGACCATGTCTTGGCTGTGCAAAAAATACTTTTGAGGCATAAAGCCCAGCCCTGCCCAGAAAACACTCATTGAGGGAGCAAAATCCAACATAGTCCAGACTTCTGCATCCCCAGACACCCAGAATCTGGCTTTGGATGTGAGGTCTCAACTTTGGTTCATCCTTGTTTACATTGCTGCATGAATTATTAAACTAAATTGCTTTAATGATTTTGAGTTTTGCATTTCAGTCTTCTCAGGCAGCTAAACCTCTGCTGCTTCTCTAGGTTGGCAAGGCAAGTACTGAAGGTCAAACACCTCTCCAAACCCTCTTGGCACTGAGTAACAAGGCAGGGAAACTGAGAAGACGTAGTATCCAATATTGCCAGCCCTAACATTTGAAAGTCTGGAGCCAGACCCAACCCTAGGGAATAGACTGCCGAATCTCCTTTGCTTTTGGCACGGGTGCAGGTGAATTGAAACAAAGGGTGAGATCAGAAAGTGTTAGTCCCAGTAGAGATCATCTCAAACCTAGAATTTGGGACTTGGAAGTTTCCTGACATCAAGGTTCGACTCTTTCTGTTGAATCTGCAGCTAATATTTAGCCTGGATGGAGACCCTTTGCTCAGCAGTGCTAGGTTAGGTACGAGGGAACACAAGCATTGCCCAGGCCCCAGGAGATCTGTCTGTCTTTTGCCTTTGGCAGAATACAGACATTCAAAACCAAAAGCCCAGGTTCCCATGTGGTTTCAGAGGATGCCTGCAAGGGAGAAATTTAGTCCCTCAGTTCTGGGTTTTCAACTCATTTATTTTTTTCTAGCATTTTTCTGCAAGGCAGTAGCTTTTGTCTTCATTTTAAACATCACAACTGCTTTCAAGGGAACAAATCTCAGAAAAACCCAAAAAGTAATAATTCTCTGCAGTAACCAGGTCACTCCTCATTTCATAGAAGTTCTGAATTCCTGTTTATAAACCTCGTACTTTGGCCCTGAGTAGTGATGACCTGGAAGAAGACAGCAGTAGTGCACTGACCCACCACCGCAAGCAATCATTCATTGCACCATGGCATTACAACATACTGCTGTGCTGAAACATTGCAATCCCTCACCCCAAAATCCCACCCACACCAAGATCTGGCCACAAGATAGAATCATAGAATAGTTTTGTTTGGAAGGGACCTTTAAAGGTCATCTAGTCCAACCCTCCTGCAATGAGCAGGGATATCTTCAACCAGATCAGGTTGCTCAGAGCCCCGTCCAACCTGGCCTTGAATTTTTCCAGGGATGGGGCATCTACCACGTCTCTAGGCACCCTGTGCCAGTGTTTTACCACCTGCATTGTAAAAAAATTCTTCCTTACATTTAGTCGAATCTACCCCCTTTTACTTTAAAACCATTACCTCTTCTCCTAGGCTCCAGAGCTGGACGCAGTACTCCAGGTGGGGTCTCATCAGAGTGGAGTAGAGGAGTAGAATCACCATCCTTTACCTGCTGGCCATGTTGCTTTTGACGCAGCCTAGGACAGGGTTGGCTGTCGGGCCTGTGAGTGCACATTGTCATGTCCAGCTTTTCATCTGCCAGTACCCCCAAGTCCTTCTCGACAGGGCTGCTCTCAAGCCCTTCATCACCCAGCCTGGATTGATAGTGGGGGTTGCAGGAGGAGCACAAGGAGATCCTCATTTGGAGCATACAGGCTCTGCTCAGATTTACTGTCACCGGTTAACTGGTTCTGTAAGGCAACCACCCATGTGCAGGACCTTGCACTTGGCCTTGTTGACCCTCATGAGGTTCACAAGAGCCCACTTCTCCAGCTTGTCAAGGTCCCTCCGGATGGCATCCCATCCCTCAGGCGTGTTGACAACACCACTCAGCTTGGTGTCATCTTCAAACTTGCTGTGGGTACACTCAACCCCTCTGTCTATGTCATTGATGAAGATATTAAAGAGTACTGGTCCAAGTACAGACCCCTGAGAAACACCACTTGTCACCCATCTCCATCTGGACATTGAGCTGTTGACCACTACCCTCTGGCTGTGACCATCCAACTAATTTCTCATCCACTGAATAGTCCACCCACCAAATCCCTATATCTCCCCAATTCAGAGAGAAAGATGTTGTGGGGGACTGTGTCAAAGGCCTTATGGAAGTCCAGATAGATAATATGCATAACTCTTCCCTTGTCCACTGATGTAGTCCCTTCATCAGAGAAGGCCACTAGTTTGGTCAGGCAGGATTTTGCCTTGGTGAAACCATGCTGGCTGTCTCCTGATCTGATTTAAAACATCTGTGAAGGTTATGTGTGATATGCTGGTTACCCTCTTCCACTCAGCAGTGATTTGGTAGGGATACGCTAACTTTGAAAACAGCTGGCCTGTAGTAGTAGGAAGAAGAGCAGGAACCATCTTGCTACAGGGCACAGATAAGTGTTAATTGATGCCACACACTAAAACAGGCTTGACATAAAGACTTTGAAGTGATAAATGGTTCCTCCTCTTCACTTGCAAGATGTCCCTATCTCCCTGTCTGATGCCAATCCCTCTCAGCCTTCCTGTTGTATCTTCCCACCCAGCTTCTCACTGTTCCTTCTCGCCTTCCTACTGGTAGTTGTCCTATACTGCACCCTTATCTATGTCTGCTATGGACCATGTGTTTGTATGTGTCTGTCTTGTGACAGCTACTGGGATCTTCACTAGAACTTACTCTTTAGGAAACAGCAGTTTGATTTCCAGCTGACGTTTATGTTTGTAGAATGACTCTGCTGTGCCAGGGGCTGCACGAAGGGCTCCTCTCCCTTATTCCTTCTCCCTCCGTCCCGGCACAGCAAGGCAGGGCTGTCCACCACATTGCTCCCTGGCAGTGTCTCCGCATGGGAAGGGATCCCTTCAGCTGCACTGGCACTGAGCTGGCCCCTACTCTGGCAGCCAAACCTCCCAGTAAAGGGATGCTCTCTGGGCCATGGTCTACCCCTCCCTTGTCTTTTTTCCCTCCTTGTTCATCACCTTGTGCTCTGAGTCCCACCATGCCCTGTGTACCAAGAGACTGAGACAGTGCCCCATCCAATTCTTAACATCTCAGGTGCTCTGTTTCCCTGGGAGATATTGCTCAAGTGAGTTAATCTTTCTGCTAGGACATTCGGCTGACTGCAGAGATAGGTAGCTGCATGGCCCCTGAGGACCATGGGAATTGGTTTTACTGTTCTGCAGCGGTGTGGATTTTTGCTAGGATTTTTGCTCTGCAATACACTGATCTGTTTCTCACCGAATAGGCTTTGATTGATTAAGGATGTAACTGTTTCTCACACTACCACTAACCTTCTTAACCTTGGCATCAAGAAAAGTACCAAGACACTCAGGGAAAGATTTGAAAACCCAACAGCATATACCTCCATAATCAGGGCCAATAAGCCCAGCTACATTTCCTTTACTGGTAACAATATCTGCTACAAAACTACATTATGAAAAAAGCAGGACTGTCTCTGTGCCAGGTGCTGCACTCACTGATGCTGGTTCTCAGGCAAATTGAAATAAATGAACTGTAGCCTCCCCAGACCCAGACTATTCATGGGCTACACCAGTCACCCAAGCAGCTGGCCTCTGGGCCAAACAATTCTTCTGGGGAGAGGATCATCTTCTCAGCACACAGTCTTAGTGGAATGAGTCTGTTGCTGCCATATCAGCCTGTTGTCTACGTCTCTACAGGGTTACCTTAGAGCCCTTGCAAGCTCAGTGGTGTCAGCACAAAGCTCCTGGGTCTGCTGCACATCAAAGGCCTTGTGGCTTAACTGTGGTGAGAAGCAGATTCTCCTTGCTCCCAAGTACCATACTGCCAGGTATCCTGTGGGATGTGAGGGGATGTACATTCCCATTCTCTTGGGATTTTCTGGTAACTGAGCACTGTTGAAGTATCTCAGCAACTTCATTTTAAGGACTGGCATGCCAAAAGGATAAAAAGGCTTGGTGTTAGCCCATTATCTCTAAAACACTTTATTTCAAGCTGGGCTAAGGTAAGACCAAATAGTAGTAGTACCAGATAGAGCACACCGTGTAGGAATATATAATACAGTTCACAGAGACGTTTCTATAAATATGCTACTTTCTAGTCTAGCAGGTTTCAAAGTTTCTTTCACACTCTGCGATTCAGCTAATAAGCTGAAAGATGCTTCTTGGCCTTCTTATTCAAGGGCTCACGCAACCCATTCACCATCTGGCTGCCTCACAAAAGGCAACCCGTGCATAGAGCCCTTCACTCTTCCATAATTTAAGTTTGAATTTCGTCAGAACCAAAGATTTCCTACTCAATCAAGAAGAGTGTTGCAGGATCTTATTCCCACACCATGGCCTGGCCCTGCTAGCATCTGAAAGAGTAATGTCTTTTGGATATAGTCTAGTGCAATTTCTGTTTGCCCAGATGGTCAATAAAGATATCTAATGAATATCCCTGTGGTCAAGGGCTATCGTTAAGAGCATTTTTTAAGAATGTCATCAAGAATAATGAATATTCCTGTGGTCAGGGGATAAATTATTAAGTCACAGTAAAAGAAAATGTTCTTCCTCCCTGCAAGAGCTATAGTAAAATGCCAGACTGAATCTTCATTATTCATCTTCAAATTCCACAGAACCATGTAAATTGACAACCACATTTTATCCAGCTAAAATAAATGGTACTGATGTGTGTGGCCTACTGTTGGATTTTGATCAAGACCATACTGGGCTGTTAAGGAAATTTTGATTAAACTATCCACGAATTCTGGTTTTGAGGGAAACATCAGCAGAACCCTGCCAGTCCCACCTTATCCCTATCACACAGCACCCCAGGTGGTGAGGTTCCTTATGGCAAATGTGAGAATGCCATTAGCAAAAACTGGGTTTGAAGAGAGACTCAGCTGTGGAGTCCAACTGGACAGAGACATTCAGTTCTTTGAATACTGAGTGCAGAGCAGCCAGTTGCTGGCGCTGTGAGCATTACTCCTTTGGCACATTATTTACCAGAAGATATCTTCTTATATCTCATTTCTTTTAAAGAGTCTTTATTCCCTTAAGTCTTGGACTTTACTGTCATTTCCCATTTTCAAAAGCTCATTTGTTTAATTTGTCAATAGGACTGTGCATCAGCTAGAAGAGTTTGCTCAGAGCCATGTCCGTTCAGGTTTTGAATACTTCCAAGGATGGAGACTCCACAAACTCTCTGGGTGACCTGTTCCAGAGTCTGCCCCCACCCCTGATTTCCTCTCTTCCAATAGAAATGTTTTTTTCTTGTGTTTAATTGGAATTTCCTCTATTTCAATTTCTGTCACTTCCTTTCATCCTGTCACTGGGCAGCACTGAGGACATCTTGGACATTGTAAGATTAATCCATCTTCTTTACTTCACCCCATCAGATATTTATACACATGGATAAGATCCCCCTGAACCTTCTCTTCTCGAGACTGAATAGTCCCACCTCTCTCAGCCTCTCCTTGTATGTCAGATGCTCCGATACCAGAACCATCTTTGTGGCCCTCCACTGGACTCACTCCAGTATGTCGATGTCTCTCTTGTACTGAGGAGCCCAGCACCAGATGCAGCACTCGTGATGGGTCTCACGCTGGACAGAGGTGAAGGATCGCCTCCCTTGATCTGCTGGCAACACTCCACCTAATATAGCCCCGGAGGTTGTTGGCCTTTTTTTGCTACAAAGGCACATTGCCAGCTTACGTGCAAGTTGTTGTCCACCAGGACCTCTATGTCTTCTTCAGCAAAGCTGCTTTCCAGCCACTTGCTCCCCAGCCTTTACTGGTGCCTGCGGTTATGCCTCCACAGGGACAGAACTTGGCAACTCCCTTTGTTGAGCTTCATGAAGTTCTGTCTGCCCATTTCTCCAGCCTCTTGAGGTCCCTCTGAAAGGCAGCACAACCCTCTGGTCTCTCAAATAAGCCTTCCAAATTTGTATTGTGTACGTAATATAGGACACTGAGAAATACCCTAAGAGCCAGAAAAGTGAAAACTATATATCACAAAAGGTAACTTCAGGGGTCTAAGTTCTTTATTAGTTCTGGATCTGAGAACTGCTCTCCCTGTCATCTCATTATCCTGACCGCTCACTGAAAAGACCATATTTAAATATCACAGCCCTGGTGCATACATTTTATTTCAGCCTCCCTGCACGTTAACATTATTAGTATTGATTTTCTGAGATTTTGCAGCAGAGGTGGCAAAGGGAGTCACCTCTCTGCCTCATGCTCTCTGCACAGCACTCCACTCACATGTCATTGCTGTCACAAAAATGAAAGCTCCATCCCAGTTCTCCACGTGCCACAAAAAATTTACTAACAATGAACCCTGAAAACAAGCCACCTTAAAGCTCATGTCATTTTTTAAAATGGTTTGCTTGGTTTTGTATTTGTCTCATTGGCTTGACTTTGCTGACTGAGGTTAATCTTTACAAGGAGGCAGTGAAATTCTGATTCTTCCTTTACAGATGATCAGAGAAGGATAGCACGAGTGCAGATGAGCACTTTTGTGAATCTAGGGCACATTTCTCTCCTTCCTCTGCCCTTTGCGGGAGCTCCACTAGAAGGACCTCATTAGGATACTCACGGCAGCTTCGAGCCATCTGTTGCTACAGAAGAAAGCACTTGTTGAAAGCATTTCTTTTCCTAAATAGTTACTGAACAGTTGGTGCCGTCTGGTGCTTGGGGTACTTCTAGAGGGTGGTCAGTGGTCAAACAGGACCTGTCTAGCCAAACACTTTCAGTCATGCTTTTTGCTAAAACACATCCAAGCCTCAGGATCTTGCCAGATCCTAGTGGATGTTCATTGAATCTACAAATGCCTTTCCTGGAGTCGGAACAAGACCCACGTTCATTCTAAATTTCTTCTCAACAACTAAACTGGTCTCAACCAAATGATCTGCAGAACTCAGACACTCCCAGCATCATGTACCACTGCCCACCTCACAAGCTGTGGTTTTCTTTCCACTACAGAAGAAAGCATTGTTCCTTTATCAGGAGATGGGGCTGTGCTGAGTGGGTTTCTGTCTCATTTTTCTGGTGGGTTCTTCTGCAGACTAAGAATCTGTTTTGCACTCCCTGAACGATAGATCCATGGGGATCCTTTAGCCCTTCCTGTGATGGGTTAAAAAGCTAATAGGACCTGAGACGTCAGCTAGTTCCTCCCTCTCGGGGAAAGCAGGCTCATTTATACTTAAACTATTCACTATAATCAATACCTTTGTTTGTTTTAGGATCTCCTTCCAGTAGAGAGCATTCACACCCTTTTGTGTCAATCCTTAGATAGATCCAGTGGGAAGGCGGTGAGCATCACAACAAACTTTCTTCCAGGATTAACTACAGAAGCAAACAAGCTCAGTGATCAGAGTCACTGGTCAAAGCACAAACCAGTGGCTATTTAACAAAGGACTGATATACCTGATGGGGCAGGCACTGCTCAGGACCTCTGTTAACAGAAGCAGTCACAGGATGGCAGACGAAAGAGCTGGGAAAGAAGGGAAAGCAGGAGACATACTGGTGTTATGACACAAAGAGAAATGAGGAGAGATGTGGCATTGCACTTGTTGCAAAGAGGGTATGAACTGAACAAAGGCACTGATACTTGCTGTGTTTGGAGAAGCGGTACATTCATTAGAAAAATTCAGACTGTGTTAGAGAAGCATATGTAGTCTACAATCAATCAGTAACAAATGTATCAATAAAATAAGACTGAATATAATAATAAAAACATTAAAGTAATAAATTAATTACCATTAGAAAAAGAACAAAGGCACAGGAATGCACTAGACTTCTTGGGCCCCATAGCAGGACAGTCCTTTACTTGCAGAACTCAGAAACTCAGCTGCTCTTCCTTTGGGTCGCCACACCAGAGTTATTACAGAAGCTGGCCTTCACTAAAGGTGAATTTGTAGGGGCTGAGTAAGGTCTGATCCACTGACTTTACAGTGCGGATAGAGCTACAAATGCCTTTACAAAGTGCTGTGGGGATTTTCATTCATTCATTTGCTTCCACGTTAACAGCCAAGACAGTGTTATTCAAATCTTGGCAACTTGAAATCTTGGCCCAGCTTGGAAGTGGGAAAAAAACAGATATTCATGGGTCTGACCCTTTTAAAGAATAAGCTTCAGACTTATGACATGAAGACAAGAAAAAAAAGAGATATCAATTTCTTTCTGAAGTCTCAAGCAATATCTTCGTCTTACCCTCCTGCTTGCTGAAGGAACCTAAGCTTCCGTGAATGCTGCTGGGGCAAATATGCACCTCAGAGAACAAAAAAATATCGTTAGAGAGAAGAGTGGTCTTATCTGTAGGAACTGGCCTGGTCCGATTGAGGAGAGTCTGTTTCCCAACTCTGATCAGCATGGATCCTTCAGATATGTCATATAATTTGTCAGTTTGTAAAATAATGAATCTAATGTACTCCTTTTAATCTCCATTGTGTCCTTTTTCCCCATCTAGATTTTAATGAGGAGATATCTTTCAGTTTAAAGGGTTAGGACTTCAATGCACACTACTACTACTACTACCACCACCATCACCAACAGATTACTATGTACATTTTCACTGTTATTAGAGACGTCAATCCAATGCCTGTTAAATTTCAGGTCCTCTGACTCTTTTCAGATACTCCACATCCTTCCCTGAATCAATAAGTCTGTACAAATCAGCTTCCCTCGCATCCTGTTTCAGGCATGAGGTTGGACTAGATGATCTCCTGAGTTCCTTTCCAAAGTGAATTATCGTATGATCCTGTTATATGGTTGCAATTGGCTAATGATGCTTGGGCTACACATTTCATATGAAGAGGTGTCTCATTGTCTACCTGTTGTGGTATCAAAGGTCTCCAATTACTGAAGTAAACAGTAAATACAGAGCTCAGTCAAGTGTACTGTAATGTGTCAGCCAAGGGCAATACTACACCTGAGGAGAAAGGAACAGTGGCGAAATCGGTTTACCTATTTACTATACACAAATTCTATGCAATTGCAGAATGATCTGCAAAAGGACACAACAGAAGGAGCAACATTTCATTTACCTTAAATGCAGACTAGGCTGAATATAGAGTGCAACAGGAAAAAGGGGACTTCTTGAAGTCCGTGTGACAGGGAATCATAAAATAATAAAAAAATTCAGGTTGGAAGCGGGACTTGATTGTCTAATTTGTGAATAAAGCAGAGCCAACTTTAAAATTAGATCAAGCTGCTAGAGAGTTTTTCCAGTCAGGCTTTGATTATTTCAAGGTTAGCACTGGGGCAACCTGTTCCAGTGTTTGACTATTCTCATTGAGATTCTTTTTTCCCTGGTACCTAACAGGAATTTCACTTGCTGCAGCTTGTGTCTGCTGCTGCTCATCCTTTTGCTGCACAGCTCCAACTAGAGTCTGGCTCCATCTTCTCCATAATCACCCATATAATGTGGGAACGGTCCCATCTTTTTAGAGCTGGTACAGCTCTACTGAAAATCAATTCAGTTGCACTGGGCTAAAACAAAGGAATTAATCTAGCTCATCCTTCTGTGGATTCACAGAGTGTTAAAATTTTCTCATCAGTAATCCTCAGTGTAATAATTCTTCAATGTTCCTGCATCACTTCCCGACTTGCTTTTCTTTCCACGTGGATCTCAGCATTGCCTTTCATGACGCAGAGAAAAATAGCTATTTAACACCTCATATCCCAGCATCTACTCTTGGTACCTCACTGGGATATTGCCATGGAAACAGGGAAAGTTTGAAATAAAAGCGAATACGCTCGCTTTTCTTATTTTTCAGTAGGGACTTCAAAATTTACTGCGGTATAAAACAAGCCGTGTACCATCTGCTTATTGAAAACTGAATGCAAATATTTCTTTTCTTTCTTCTGGAGCTCTAAATCACTGCCATGGCATATCCCCTCAGAAGCATCCTTTAACAGGTAGTGTGTGAGTTCATGTAGCTTCCTGCCCAGAAGTTAAGCAGACGAGAAATAGCATTGTCCTTTAGCCGTGGATGGCACAGATGAAGAACAAACTGAACCAAAACAAAAGGCAACATGTACTGGAGACAAGCAGAGCTGTGAAATCAGCTGCTGGAGGAGAATCTAGGCTATATAAGTCACACAGCCTCCCAGCTATATTTTGGGAAAGGTCATTTTTTTCATATGATGGGTGTGTAGGAGAGTCTTCACAAACATACCAGCATCATTTTTTCCCTATGTGGTCACTTTCTTTGTGAATCAATTGAGTCAAGCACCACTGAACCAGAGACTTGAGTCCTCTGTTTGCAGAGACAGCAGCACAAGCCTCTCAGCTGATGTGACTGTGATTTATTCAAACTGCCTTTTAATAAGGGGGACCAGAGCAGGTTTTTTCAATAAAGTCAATGGCGATAAGTAGTTACAACATCTAAGTCAGCTAGCTGAAGGAGGCAGAGGGTCTGCGTATGGCACCATTTATTCCCACTGCCTGCTGAGATCTGTAAAGGATCTCAGTCACTCTTCAAGTTACGTGCCACAACAGAGACCTAAGTCCACCTTAGGAGACTGCTAGAAGGAAGCTCATTTCTTTTCACGTCCCTTACCTCTCTCATTGTATGGAGATTTCCTCTAAGGAACACTTTGGGCATCATTTTGAACACTGCTTTCATGGCCCAGACACTTGCCTGACAATGACCTGTCTTTCTCAGGTAGGGGATTGCTCTCTGCACTAGCGTCAGTGTTGTGGTACACAGGGAAATTCCCCCTGACTTGAAGAGACAGTCCAGACCCACCACTGAGCCTCCAGCAGCTTCCCAGGGGACAGGCAAGATACAGAGTGTAGTTGTTTCTTTCCCCCTAATTTCCCCAACCATTTCCCAAGTCAAAGAGTTTATGTCTTCCTGAATTTCCACGGAGTCAAGAGTCAGTTTGGCAAGGAGAGGCTGACTTGCAAATGTCCTTGTGTACAGCAGGGTCAATTCTTCCTCTAGAAGCAGAGGAAACAATTCAGCTCCATCTGTCTTGCACTCTGCTCAGCATTTAACACTGCTTCGCAAGCAACTCACGGGGCTGCAACCATTGCAGGGCCATCCATCTCCTGCATGAGTTCACCTTTCCCTGAGCTGTTACAGGGAAGAGGTGTTCAAGCAGCAGTTGCAACCAGATTGCGATTTCTGTTGCTGTTTCTCTGGTAATCAGACAGCTACACTAATAATCATGTCCTCACAACCCTGGCTCCTGCTTATCACAGCCTCCCTTGAGAATGTAAGCACATGGTGCCCTGCCCACTCAGCCATCCGTCATTTTGCTGTCCTGAATGATTAATGTCCACCTACCAGAGCCTTATACAGCTCTCCTTGGGAGGCAGTGAAACTGCACGTACAATGTTTTGGCCCAGTGGAAGATGGGTGTAAATGTGTGATCATTACCAGGGTAGTACAGGGTGCTACAAAAACATCCACACGAAATTACGCTTTGCAGGAGATTTGAGTGTGCTTAGATTATGCTACATTTAATCCTCCACCTAATTCATAGATATGAGGTCAAATCTTCCACTGTGTCCATTTGGAGTGATAGATCTGTTGTCTCTGGAGAATCACAGAATCACAGAATGTTAGGGGTGACCTAACATAATGACCTCTGTGGGTCATCTAGTCCAACCCTCCTGCTGAAGCAGGGTCACCTACAGCAGGCTGCACAGGTCCTTGTCCAGGCGGGTCTTGAATATCTCCAGAGAAGGAGAATCCACAACCTCCCTGGGCAGCCTGTTCAAGTGCTCCGTCACCCTCAGAGGGAAGAAGTTCTTCCTCATGTTCAGACGGAACTTCCTGTGCTTCAGTTTGTGCCCATTGCCCCTTGTCCTGTCGCTGGGCACCACTGGAAAGAGTCTGGCCCCATCCTTCTGACACCCACCCTTGAGATATTTATAGGCATTTATAAGGTCCCCTCTCAGCCTTCTCTTCTTCAGGCTAAACAAGAGCAGCTCCCTGAGCCTTTCCTCGTAGGAGAGATGCTCCAGTCCCCTCATCATCTTCGTAGCCCTCCGCTGGACTCTCTGCAGTAGCTCTTCATCTTTCTTGAACTGGGGAGCCCAGAAATGGACGCAGTACTCCAGATGGAGCCTCACTAGGGCAGAGTAGAGGGGGAGGAGAACCTCCCTCGACCTGCTGGCCACACTCTTCTTAATGCACCCCAGGATCCCATGTCGATATTGAGAGACTACGTTTAAGTAGCTGTTGTGTCACTGCTGTCATATGTGTGGGTCAAGTCTTGATTCCAAGTGTCTCCTTTGCGTTAAACTGATTCAAACACAGAGTCACAGTCTTCTTCAGGCTGGGAAGGACCTCAGGAGGTCTCTAGTCCAACCTCCTGCGCTAAGCTGGGACAATGCTAAATTCAGATCAAATTGTTTACAGCTTTTTTCCACTTCAGCACTGTGGTGGACTAAGCTTTGCTGAGGGACAAACTCCCACCCTGCTGTTCTCCCACTCCCCATCCTCAACAGGGAGAGAAAACAGGGTGAGAAACCTCATGACTCAAAGACAGGGAAATTATTTACCAGTTACCATCACAAGCAAAATGGGCTCAAATTGGGGAAAATTAATTTAATTTCTTGCCAATTAAAATAGATTCTGATAGTGAAAAACAAAGACAAAAAAAAATTAAAACAGCACCTTCCCCCAACCAACCTTTTCCCCACGTTCCCGCCTTCCCCCGTCCCCCGACGCCTCCTCCCCCCGCGGGGCGCAGGGCTGGGGCTGGGGGCTGCGGTCAGTCCCTCCCAGCCCCTCTCGGCCGCTCCTCCC
>Ga0065711_1006608_pt1 | contig 16840 bp, 12 predicted proteins | sample Hoacrofraction12_FD_59098 | JGI IMG/M metagenome (GOLD analysis project Ga0065711, IMG submission 59098) | Hoatzin crop microbial communities from Cojedes, Venezuela - Epithelial fraction 12 v2 (version 2) | ecosystem: Host-associated > Birds > Digestive system > Esophagus > Crop | place... | reverse complement strand
TCGCTGGGGAGGCGTGGGGGCGGGCAGGAGGGGGGGCACCGCTCCAGCTCCCCAGCAGCTGCGGGAGTGGGCCCGGCGCCGCTCCCTCTACCGGAGGAATTAGACGGGATGCGGCGGAATGGGCTTCTCCTCCCTTCCCCAAACTCGCTCATTCCGGCCTCTGCCCCGCCCGTGAACGGGTCTGACGAGAGAGAAGTATTTCCTTGTTTTCCTTCCCCCCCCACCCCCCCCGAAAACCCTCATCGTGGCGGACCTCGGAGATCTGGTAGCTCTGTGGGGGAAAGGCTCGGGCGAAACTCGTAGGGGAGAGGTGATTTTCCTGTAAGCTCTTGGCTGCTGAGTTGGGCTTTCTGCTGGGCTGGGGGGGTGATGGTAAGAAGTTGAGCTTTAGTCTGGAGCAAACTGTTTGCCATCCGCGGCTTGGGTTTGATGGACTAGGAGATCAGTTTCCTTGGCATAGCAGCTCCTGGTGGGAGGATACTATATTCTGTCTGAAAATACTGTATCGTGTCTTTGTGAGTAGTTAATGTGATACTTTGGGCTGATAACCTCCGTCTGATAAAGTGATAGGCCAGCTATGCAAACCTTTTCACGGAGGAGTCCGTTTGCCCCAGCAGAGCACGACTAAAACTCTGCTCAGTCATAAAACTGCCGAAATGTTGTGTTTGACATTGACCTTGCTGCTTTGCTGTTTGGTTCTTGCCAAACCAAATTCCACAGGTTGATTAGAGTCGTATCCAGAGGTCTTGTTTTGAAATGTAGCTTTGTTAATAACTAAAATGCAAACTATTTATATAATACTTTGAACTTTGTTTTGCAAGCAGCAAGGCTTACAATGTGCCTTTGCAGGATATTCTACTAACCTTATTTTTCAGGCACAGAAGTCGAGTCAAAGTAAATTGTCCAAGGTCATTTGGCAATATCGTTATTACTATTTTTGCTGCTGATTTGGAGCAGTTCTGTAGGAAAAAGGAACTGTGGCTGAACTAGAGGATTTCTTCTTGGCTTTTGTTCATGGGTTTTGTAATCACATTGTCAGTAGAAGTACAACCTTACAGATACAGGAAGGGATTCTCTGAAAGAAAAGCTTACGGAGTTGGTTTGATGCCACTGACTTCCTCTGTTAAAAATGCATCTGCTGTGCTCGAGAACCCTGTTGGAATGCTTTCCCTGTTGTAGTAATTACATTGGGTGAAAGGGCAGGGAAACTCGCCTCACTTGAACCTCTTCAGCTCAGTTGCTTTGCCAAGGTTGTTGATGCTTCTACTGTGGTGGAGCATCAGGAGTAAAAATGGCTCAAGCAGATGTCATCTCCACTCAGAACAACCTTTGCTGCTGAGATAGTCTGCGATATACTGTGTAAATCATTAGTCCCTGATAGTGTGGGGGATTTGCTGATTTTTTAAGATTGCCTGGTTGTGAAATACAGTCGGAATCTGAAAAAGAACTGGGCAGGAGTGGTGCATTTTTTTTCGGTGTATGTAGTTCCCTCTGTGTGTTAGTCATGCTGACCAAGTGGGGGGCAGGACTAGTCACAGCTTTTCAAGGCAAACAAAATGTGTGTGGGAGTAGGGGGCTGGATTCTAGTCCTAATAATTCACCAAATTGTGTTGTTACACCTGTTTGAAAGCCTGCTTTGAGCAGTGGCATTCATATATCTCACTGAGGCGCAATTATCAGATAAGCTATTGATTACATTAATTGGTGAAAGGAGCAAAAGCTCACAAGATTCCAACTGAATTTGCAGTGGTGAAGTTTAAAGAACCACCTGTCTTTGAAAATAAAAGATTTGAAATAAAAGCTGTTGAGATGTGTAAAGATGGACTTTCAAGCAAGAATTTTTAGATTTCCACAGCTGTCACAAGCATCTAGATTGCCTTATAGTGGATAAATATGTTCAACATTAAATTATTTTTTTCTGGAAAGGAATAATTTTGATTCTTTTTTAGAAATCTCTTGAAAGTTTTGTTCCTGGGGTGCTGGAGGGCTTGTATTAGAGCTAGTGCTGTCCTCAGTCATTATTCCCTTTCTTTAACTGATGAGTAAAGAAGTTTATAATCAGCTTCCTACCACAACAGCTGTTTTTCTGTGTTATTCAGCATTTTTTCCTTTCTGCTTGTGAGTATCCGATTCTATTTCTTGTTTCTAACATGCAAACACTGAAGGACTATGGTACTACTTCTGCTGATGCTTCAGTTCTAATAAAACTCTCATGTCTAATATAGCTCTTATTCATACGTGGATCTTGTACCTCACAACTAGCTGCGTAGGCTCTGTTCCTCGAACCAAAAGCCAGTGTCGTTACTGAAGCTCGCACATGTGTTCTTTCCATTTCTAATATGAGTGTCAATGTTGATTTACTGCCCAGTTACTGGGAATGAGTAACAGGATATTTGGCTTAAAATTTTAAGGTTTTGAACTTATGAATAGTTCAGCCTCAAAAAACTCTGCAAGGCTTGTCTGAAAAGAAATGCTTTGCACTGACCGGTTCTGACAGCGGTATACCCACCGTTTGACTGGCGCAGTCCAAACTTGGGTGTCACGACGACATTGTCGGCACCGCTTTGTTTCCTGGGCAGCTACAGGCAGCCGAGGGGGAGGTGATGGATGTGCTTTATCTAAAAGCATGAACAGTGACTCTTTCTGTACTTTTCCACCTGTCAGCCTATCCTATTTTTCAGGCCAAATGTGGTGTTTTGTATGTCTTGGATTGCATGCTGTTGAGTTATGCATGGTAGTGTGTAACTGCTTAAAATAGTTTGAGATTTTGCTGTGAAACAGAAGTAGCTTGCTCCTCCTGCTTGAAGGTGAGAATAAGGGAATAACTCTGGTTTGGGGTTTGAGTATCAAGTCAAATAACCTGTCCTCTTTGCTTGATACTGACTTTTTTTAAAATTCTGAACAGTGTTTTAGGAGTGAAGAGTTCTTGTGGCTGAGAAATAGACGTGACCCCAAAGGAAATTTACCCACTTTTGCCCTTGTTTTGATCTTGTAAGTGGAAATATTTTCTGTTTTCCTGCCATTCTGAGCCCAGTGCTCTCAGGAGGATGTTACTGCCTGTGGAAAATGCGCTATCTGGGTAATGTGTATAGCCAGCAAGATGTTCAACCTACGTAGGCTGAACAAAGGTGCTACATAACGAGCAGCTCTGTGTTGGATTTTCTTTCACCTAGCTTCTCACTTGCAGTTCACTTGTCCTCCATCTGCCTTGAACATGCGGTGTGCATCAGCGCGCTTTGTAGTTGGTCACTGCAAGCCTTTCGTGGCCAAATCCAACTATGCTTCTTTAGATGCAAGTACAGTTATCTGTCTTTAATTTTTATTTCACGTGACGCTGCAGTGCCAATACCTTTCCTCTAACCTCTCCTAAGAGACAAATAACAAGGCTGTGATCGTTTAGGGTACCTTTTCCATCTCATGATTGGCAGAAGCACCTCCAGTGTGAAGTGGGAAAAATTGTTGCAGTGGTAGGTTTTGATCTCGGCAGCTAACTCTCCCTTAGTTTTGATGGGTACAACTACAAAGGAGTTGGGACTTATTATTAATTAAGAGCTCTGAGAAGATGTTCTTGGGGTGGCCGGTATTATGATGATCTTTGTATCCAAGATAATTCCCTGTTGAAGAAAGAACCTAGCCTACTTGTTAGCTACTCTCAGTTTTTGCGTGTAGTCTATGCCTAGTGATGTTAGTATGGTCTAAAGTCTGGGGTGACTAGAATCAAAATTACTTCAGCTAAATTCCACTGTTAAGGCCCTGAAGTTAGAGGGCTTGAGTTGATAGGTAGTCATCTTTCACTCAGGTTATCAGATGTGGAAGGCCAGTAAACAACTTCTAAAATGGTTGAATATAACTGTACTTGAATAGTCGTGTATTGGGCCACGCCGCCTGTATACAAAGAAGTGTTTTGATTGAGAGTGTGTTTCAAAATTTGCTGTAACACAACACTTTAATCTGTAAAGAAATGACTTTGGGTTCAAAAGAATGCAGCTGTACTTGGCTGACTGTGCCTGCTGAGCAGTGGTGTGAAATACTGTGGCCCTAGATTAATCCTAAATTTTAGCAGTGTTCTATTCTTGTTATACCACTTCTCACATTCTCTTTTAAATCACGCCTTATATTGTAAAGAACAAGCTGCCAAGTTAGATTTGCGCTTTAAATTATTTGCCAGTTGTTCTTGCATGTAATACCAGCAACAGCTGTTGAACTTGAATTTTTTTGTAAAAAAAAAAAAAGCTTTCTCACCTCTTGTTTATACATGGGTTTGGTGACCTTTTGTATGAGTATTTTGCTTCTCTTGACATTTTAATTTAAAACCTTCTAGAATGCTGTCAAGTAAAACCATGATACAGGCCAACTAGTGATAACTGACTGGATTTCAAATCAATATTTCTGTTAACAAATTGATCAGTTTTTGTTCTCCTGTTACTCGTATAACTATTTGATGTCAATACTAGGTTGGGAATTGTGAGTTTGGGTTTTTCTGATTGTATTGGAGCTGGAGCTGATGCGAAGGCCAAGGTCAAGCAGACTTGCCTTTAAAAGGAGACGTGCTTTTGGTAGTAAATGGGTTGTCTTCGTAAGCGCACCAGTTTTACTTGCCGTAGGTGTCTGAGCAGATAGAACGAGGTGCGGGAAGCTGCTAGGAAAAAGCCTTTTGGTAAACCTGCCACTGTAAGGGGTTTTAGCTTGTGCTTTAGCATTAATATTTCGACTGAATATAACTGTGTAAGGCAATATGTCATTGGTAGTGGCACCGTATTTGTCTCTCCTTGAAACAGGCATTTAAAACAAGATATGAACATCCTAGGGAGAAGAAATAGTTCCCAGAGATAGCAAATGCCCTCTGTACCTCAGTGTGCTGTGCAGAGAAGGGACAGAGAATAAGCTTTGCTTGACTGATCTTCGTCGCTACTGGTGTGTTTTGGCTGTAGAGAACAGATTGCCAAAATGATTGTGCCCAGCAAGTTTGGCTATGCCACTTGAAAAGTTTTGAGCATTACTTTTTCACTGTGGAAGTTGTATGTGGTAAGTAAGCAGAAGTGAAATTAAAGTATTTCTATACTTCAGGCATAATTTGGCTAAATAACGCATATGGTGTCCTCTGCCTTAGCCTCTGATTTTGTCTGCTATGGTACGTTTAAAGAAATGGTGAAAACCTGAAAAACTGTGGCATTTGCAACAACTCCTGGCTCCATGAAGTTTAGTATCTATGTGATCAAAAAGAACTTTTCCAGAGGTATAGAACTAAGGTTATGCACAGATTTGTAGATATAGCTGTACTTTCTTTGATGTACTGCATACCATTCTGGTCATGCTTCTGTGGGATGGCTTGTTAACTGACACCTCATCCAAGAATTTTAGAGGTCGAGAAGTGTGTTTGACTTCTCAAGATAAGCAGCCCGAATGAAATGATGTTAAAATGCATTAACGTACAGTTAAATACAAAATGCTGCAGAAGATTGTGTTGAATGATCTTTGGCCTTGAGATCCTCTGAGGAGCTTTTATTCTAACCACCTACAATTAATAAAAGCAAATTCTAGTTCTTACTCATGGGCTATATCGCTTTAGCAGACGCCGGCCTGGTCGCTATTGCTCATTCATTTTTAACTCATTACACTGAGCCTTTCTGAAAAAAAGGCTGCCTGTTCTCCTAATTGCTTATCTAAATGTATCACTTACTAGAAAACAGGCTGCTGAAAATACCTTGTTTCCTGAAACAAAACTGCACTCTCATCCAGTGCATGTCTTTCTCACTGTTTACCAATGGCACATTATACCTTACCTGAACCTGCCCGACAGGTTTTTACTGCCGTGAGGATCTTGAGGTGGAACAGACTAGGTGCTCCGATGGGCTGAGGGGAAGGAGAGTCATATAGACAGTTCGGTTTTGGGGTGATCTGGGCTGTTGAGGGGTGGTGACCTTCCATTTCTAGAAGCCGATGTTGTGCTCAGGGAACATGCACGCTACGCTCTGCAAAAATAGTCTGTGCTATCTATTGAAATTGTTCCCTTTCATACAGAAATTTTCCTACTTAGTCTGGTTGATAGCGCTTTTCAAGATGTGCTAAAGTACAACAAGCAGCTTGCAAGCTGTAGTCTTTTATGTTTTCAGGCATTTTATTGAACTTGTGCTTCTAAAATGATCAGTGTAGCAATTACAGCATGTGAGTTGAGGAAAAGAGAAAGTTAAGATTCAGTGTAGAATATAGGCAATATATTGGCAAGTCTTGACAGAGATTGCAAATGTTGAGGGTGCTGGAAAAGCAATGAGATTGCTCGGTTAACCTAAAAGGGTCTTAAATTGCCTCGTATTTTCAGACTGTATATGAGTTCTTATGGTCCAACTAATGGACTGAGGTGAGAATTAAAGCAGATTCAGCTCCGAAGTACACTGGAAGTAATCGCTTGATCCCTCAGCTGAGTTGTATTAATGGGAGCCAGCTCTAAAAAGTTGCGGCAGTTTCTGCTGTGGTAGCGTCTATGCTGTTAGACAGCATGAATGGTCTAAAAAGCAGTGACCTGGTGGCTGGTCACAGTTGTGGTGGGGATTTGGTTGAGGATTGTGTTGATACTGGGGAAGGAACTCAAGGTGCTTTGAAAATAGAAAGTAACGAAATGCTGGCAGGGACCGTGTAGGCAGAGGGGTGTCGTGCACAAAAACGTGGGAGCACAATTTCCTTTTCTGTGGCAAGAGATGAACATGATTCTAGCTGCCGATCAGAGGATGGTCCTGCCGATGATGAAGACAGAGGCCCTTGCTTTTGCCTGAGCAGCATCCGAAGAGTAACTGGTGGGACCCACAACGGTTCGTGGGAGTTCTGCAGATGGGTTTCTCCTAGTATTTTTCTTTTAGACAGCAAGAATTCTGCTGCTTTCTAGTCAACATCTAAACACGCTTGTCTTCCGGGGGTCGGCTGTAAGCTACACTTCACTGTGTATAAAAATAAATCGAACTTCCTGCAATGTCACCTACCCTGAAGTACCAAATAAGTTACAGAAGTGGTTTGGATAGTGGGAATGTGGAAGAGAACAAGAAGGAAATAGAAACCAAGGGTTTAATTGTATCTTACTTTCTTATTCTTCACAAAAAGTGAAAATAGGGAGGATGGGTGGTATGAGAGCAGCTTCAGTGGTGCAGGGCAGACTTGACTTGGAAGTAGCTGCCAGGAAAACAAAGATGTAACGGGATTCGCTGCTGTTAGTGCCAAGGGTAAGCAACTTGTTCAGCAGACTGTGACTTCTCCGGGGTGTGGAAAGATGTCGTGGACGTAAGTGCAAAGACTTTGCTGTGTTACCCGATGGCTGACATTGATCCAAGCATTTAATAACCTATTATGCTTTTAAAGATGCAGAAACAAAAGAAATGCTTTCTTTTGGAGGGCTTGTAAGGTTCTCTTGCTACAAAAGTTCTTATGCTCATTTGGGAGGGTTACAGGAGCTCTGGTGAAAAGGTTGCAGTTCAACCCTGACTATTGCTTTTCAGAGGCAGGAGAAGATAGAGGTAGCATGAGCGGGCAGACAAAGGAAAGCTTTACAGCCTCCCTCCCCTCCAGCCCAGCAAGAGCTGCTGTTGTGGGCTGGGGAGTGAGATTTCCTGCTGTGTGAGTGCGCTGGATAAATTGGGACTCCAACAAAGCTGTTTTCTCTACTTCCTAATTAACTTTCCTGTTTACACAGCTTTCGTATATTGAAGTGGGAATTGAATATTCTTGGTCGTGCTTCAGAAATATGAAGGAAATGGTGGAATAGTGGAACTTTTAAACCTTCTGTTTGGTTTTAATCTGTGGACTGCCCTGTGTGGCTCATAGGGGAGCTTAAAGTTTTGAGCACATTGAGCTTCGATCGTATGAAATAAATGAATCTTTGACTCGCGTTACTTCAGCAAGTTGAAGTGGTGATTGATGTCATTCAGGAACTCTGGAGTGGACTCTGAACTTTGCTGCGGAGCTGCTTGTGCTCAGACATGTGACTCGGTTAAGGTTACAGCGGGTAACTTTTGGGTTAAAAATTGTATCCAGCAAAGCTTCCTGCAAAGAGCAGAACTGCTGAGGCCTTTCGCAGTGCTGAGTGAGGAAGCCAGGCTTCGTATGTCCCTTGTACAGAGCTAAACAAACCGGGACAAGATTTTTGTTCTATGGTGCATCTTGGTTTAATGGTCTGAAATAGCTATTCCGTGAAGTCTGTTTCCAGTGAGAATTTTGGTTTGGGGACACAGCTTCATCATGAAATACAGAATATCTTTGAGAGATGGTTCAGACTGCATTGCACTTTAAATTGTGCGACTTGGTTTACAGGAAATCCTTCCTTTGAGTGTCACAGGCCTTGGCTCTGTGTGCTCCAGCCATCTGAAGCTTGTATTTTCAGTCAGGCTCAGTCTTTTCAAACTGACATCTGAGAGTTTCTAGACAACGCAGCAGTAGAGGTGTGAATCGTCACTAGCACCATGTAACATCCTCATCTGTGCCCCACTGTAAAGCTGTCAGGCTGCTTCTTTTCATGGGTGTATGAGCAGAATAATAGTTCTCTTGGTGATTTCAAACTCGCTGTAAACTGTGTAGTAGTAAGTTTGGGAAGGGGGGGGAAACTTGTGGAAGAAGCGGGCAGGCTGTGGTGGGGTGGATCCCATCCCACAGGCACAGGGAGCGTCTTATAGGGCTGGAGCAGAGGTGGTTTCTCCAGTTCCTGAGCAGGAAACTCCTGGTGATGTTGATCGCTCCTGAGCGTCCAAGAAGTCATCACAGTGAAGGAAGAAGCATTAATTTCTAAGCCTGTCTCTTTTAATGTGGCTATTAATTTTCAGTAGTTAAGTTTTAGTAAATGTGGATTTGCTTCCTAGAGAAGGTCTCCCGTGTTAATGAAGGTGAAATACTGCTTTGTGTTTACGTTGTATTCACAGGCCATTTCCTTAGGGTTTGAGAGGAAGGAAACTGCTTTGAGTAGGAGAGAATCCAAGCCATGTTCTGAGTTTCCGCTGCAAAAGTAGGACCAGTTACTGGTGTGCTAATCAGCAAGGAGAGGAGCACACATTCAAAACTTTTTTTACCTACAGTTCAATTGGAAAAAGTATGTTTTATGGTGATACTTCAGGCCGCAGACAAATTATCTGATAACAGTGGGGGACAGAGTACCTGAAGGGATCAGTTGCGTTGAAAGCAAACTGTGAGTTTTGCAAACAGAAGTTTGAGAACAGCATTTAATACCAAAATCTCTGAAAGAACATTTGAAAGATTTAAAGCACTCGGAGCCTTGTCTTTTTATAAGGAGTACATTTCATTTTGGCGTATCTGTTTATCTTTGTATTGCTTCAGTATGGGGAAAAATGCCATATGGTGGTGCTGGGGTGTCTGTAAAGATTGATATTATCTGATAGGTGTTTTTGTTGGTTGGTTATGCTCTGGTCAGAACGCAGCCATGCGTGATACTGTGATCTTTTACTCATGAGTGATACTGTGATCTTTTTCCTCTAGACTTCACTGGCCAGTGAGAACATATCTCAAGCATGGGAAATATTTTTGCTAACCTCTTCAAAGGCCTTTTTGGCAAAAAAGAAATGCGTATTCTAATGGTTGGTCTGGATGCTGCAGGAAAGACTACTATTTTGTACAAACTTAAACTTGGTGAAATAGTAACTACTATTCCTACTATAGGTAAGATTTTTACATTTATATAACTGCTTGCTTTGAGCTTTGGGTCTTATTGTTTGCAGCAGCAGTGTCTTATTGCAGCTGCCGCTCTGTTGATTTAAGTGACAGTGCTGTGCCCTGACTTGACTGTCAGAACAAACGCTTGCTAAATCCGTGGTACGAAGATGGCACTGCCAGATTTTCCGGCATGGGAGGAGATTACATGACTCTGTTTTTTTCACCCCAGTGCCTCTCTCCAGTCATTTGTAGAACAACCCTTTATGGGCCACAGAAGGGCAGGCTGCCCTCCTAAGCGTGCTGTGGCATCGGGTAGATTAGACTGAGAAGCAGAGGGTGACACCTTTTTGGAGGGTGACCGAGAGAACTGTGTGTGATCAGAGACATACCTGATTTGCAGTCCTTAAAGCCCAGGGCTTTTTGAGACAACATGGTTTGCTCAGCAGTTCTTAGCTGTGCAGGTCCAATTCCAGCTGTTGATCATTAGTTTGGCTGGGGTGGGGGATGGTGATGGGAGCAGGAGTTGCAGAAAACCCACGTTTGTCTGCTTTGAGGGCTACAGTGCAAGTTTCTGCTTACTTAAAGTAGATCTAAATTTAAATACAACGTTTTTTAGTGATGACATCTTGAGTGTGACTTGGTGAATACAATAGGTCCAGGGCGAACTATGTTTAACTGAGATTTTGGCCACAATTTCTGTTTTAGGTTTCAATGTGGAAACGGTAGAATACAAGAACATTAGCTTCACGGTCTGGGATGTAGGTGGCCAGGATAAGATCAGACCACTCTGGCGCCATTATTTCCAGAACACACAAGGTGAGTCCGAATGCTTAAATCGCAGGTTTCCAGAATCTAAAGTTTTTTTTTTTTTAATATCCTTACTATGATAATCTTGTGAGGTTTGGGGGGTATATTAGTTGTTATAAAGGGGTGTGTTTGTGTGCTGCTCTGGCTCTTTTGTTAAGGTAGTGCAGGTTCAAAGAGGGATGGGAAGAAATCTAGAAACCATTCTTCCATGTCCATCTGACTCAGAGCAAGTTCAGTATTTTGCTTTTCTTCTGTAAGCATCGCAGCTCTCTGCCTTCACTTCGAAGCAGAGTGTTTACTACAAGTGCTAACAGCACCATGAATTGAGAGCTTGTCACTTCTTCCACTGCTGCGTCTTTATAATGTGCATGCATTTGAGTCCTGTCACGGGATTTCGAGGGTTGCTGTTCACTGGAAAATATCGTGTGGTTATGTAGATGAAGCGCACAAGTTGCAAAAACGCGAATGCAGACTAACACTCAGCAGCTTTCAGCAGGAGCAGACTGTCTCAAACATGAGATTACAGTAATAAGAAAACTCTATTTTTCTGATACATACCGAATTGCTTTGCATTATTTTCTTTTCAAAGCTTAGTTCTGACCTCTGGAAGTATTTGTCATTTGTAAATAACTTCTGGGTCTGCTTACTCTGATGTTTGCTTATTTCTAGGTCTGATTTTTGTGGTTGACAGTAATGACAGAGAACGAGTGAACGAGGCCAGAGAAGAGCTTATGAGAATGTTGGCAGAAGATGAGCTTAGAGATGCCGTTTTATTAGTGTTTGCTAACAAACAGGTATGCCCAAGAAAGGTGTCCTGCTGTAAGAGTCCTGACAGTGTGCAGCATACTTGTGAGGGCTAGATCTTGAACTCGACGTTCCTGTTTTTAGTGTAAGAATAGATAAAACTCTCAGGAAGTGTCCATTCAGGTTCTTTTGAAGACAGCAAAGCCATAGATTAAATGACCCTGTTCTCATCCGAAAGGAACTTCTGAACAGTCTTGGCTGACAGCAGTTCTTGTGTTTTTAGTTTTAGGGAAGAACTCTACCAGTCTGATTTTTAAGGTTGTCTTGGCTCAAGTACAGCACCTGCCCAAGCTTCCTCCAGACAAAGACGAAGGCCAGAGTGCCAGAACCTCCCTGAACCCCTCAGTAGGGGCGTTTGGGGGCACCGCTGCTGTTGGAAGCACTGGGCTGGCTTTTAATGTGCTTGTGTTGAGCTGTACTCCTCCAGGCCACAGAGCGAGCTGAGAGTTCTGCCTTCCGTTGCTTGTAAAGGCCCTGGTAGCTTAAACCCAAATGCTGAGGGTCTTGGATACGACTCGTAAACTTACAGAAGGGAGAGCATCCCGTGTCGTCGTTTGCACAGGCTCAGTTGTGAGGGGTAGAGAAGCCACAAGTCTCGTCTAGGAGCACAAAGGGTGAGCTATAAACAGAAACAGTACTGAGCTGAGTACTACTTTCATGATAAAAGTTGATCTTAAATCATAACTGCAGTTGCAGAAAACACTTCCTGAGCGGAAAGTGGATGTAAGCAGTTTTGGGTCAACACTGAGGGCCTTGATGACTTGATCCAGATGTCAGATGTCTCGTTTCTGTTTTCTGACGAGAAATATTCCATAATAATGTGCTTTTGGTCACATTGTTAAACCTTTGAGACTTTTGTCAGTGTAGGGGAAATAGCTGGAATATAGAAGTAATACACTGAGTTTTTCTGAAAGAGAAGCTCTAACAGCTCTTAACTTTCTTTTAATGGCTTTAAAGCTGATGATCAGAAACGACTTAGGGAGGTGGGTGTTTCTTCTCAGCAAGTAGGGGAGAAAATGACTCTGCTTCCTTCCCTCAGGACCTGCCAAACGCGATGAATGCAGCAGAAATCACAGACAAACTCGGACTGCATTCTCTTCGTCACAGGAACTGGTATATCCAGGCAACCTGTGCCACTAGTGGAGACGGTCTCTATGAAGGACTGGACTGGTTGTCCAATCAGCTCCGAAACCAGAAATGAAACCATAAACCTTCCTCTTCCCTCTTTTTCCACCCCTCCCTCTTATTTCCTCCTATTCGCCCTTCGCTTTACTCTAATGTGGCAAACTGTGCTACTTTGTGGTATTGAGTGCCGGAAGCTGTTTTCATTTCTTTTGTCACAGTATATATTGCATCATGCTGTAAATGTGGCAAATACAAGCCTGAAAACAGTTAGGTTTCTTATTTAATGTAAATAGTTTTTGTTTCCAATGAGGCAGTTTCTGGTACTCCTATGCAATATTACTCAGCTTTTTTTATTGTAAAGAATCAACTCACTGTTTAGTACGTGGAAGGGATTGAAGTGGGCTAACATAAGGGTTGCCAGCGGTCCTTGCGCAGTAGAGCTGAATACTATCTCGGTTGGGTTGTGAGGTCTGAGAGATCCATTTTGGTGGCTGGTTTTTAACCTGAATAATTCTGTATTTTTTTAAATAGTCAAGGAAAAGTAAAAACACTTCAACACACAAACATTTGGCGTAGCTTCTGCTGTTCTGGGTGACTTTGGATCCTTTTCAAACAGTGAAGCAATGATCAACACCCGGTTAGCTTCATCTGGTTAAAGAACAGATCATAACCAGTAGATGTCTGGCTCTTTCTGTAGCTCTTCGTATGTGCTCATATTTGTTCGCATTCGTTATAAGATTTGTCGGACCTGGTTTAGATGAGCTTGCAGACTCACGCTAAACATCTGACTTTTGGTTCAGGGGAGAATTATCACTTCTACTGAACTTGAGTGATTTCCAGAGGTCAACATTTTTAGCCTGTCGCATTTGTCAAAAGTGTTTTGTACTTTTCTTGTGTGTAAACCACTCCAGAAGGCAAACCTTTCCACAGAAAGCACAGCCTGTACTAGTCCTAAGCTCTATAGGCAGAAAGTACTGTACTTAACGTAAGAATTGCCGTGAAAAACACCAAACATCTACGTATAGTGTCTAGGGGGGAAAAAAAGCATGAGAGTTTGGAGAGTCATTCCACTCTAGAAGTATTCAATCCCGTTCTGGAACAATCCCGTATCTGTATATGTGTGAAAACCCTTGGCATCCCTCATACTGCAAGGTTCAGATTTGCCATCAGAAAAAAAAAAAAAAGACCTCTTTACTTTTTCTTTTGTATTTTGATAAACACTGAAGAAGCTGGAGCTGTTAAACTTTAACTTGAGGAACTATCAGAACTGGTTTATTTAGTGTTGTGGAAACCTTTATTGCTTTCAATACACAATTAGTAATCAACTGTTTTGTATACTTGTTTTCAGTTTTCATTTCGACAAACAAGCACTGTAATTAAAGCTATTAGAATAAAATCTCTTAACTATTTCATGTTTTTTATGCCTTGCTGTTCATTTGATCATCTTGGCAGAATCATAATGAAATACTTGTTGAATAAAAAGTTTCATGAAACTTGCACTGGTATCACCTTGGTTTGGATCATCTTTGTGCAGCACCATGTGCTAGACCAAGGCAGATGTCCCTCCCCAGCTTTTTGCCACGTCACCATTTGCGTGAACATTTTGGGTACGTTTCCCCTATTTTCTAAATAATGTGTCATTCGTGGTTGGACTCGGCAGGTGGAGAGGTGGGCAGCAGTCCTTCGGTCCCGTTGCCTTCTGCTGGAGTCCCTTCGTTGCCTCGAGGGCATCTGTTGAGCTGCTTAAGTGGTCCCCTGGCTTCCTGTGACACATTGTTCCTCCTCCTGATCCCACTTAATAAGAGGGTCTGTGAATTAGCAGGTTTTTTTGGGGTGAAAGCATGGAAATCTGCCTTCCTCGAGGCTTTGCTTTGCATCTTTCCACTCTGTGGTCCCCTCTGGACCTGGGATGGAGCTCCTCCTGGCTGATGGTCCTGCCTGCCCCCGGCAGCTGCAGCTCCTTGTCACCGATGGTCACGCTCGGGCTGCTGGCCAGCTGCTGGCTGTTTCTCTGGCCGGAGTTGAAGCAGATTCCCCCTTACCCAGGCTGGAAAACTGTAGGAGGAAAGGTCCATTGCGCAGGTCAGAGCGATCTTCTCCGTGAGGAAACCTGGGGCTTTGCATGGGTTTGAGAGGGGAAACCCACCTGCTGTCGTCCGGCTCAGGAGGAGATGGGAGCACGCTGCTGCTGTGGCCTCTGCTTGCTCAGAGTCAGGTGAGTGCTGGTCTGATGGATGATCTCGCGATCTCCTCGGTTCAGCAGATGACCCCCTCGCTCCTCGGGGCTTTGTTTCCCCTCCAAACCCTTGGAGCAGCGCGGCAGCTGCCTGAGCTGCATGCCCAGACCAGCCCCGTCCTGAGCGTGGGTTTGTCCTGAGCGTGGGTTTGTCCTCGGGCTGTCCTCTCGCACTGGGGCTCAGCGGGTGAGGTGGTATCTGCCCCAGTCTGGCCAGCTGTGGGTGGGATGTCGGGTTTGATTGGGTTCCCAGCAAGGGCTGCCCCATGTCTGTTCCTCACACTTCGTAGTAAAGGGTGAGTAGTTACCAGGCGGACAATGAGGAGGGATTACAAAACTCCTGTAAGTCAGGTGATTGGTTTGAAGCTGTTCGTCTCGCCTGGAAGCTCCGAGGCAGGATCTTGGCGTGCCTCACAGGGCAGGACATGTGTGGACAGCTGACAGCGATGGTTTTCACCCAAGCATGTGAACCCGTGGGGTTCCTCCCCAGTCCGCCCAGGAACTGGTGCGGCAGCTCGGCGGGGCGGGGGGCTAACCCTAACCCCCCTGGCCCGCGTGTTGATCTTGCCCCCGCTTCTCTCTTTCGCTCAGGTCTCAGGTTTGAGTGCGGGACGGGCACCTCCTTCAGACGGTGCAAGGGGTAGGAGCTGCTGCCTGGTTCCTGCACATGGGGTCAAGAGCAGGAGGGGACACAGCCCCGCTGCGAGCTGCCGTGGGGGCTTCTCCCTCACCCCCCGGGACCCCCGCAAGCTGGGGGTCAGACCCGGAGCCCACCCTGTCCCCCCCGTCCCCGTGGGCTGTGCTGCTCCATCCATCCCCTTCCCTCAGCACGGGTAAAGCTCCTGTGAACGGCGCCGCAGCCCCTCCGAGCCCATCGAACCCCCGGCAGCGGCCGCCCTCGGAGCCGCGGGTCGGAATCATCCCGGTGGCGTCCGTCCCGCCGGCTCCGGGAACGAAGGCAGAGGGAAAGCGGGAGTGCGGAGAGGGAGCGGGACTCGGAGCGGGATGCTGGGATGTGCGTGGGCCCGGGAGTTTTGGTTTCTTTTTTCGTTCTCCGCTCGCTGCGTGTTTCAGCTCTCCCGTCGTTCCCTTTTCAGCCCGGAGCTCGCAGTTAACGCACCGCGCCGCGGTTCTGTGGGAGCGGGACAGAAGAGCTGTATTTATTTCGGCGTGTTTCCCCCTCCATGATGAATTCTGCCCTTGTTGGGCGCCGCGCACGCCTGCTCCCGCCCGGTGTCCCCAGCAGGGCGCTGGCACGGCCACCGAGGTGACAGAACGCTGCCGAACCCAGGCCGGCCGCCAGCCCCGGGGCTTCTGTCCGCCAAGACACACAAACCCACCCTGTCTTCAGCGGGAGAATATCGCGTCATTAATTACACAAACGGGGCCCTTGTGCTCGGTGCGGACACGCCGGCAGCCGGCGACGCTCCGGCCCAGAGCCGCCCGGGACAACCCCTTCCCAGTTGGATCAATATTTCTATTTATCGACGTTAACGTTCCGCTTTCTCGGTGCGCCAAGCGCAGAAACACGTTTTTGAGGTTGAAAATTCCGGATGGGAACGGAGCTCGCTGCTCCCTGCCCCACTGCGGGGTGGACACGACCAGGGCGAACACCGGCGGGAGGTGCCCCAGCCCCGTCCATCTTCCCCCCCCATCATCCAAGAAATCATCTCAGAGGTTCTCCTCACAGCTCTTCATTAGAGCAGTTTCTTTTCGATCCCAAAAGGAACATCCCTCGCCCTCGCCTGCCGCTGCTTGAGTCACAAAGTCCCCGCTTTTCCCCCAAAGCTGGGCTGGGAAAGCGCTCGTCCCTGGGAGACAATCTGGGCCACCCCATGGGAGTCCGGGGGCCATGGAGCCACCTCCGCTTCATGTCCCACCAGGGATTCACAGAATCACAGAATGTTCGGGGTTGGAAGGGACCTCTGGGGATCCCCCAGCCCAGCCCCCTGCCGAAGCAGGGTCACCCACAGCAGGCTGCACAGCACCGTGTCCAGGCGGGGCTGGAATATCTCCAGAGAAGGAGACTCCACTACCTCCCTGGGCAGCCTGGTCCAGGGCTCCGTCACCCTCAGAGGGAAGAAGTTCTTCCTCGTGTTCAGCTGGAGCTTCCTCTGCTTCAGTTTGTGCCCATTGCCCCTTGTCCTGTCGCTGGGCACCGCTGGAAAGAGTCTGGCCCCGTCCTCCTGACCCCCACCCTGCAGATATTTATAAGCATGGGTTAGG
>Ga0065711_1040577_pt1 | contig 16841 bp, 13 predicted proteins | sample Hoacrofraction12_FD_59098 | JGI IMG/M metagenome (GOLD analysis project Ga0065711, IMG submission 59098) | Hoatzin crop microbial communities from Cojedes, Venezuela - Epithelial fraction 12 v2 (version 2) | ecosystem: Host-associated > Birds > Digestive system > Esophagus > Crop | place... | reverse complement strand
GGAGAGATTGAATTTTTTTCTTTTTTTTGGTAAATTTTTGTTGGTTAACTGAGTACAGAGCAAAGACTTAGTGCAGTGTGGCTGCTGCATGTGGTGGCCTGGGCTGCCTCAGGACCCTTTACCCAAGGGGGTACGCAGCATGTTGTCAGGTCTCGGCTGATGGAAAGCATCTTCACGCCGTCACTTGTGACCCTTGAAAACATCTTAGCTTTTTTTAGTGACTGACACTTGGAGAAAAGCTGATGAAATTTATGTATGTATATGCAGACATTGCATCAATGCCAGCACTTGTGGTCCCAGCTATAAGTAGCCAAGCCCCTATATTGTAGATTCAGTGCCGTTCTGTATTTATGGCCATTTTGGTTGTATTTGAATAAAACATGAAGCGCTGATATGTTTCGCAAATGCCTTGAGAGGTCAAGTCTATGTGGCACTAAAATGAGGTCTGTGCTTATGTCCTGTTTTGTAAACACTTATGCCTGTAAGAACTGCTACCAGCAATTGTTCATAATATCCATGTATGTTTGATTGACTCCTTTTTCGCTCCTATTGACTTTATTTTTTTTGCATTTTTTGAAAACTTTTACATTTCACTTTCTGTTTTAATGTATGCATTCAGATCTTGACAGCCTTTGGTAAGCATCCCTCCCATTCATTGCCATCATTTGGATTCATATGCAGTATCTGCTTCTCTTTGTCGTGCGTAGTCACTAGTATCCGCAAACCAAACCGGATGGAAAAATGCCCATTGGTGCCTTCTGCAAATGGGACTAAAACGAGCCAGTGCGCAGAGGTGTTGCGAGAAAGCAGAAACTGAGTCAATTACCAAGAAATCACGAAATACAGGTGGTCCCATGACTTGTATCCTCGATCGACATTGCTGTTAGTAGGAGGTTGTACCTGTCACTGTCCCAACTCTGGGTCACCCGTCCGTGTGGCACTGCATGGCACGGGGTAGCATAGCGGGCGGCGAGTCCGAGCATCAATCCCCCGTAGCAGTCGCTCCGTCGCATCCTTCCCCTCCGGTCCCTGCTTGCACCCCCTCCTCATCGTCTTCTCTGTGCCTGTCCAAGGAGATGGACCGAGATGCCTGTGGCAACGTGATGTGTTTTTCAGGTTTTTGGGAACTGGACCTTTGGGACGATCGTTTTCACCGTACTGGTGTTCACCGTCACTCTGAAGGTTAGGATCTTCCTTCCTTTTTTGATCCCTTTTTTGCAGTCATTTTCCAGTGCGTGTGTATGCACTGTAAAATCGTGCAGTAAATGTGTTGAAGTTTCTGTGAATGTTTCCCACCACACTTAAATTTTCTCTTCATCCGTAGAGGCAGGACTTGCTTATTGACCGCTGTCCTTTGTGTAGTCTGTGGTCTGTATTCCTGGGCTGTGCAGGTCTATAAGTGTTTATGTTTTGGTTACATTATTTTCCTATTTTTTGCCCTCTTCTGAGGACTCCAGTCGGTTAGTTGAGTTTTTCCCATGCTTTCACCCCTCGGTGTTCAGTTCCAGCAAGAGGAGAGGAGCAATAGAGAATTTGGGTTTCTGCACCTTGTTTCAGGCACGCTGAGCACCGGAGGGATCACAGAAGCACATCTGTCAGATAATAGCAAATCTGCTTTGTTTCACAGAGCTTTCCAGAACAAACAATTTGTATAAGACCTTACAAAAGGTCTTTTATGTTTGGTTCAGGACAGCAGGTGGTGGTGGGAGGCAATTATGGTCCCCGTAACCTTTAGACATTTCTCTCCTGTAGCATCAGAGGTTGCATCAAATCTATTCTATTTAGAAGTGTCAGTTACAATTAGGAACTCACTGTTTCCCTCTTGACATTGTGCCAGCCTGTAGATACTGAAAATATTTTCCCTGGTGCACATATGCAGAGAGGTAGCTGTTTGGAGAATTTCAACATTTAAGTGTGAAAGCAGTCAGAAATTTCGCATAAACAATTAAATACACTCTGTATTTAATGCCTGTTCTTTTTTTTTTTTTATTCACACAGCTAGCGTTAGATACGCGATTCTGGACATGGATGAACCACTTTGTGATTTGGGGATCCCTTGCCTTCTATGTGTTTTTCTCGTTCTTTTGGGGAGGAGTCATTTGGCAAGTATCTCTTCTTCTTTCCGTGGTGCTTGCTTAGGGGAATGCCCAGCACTGGTTTGGCGGGGGACGTGGCTGCGGCATCCCCTCGGTTGGGCTATCCAGACATTTACGGATGGCAGGCTGTGTGCGCCCGTGCTCCTTTCCATTCCAAAGGAATAGCTGGAAAGCAGTGGACACCCTGCTTGCCATCCAGGTGCTCGGCTTTGGCAAGAGGCCCTTCGCTTTTCTGCCCACGGGGGCATTTTGGGTGCTGAGGCCCTGGTCTGCATTGGCAGGTTCAGGGGTAAAGACTTCAGGATCTGTTTGTGCATCTGGGTGGGAGAGAAACCCCGTGATCTGGAAGGAAGGAACAGATGAGGCGGATGCAGAGCAAGAGGACCCTGTAATCTGGGGCAGCTTAAGGGGGAGAAATAAGCAGGAGAAAATGCAGATCCTGCTGCTGAAATCCTGGATCTGAGTAGGAGAAGAAATTCTCATTGATTTCAGTGTGACCAGGATTTTAGGTGTAACGTCTTGCAAAAGCAGACAAGCAGTAGTACATTACGAGTACTATTAGTTTTGTTTCCTGTGCTGGAGTAGACATTCATGCTGACATTGGCAGTACCTTGCATTTTACACCTTTGCTTTCCTGTGGGCTAGTGCCACGGATTATTTGCTAGATCCTTGACCCAGCAGCCTCATGATAAAGATATGGAACTAATTTAAATATTTTAACTGGGGGGGGTCACGGGCTTTCTTCAGCATTCCTGACCAACAGATTCAGATCTGCAATCTGGCCAGACCTCTGTGCTGAAATGTGAGTTTTCTACTGGTGTGTTTCACTTGCATAGCTCAATGTTTTTGAGTTACTGCTAAGCAACAACTTCTTCGGGATCCTTGTCATCGTTATTTATGAGGCATTTTTCACAAGGATCTGTTGGTTCCCTTCCATCATCAAGGGAGGGAGGAAGAGGCAAATAACCTGTTGGGACTGAGAGTCTCTGGATTTCCAGCATCAAAAGCGAACTAGAAGTTATAGCAAAGTCCAAAGTTGAAATAAAATGATCTGGGTTTTGATAAGGTGAATAATTTGTTTCAGTCACAGTAGCAAAATTCAAACCCGTGCCCACCCTGAAATGAGACAGATGTGGAAGATGCAAAATACATCGTGCAAGGTGACGGGACAGTTCCTCCCGAGCTAGCACAGCTGAAGGCAGGAGATACATTGGGAGAAGGGTGGACAGTGTGTTTCTGTGCAGGCTGTATCCACCTCCGTCTGAAAGGGAGGGGTTACTGCTGACGGTTTGATCTGAATCTGCCTTTGATTCTGACCTTATTGGGAAATCCATGTTAACCAGAATTTATTTGTATCCTCTCTTTTTCAGGCCTTTCTTGAAGCAGCAAAGAATGTATTTTGTATTTGCCCATATGCTGACTTCTGTTTCCACGTGGCTGGCAATAATTCTGCTGATCTTTATCAGCCTTTTCCCAGAAATTCTTCTAATAGTTTTAAAAAATATACAAGAAAAAAGTCATCAGGTAAGGAACAAGATGATATATTGCAGAGTATTTTTAGGAAGACCCCTCTTACTCTTAAGCACTAGATGAATCTGTAACAGAACCGTCTACCACTCGTGTCTTGAGGGAGACTTCCTAGAGTCTCGTCTTGCTCTTTCACGTGCCAGAAATGTCAAGAAGCTCATCTAAAAATGGTCTAGGTCTGTAGCAAGGAGAGACTCAACCCATGCCTTTCCTTAGTTGCCTTCACTGGATGGAAACCTGCTGTCTCTTATAAAAGTACCATAGCCCTTTTCCAACCTGCACTGATCATCAAACCCACCATATTGTGTCCTGAAAAAAAGCTCTTTATGTCAGAGAGCACGCCCGCGATGTTCCCCTTGCGTATGCCCTCAGGTGCCGGTGCAGGGGGAGCAGAGTCAGGTCTTGTCACATTTGCCCACCCCACTTAACCGAGGGCTTGTACGATGGTGTTGGCCTACGGTGTCCAGCTCTCCTCGAAAGTGGTTGGGTTTCTTAACACCTTTCCTCCGCTGCTGAGGAGGAAGGCTCGTTTTAGAAGTGTAAATCATCTCCTAAACATTTTCTTCGTCATTCCTGCAAATGGTGAATGCCAGCACCTCCAGGCCTATGACTTGCCCTGTGTTGAGACCCTCCTGCCCCTTGCTCTCTGCTTTCCCAAGGATGCCAAACATCCCTGCAGCACCGTCCTCCCGGGCAGCCCCTGCTCACCCCAGCCGTGCCTCCGCCGCTCCCCTGCCTGCCCTCCCTCCTGCAGCCCCTCTTTCCCCCTGCGCCATCCCCAGGTCCTGCCTCGGGTCAGCCCGCGGCGTATTGCCGGCCGGCCCTGGCCTCTCGCCATCGGGTTTGCATGTCCTTAGGCAGCAGCAGAGCACAGGGACAGGGGCCAGCGCTGCTGGCATGGGGTCACCCCCCACCAACACCCAGGAGATGCTGGCAGCGTGGCTTGGGCCAGGGTGCCTCCTGGGCTGGGGCTGGAGCCAGCCATGGCTTTCTCAGCAGCACAGCTGCGGGATTTGGCCAGCACAGAGGTAGTGGCATGCAGAGGTGGCTTCTGTCCTGCCAGCTGTGCCCCAAACCAGCACTGTGATACTGGGCAGGCTGGTGCCCAGCTTGTCTGACCATGTCCTAGGGCTGACCTTCCAGATACAGAGGTTCAAAACAGGCTTCTGTCCTTGAAGCTCTTATCTCGTGAGGTTTCAGTGCACTTTTCTCAGCTGGGATAACTTGTTATCTTTAGTCCTTATTTAAAAATTGTGATTATCTTGATTTTAAAAAAAAAAAAAAAAAAAGTATCCAATGAAGTAGTAAAGATTTTCCTCTCTCATCACATTGAAAGTACAAGTGTGGCACAGTATCAGTGAAGTAAAACGTGGATACAAGACAAAAAACCCCTGAACCATTAAAGTTGAAAGTAAGAGATGGTTAAAGAAGTGTGGTTGAATTCTTTGAGGCTCTGTGTAATTTCTTCCACTTGGGCACTATTTAATGGTTTCTAGCTTGATACCCCTATTAGAACAGGCCGGGAGGGAGTTCCTCTCAGCTGGGGACATAGGACAGTTTGAGGACAATGACCTGGCAGGGTCCCCTGGGGGTTTCCGAGCCCCAGCTCAACTCACCTGAGAGGTGACCCATTTTTGCCTTAAGCTGTTGGCCAAAATATCCATTCCCACTCAATACTTGCTTTCAAGAGTGCTTTATGTGCTTTGATAAAAGGCTCTTGTGAAATCGTTTAGCAAAGTGTCAGCTAGAGAAGTCGCTTTATATGTGCATAGCAAACTAAGCACAGGCTGAGCCGTATTTAAATGTACATTTTGAGTAAGAGCTTTATAGAATGCCTGGAGCAGATACCAGCTCCGGGTGACTGTGTCAGCGCTCAGACGCTGAAGTCAGTCATCTGATTTTTAAAGGTATCTAAGACCAGGTAGATGATTTTAAATCGAGACCATTTTTTGAGGGTCCTGATCTTAATGTTAGAAAAAGGAAAAAAAGCATCAGTTTCCCTAGGGGAGCCTTAAATGAAAAAAAAGAGCAGGGCGGTTGTTTCAGTGCCTGAACCCACGACTTGGCAGCTGAGGGTCCCTCTGGAAGGGCAGGATGGACGGAGGCCAGGTCGGTGGGCGTTTGCCCTTGACCTCAACGGGACTGGGTTCACCCGAGTTTCCTGTAGCACAGTGCATTGGCTCTGCTCAGTCTTTATTAAATTTTCTGCGTGGAAATGTGATGTGGTTTATTTTTCTGTTTGGTTTTGGTTTGGTTTTTTTCTTTTTTTTACCTGCAAGGTGCATTTGTGTTTTCCTTGGTTTCTGCCTTTCTCTCTCTTGTACTGCAATTTTCTGTCTTTTGTGCTGTTGTGAACTAGGTAACGAAGCGCCTTCCTTCCTCAGGAACATCCACTATCTTCATGCTTTCTCAAACTTCCAGCAATCACAGCTTTTCTTGGAGTGAATAAGGTGATTTCCTTTCTGAGTCACTATGTGTTGCTTGCTCTACTGCTTCTTTCCTCCTCCTAACACCTAACTCCTGTAAAACCCCTGGTTAGATTTGCTCACCCAGCAAAACCCTGCTTCCCCCCCCTTTGCTTTAATTTAAATCTTTTGCTTAAATATTTCGTCTGTCTCTTCCCCTTGGTTCTCCTGCTGCACCTCAGGTGGGCGAGCTGGTCGTGCTTGGGATGTCCGAGCAGGGTGGAGGTGGCCAGTGCTGGTTCCACTCTCCATCCATCCCCCCTGTCGTTTGGTGCGTTAGTGGACTAGGCACAAACTTCTCTGAAGTGGGGGACAAGGTGGACTCGATTTTGACCATCCTCTGGAAGACCTGGCAAACAGCTCAGGCTTGTTTGATCTAGGAGTGCCTGTCTTGCCTGGTCCGTCCCACTTGTTAGTGCCACCAGTTTTCTTTGTACAAGCGAATAAGCCACTGCCCTGAACCTCACGATGAGGGGTAGTCTTGGACTTGCTGACTGCAGAGATGGTGGGGCTACCTCAGAGCAAGGTGCCTTGAATAGATGTCCCTAGCCTTGGGTTCCACTGCAGATCTCCTGTATAACTTGCGATTTTAAAAATACCAGTTATGAGGAGCACGAGGATGGTTTCCTTCTCCCTCGAAAGCACCTGTAGCATAAACCTCCAAGCCTGAAGTTAACCATTTCGGGAAGCAGGGCTGGTTTCTGAATACCCCTTGTGCCTCTTGCGCTGCACAACCCAGCCAGTGTTCATCACCGTGGTGCTGAGGGAGCGTGCGTTGCTGCGTCCCTTAGGATGGGACTTTGCTGGGAAAAGGTGTGTGCGTGTCTTGCCTCGAGCGGCCGTTAGGCAGGGGCGAGCGTCGCGTGTGCTCTAAGTCTGTTTGCCTCGCTGTTGCAGAGCAGCAGGAAGGCACCTGATTCATTGTCGGCCAGACCTTCTATCAGACCACTTCTTTTAAGGACATTCTCAGATGAGTCTAATGTGTTTTAACAGGTACCCTGTCCGAAGGAGTTGGGATGGTTTTAAAAGGTGTTGATTAACCAAATGTAACCCTCCCCTCCCCCCGAATCAATTAAACTGTGGTTCTTGTAATCCTCTTGACTATCGGTGTGGGGCACCTCTCCTTGTGGAATGGAGATGCAATGCTTGGGATGCATTTTAATGTGGGGACGTTGTCCTAGGCGACCTCTTCAGAATCCTGTATATGCACAGATCCTCTCAAACTGAAGTAGAGGAAGTTCCGCCTGAACATGAGGAAGAACTTCACTCTGAGGGTGACGGAACCCTGGAACAGGCTGCCCAGGGAGGCTGTGGAGTCTCCTTCTCTGGAGATATTCAAGACCCGCCTGGACGTGGTCCTGTGCGGCCTGCTCTGGGTGACGCTGCTTTGGCAGGGGGGTTGGACTGGGTGACCCACAGAGGTTCCTTCCAACCCCCACCATTCTGTGAAGTATTTCACAGTATATAAACCAGTCTTTCGATATAACTGACATTGTAGTCTAGTATAAACACAACTTTGAGAATACAGTCGGTGAGTTGTGCCAACAGTGATTATAAAAGCTCACGCTGATGTATTTACAATTAAGTATTCAAACCTCAGCTATTAAAATGATTCCAGTATTGCATCTGAATTGTACCAAAATCCCTTTTCCTGGGGTGCATGCTGTTCTGTCGGATAAATAAGTACATTTTAATTCATCTGCATAGATTGAAGCTAAATGTGTGTACTTGTCTATGTCCGTCAGTACGGCAGGTCTGTCTCCATGTCTGTCTGTGTGTGTACGCACAGGGAGCATCCTAGGACAAGTTTACTTGATTTTAAACATCGTAGTAAGCCTGTAGCAGAATGAAAAAGTAAAAGTGCCAAATTAAATTCACAATTTTGCTTTTAGGTGAGATGTGGTGTGGTGCCTGCTGCAAACGTAAAACTCCAAGTTTGCTGCGCACCTCTCCTGCCTTTGCCCCCGCGCCCGCTTCTGCAGAGATCGGTTTAATGGGAAGGGCAGGTCCAGCGGCCGGGCTTGCCAGAGCTCCAGAGGCGGCGGGCGTAAATGCGGGTTTCTGCCTGCGCGGGCGCTGCGGGTGAGCCGAGCGGCTGTTCCTTCCCCGCAGACGTTAGGTGGTGCTCTCCGCTGCCCGGTACTGGTGCGGACTGGTGCGGGAGGTGGCCGGACTGGGGCGGAGTTGGAGCCGCAGGGCACAGCGAGGCAGGTGCCACTTGTAGACTCTGTACAGTATTTTGCAGACTGTGCAAACTGACTTACCATCCTGTTATTTGGTTGTGAATGAAGTTCGGCACTTTTATCGTGGTCTAATCATTATTCTTCTCCTATAAAATTTGAAGTATTTTTTTCAAAAAATAACACAGGAAAAGGTTTGTGAGTTTGGGAATGTAAAAATGGCAATACATGTGTGTTTTCCTTCTGATTTTTGCAGACTGGCCACTTTGATCTGCCTATGTTAGTCTCATACAAACGTATAGAAAATGGTTATGTGAAGACTGAAGATGCTGTTACTAATTTGGCAGAAAGATATCCTCTCGGGATACTTTAAAGTGCTCCATACAAACACTGCGTGTTGTCATGCTGTAGGAAGAAACCTACTGTTTTAAGCTCATGGTTCTCTTTAATACTACCCAGTACAGCAAGCGGCCGTGCTGATAAAGCAGTGGCCAGGGCGCTGGTCGCACGGTACCGTTGGTCTTTGGGCTTGTGGCTTCCCCACCCCCCCTAAAAAAAAGAAATTGGCCAAATTCCACATCATTGGAGGCTGAGAAAGGATCTTTAGGAGTTCATCTAAAACAGCATGAACTGAAGTGCGAGAGAGCAATGCCAGCCCCGTTTCACACAGGGGCTTCCTCCGCCTGCTGCAGATCCGTCGGAGAGCAGCAGAGAGCTGCTGGAGTCTCTTGCTCTGCCTGACCAAAGAAGTAGCACAGACTTTAAACCTGGTGACAGCCCTCTCCTGCTCCCCAGAGGCGCTGGGGAAAGCCCACTCCTCTCCCGCAGAAGCTGGGTGCAGCCCGGCGAGCGTCTCGCCCGGTGCTGGGGCTGCGACCTGGGGGGCTGCCCCGTCCCAGCGATGGCTTGCCAGGCGCACGCGGCAGAAATACTTGAAATATTCAGGAGAAACCTTTGCCAGCGGTGCGAGGCGTTGGGTCGCTTACCCCTCCTCCGGGTACGGCTGGAAGCGGTCTGCGGTCCGTCCGCAGCCGTGGGATCCGCGCGGTGCTGGGAAGCGCCTGAGCATCCTCCCACGGCCGGTTTGCTGACGGGCTTATTATTCCTGATGGAGAGCGAAGAAAAGGTCATTTTCCCTTGTGTTGTGGCTGTCTGTGATGGAAGGAACCCTCTTGGAAGTTGGGCTGTGCCAGGCTGTCAGCCCTTGTGCCTGGGCTCCTGTGGTTGTGCTGACGGTACTGCCCCGTGCCGTTGCTTCGACGCTTTAAGGGCCTGAGGGCCGGTGCGGTCCTTGGCTGATCCCCAGGACACGGGCTGTGCCTGTAGACCTGCAGGCACCTAAAACTGCATCCTGAGTTATTTGCACTAAGAAAAAAGAAGCCGGTTTAAAACTAAAAGGAACACATGAACTTGATTGCATTTTACACTTCATTTGGCTTTTAAATTGGCATGTTCTTTTTAAATCTACCTGTACCACAGTCGTGGGAGCTTTTCTCTTTAGGTTGTGCACAGCAGATGAGGTGCCTGACGCTGGATTTTTTTTTTTTTTTACTTCTCTGACATTTCATATGTGGAAAAAGCAGCTTTTTTGTTAAGTCATAAGCAGTGACAGCACCCTGTGTGCCACTGCTGTTTGGCATGACAGTCCCCCCCGTGCTGGGTGGCCCTGGCGCTCTGCAGGGCGATGCGGAGGAGCTACGGGAGACGCGTTCGAGTTGGATTTCAGAAGTAACGAGCTCTGCGCTGTGGCTGGGCTCGCCTGCTGCTCTCTCAGGCTTTGTGTCACTCACATGCAAAGAAACAAGTTTGGGACCAGATGGACCATGCCCGTCATCAGACTTCACTGAGTTGTGGACTATGAATTATTCGGAAGAATCGAGTCTTGCTCTCTGGCTGTGCCCGCCGAGGTCCAGCTTCAGCTCATGGTGGAAGCAGGATGTGGCTCAGCTGCAGGCACGTTCTGGCGAGCGTCGTAAGGACTTCACAGCAGGCCCTGTCTGAGTGGGAAAGGGGTGTGCGCAGTCCCGGCGGCTGCTGCTGTGTCACCCGGCGTGGGAGGGGACGTGCGGACAGGACCGCTGTATTATATGCGCTGCGCTGGCCTCGGCGCCAGCGGTGTTCGTTAGCGCGGTGTTCGCAACCACGGCTTGACTCCTTGCTGCATGCAGGTCAGGAGCTGCGCTTCCAGCATGTGACCTGTGGGCAAAGCTTTCGTTTCTTTTTTCTTCTTTTTTTTTTTCTTTTTTCCTTTTCCTAGCTCATTTTGTGGACCTAGAATACGACTTGCAGACCTTGTCCCGTCCTCAGCTTTTTCTTGCTGAAATGTGGTGCCTACAGATCAAGTACGTGATGAATACAATGAAGATGCGCTCTATATGCCAAATCTAACTTTTCTCCTTAAATGCACAGTTGCTGCCTGACTTGTGTTTACATAACCTTTAAAATGCGGGCACTGAAATGCCTCATTCCTGTGATTCAGAACCATTCCAAGCCCGAACGGTCCCAAGCCTGACGCCTTGCTTCTCGGTCTGTTTTGTGTCGTGCTCTACTCCTAGGGTCAAAGTCTGTTCCTGAGAATTTCAGCTGGAGCCTTTGCTGCTGACATTGGTGGGAACAGAGCGAAGCTTGCCATGTCTGAATAAAGCCACTTAAATGGGCTGGTTTCCGCAGCCTGTTCTACGATGGAGCCTTCTAAGAACCAAATCTTTCTCTTCCCACTTCCAAGTGTCCAGTCTCAGGATGGAGCAAGCCATTGCCATAGCTGTCCGTTCACACCCAAGGCATGTGTGCTGACAGGCACGCTGGAATGAACGTGAAATGTCTTTGAATAGCGGCTCTTTTGGGAAAATGCAGGTTTTCTTGTGCTTGGGTCTTCAGCTGGTGCAGTGCTGGGGATGGCAGGACAGCCAGGCTGCCTGGGACCTGCAGGAAAGCTGGCCCGTGTCAGTCGACAGTGACAGAAGTGAAATCCCTGTTGCTGTGGATGACTTGTGAAATCAGGAGAAACAGGAGACCCCCTTGGGGTCAGAGCAGGGAAGAAGAAGGGGGGATGGGAGCTGTGAGGTGTAAGCCACAGGATGCCGAAGCGGCAGTAACCCGACGGCGACGCTGTGGTTGCTGTTCATGCACCACGTTACACGCTGCTCTCCTACAGGGCTCCTTAGCGAGCGAAAAGGTCAGTACGGGCTTGTCGGTGGAAAAACTTGAAGGAAAAAGGCTGGGTTTTTTTTTTTCATAATAATTCATTGAAGTTTGATCACTGGCTAGTGACACTGAAAGATAAGAGAAGTAATTAAGATTCCCTCTAAAAATGTTACGGGATAATGGAGGAGCTTGGTGTAGTCATAGCTACTTTTCAGAAGACTAATCCTAATCTTCACGAGAATATTATGACTTGAAATTGCATAAAAGCTTAAAATCAAGTTTGTATACACACAGTTGAAAAAACCTAATACTGCACCATTTATCCAATTTCCCAGCTATGAATTTTTTTTAAAAACCATGTAGTATATAGAACGTGTAAATTATATACAGGCAATGAGAAGATACATTTTCAGCTTCTTGAAAAAAAAAAAAAAGGACTGCAACCTTACATTTTTTTCACTTAAATGCAATTTTATACATTTATGTTGCTTTATATAAAGGAAATTGAATGTGAATGTTATCTTTTATGAATGCAACTTGCTCTTTTTTCATTACAGAAACTTTTGTTTGAAGTAATCAATAAACTTTGGTATGTTGTTCTGATTAATACATATTTGTTATCTGTCTTGTCTCCTTGGGTGCTCCTAGGCCATGGTTCATAACGTGGGTTTTTCCCAGGCAGTACTAGGGGGACCGTGGCATTTTCACTGGGGGTAGATGATGCCAGCAAGGCCGTACATGGCGCTCTGGTGTGGAGCAGCATTTGCCTAAGGAAATACTGTCTGCTTCTCATATATTTTCATTTTTCCAGCAAGGTATTAGCAATTCTGCTGGTAACAGCTGCTGCACGTAGCTGGCTTGTGTGCTCTAAACCCATTTCCATCAAAAAATAATGTTAAATTAAGAAAGCGAGTCCTATGAATTAAGTGAGTGAATTGATTTAACTTTGTAGAAGAGTTGAACTCGGAGCTGTAGTTGACATTTAGGAACTGGGTAAAAAAGAATAAAAATGCAGGTCCGTGTGCCCGGCTTCTGTACGTGCATGGAGAGGTTTTTCTTAATGTTGTGCAATGGTTCTGTGTCGTGGCTGCCTGTAATAAATGAGCATTTTTTAGTTCAAAGACTAGAAACACACATATGAGGATTATTCTGTGGTGTGCGAAGTGCCTGGAGCTGGTGAAGTTCAGGGCAGATATTTGCATGGGTGAAATTCCAGCGACACAAGGAAACTGTTAAAGCAAGACTCACAGTGTTTGTATATTACACAAGAAAAAAATATAGACTTTTTTTTTTTTTTTTAAGGACATGGGTCTGATTCAAACCAAAATGTTTGCAATGAAAAACTGACACTTTGAAAAATTCTGTTTTGGCTGCTTCGATTTCTTCAGCTCCCATCAGCCGCTGGAGGACAGATGGCTGTGCTATTTAAAACAAACTATAACCTTTAAGAAGCAGCTTGTACTATGGGAAACCAGATACACGCATTGAGAATCTTAATAGCCCAAGTGAGAGAGAGTGACACTCATCTGAAGAGCTGGAGAGGGTTTCACTCCGAGCCGGCTACCCAGACTGACAGGATGGAAGCAGTAAATGTAAGCGATGGGAGACGGCCGCCGGGCACCCAGTATTTCAGAAAGCACCAAATTACCATTTAAAACGCCTGTGTAACCCTTCATGCAAGAAAGGAGAAGCAATGACACTTTGTAAGGTGATTTTAAAAAGGACAGCAATTTTTTTAAAGGTTGGGCTCTTGGCAGGCGGAGGGGCCACGGTGTCCCCGTCCCTCCCCTGCTCCTGTCGCTGGAGGAGCCGCGTCCACAGCGTCCTCGCTGCTGGGGTTGGGGCTGGCTTCTGAGATCTTCGCACGGCTGGGGATAACCTGCTGAGCTGGAAAATACGCTGTGGCCTGGAGAGAGGGCGTGTGCACCTGCATGCGAGTTCCCTTCCAAAACCGGGGGTTGTAGCAATAAATAAGGCCGGTCTGACTGACGCAGAGAGAAAGTGAGAGTGGGAGAGTGGAGTCCTTTCTCTTTCACGCTGACATAGTAAGTGCTGTAAAATCCTGGTGCTGGTGAGATCAGTGCAGGCTTCACTGGCTTCGGCGTGGCCAGGATTGCTGCCGAGCTGTGAAGGCTCTGCTCCTCCTGGACCAGCCTGGAGAGAGCCCGTGCCAGACGGTACCCTGGGATTGGGGGTGATGCTGCTTCGTGCAGATAAATTCATCCTAAAATCCTGATTTATGAAAACCAACCAGGGCATAATTGCTCTCCTGCACGAGTACTTTGATGTCACTGTCCTTATTCCAGAGGTGAGCGATTCCCTTCAACATCAGTTCGACTCCAAACTACGTTTAGCCAGCTCTGTTTTTCCAGTTACCATCACCACCCTAAAAAAAATTAAAGCCCTTCTGTCCCATTTTGGCTATTGGAGTTTGGGTGTGAAGGACCAAGCGTCCGCTCCCCATCGGCGCTGGGGCTGCGGGGCTGGGTGGGGGGCACGGAGCAGACGTGCGGGTGAGGAGAGGTTCGGTGGAGGAATTGCTTGGAAAAGCTGATGGGCTGATGGGCTGGAGCGGGGTGAAGGGGTTTGCAGCAGCCTCCCAGGCGGTGCAGCAGGCAAATGGGGCTGGGGCAAGCCAGGGAAAAGTGGTGCCACATCAGAACCCTGGAGTGATGAGAGCGGGGCTGTGTCTTGGAGGAATTTTCCGGCACCCGCAGGGCTGCGTGTGAGAGCTGGGACGGAGGGCTGAATTGAGGATGACGAGATAAATCACCCTATTTAACCAGGAACTCTTTTCCCCAACACTGTCAGAGGAAGGGTGTTTCTGAAGGAGCCACTGAGAGTCGGGACGGACTGAGCTGATGGTGACAGACGGGCACTGATCAAGGCCTCTGAGAAGCCTCCACCGAGCACATCTCCAGCGACGCGGTGGGGCTGAAGCAGCTGCGGCCGGACTGGCTGCTCGGCCCTTGCTTTCTGCCCAGTCCCACGCTGAGGTGTGCAAGCAGCAGCTTTTGGAAGTCAAAGAGGTGAAACCTAGGTTTTCTCCAAATCATAACAAAAGTATGTGCTGGCGAGAAATAGCTGATATAATTATTCAGATCATTCACGAAAGGTGGTCACATCACTGTGAGGACTTAGAGATCTGGGGCTGCCTAAAATGGAGCATTCCTCGTTGATTAAATGGGTATTTTTGAAGGAAGGTTTCTAAAACCCGAATGATGGCACTGGTCCCAACAAAACCTTCTAACCTTAATCCAGGGAAGGGAGGGGGTGGAGGAAAGGGGTGTGATTTTTGCTGGAGGTTTTGTTTTTCAGCCTCTGATCTGGAGTTAATGAAATTAATAGGAATTCTCCCTACACCTTCTCCCGAAGATTTTAGGATAAGGAATTGCGCCCATGTGAAAGAAGGCTCTGCAAACAGGGGTGCTGCAGGTGCTGGCCAGGGTTTCCCCAGCTCTCTGAAAGGGCTCTGTCCCTTCGCGCACAGACAAGTGTGTGCCGCGCTCAGAAAGTTGTTGTGGAGCCGGGGTGGAAATCCCTGAAGAAGAAATACCCATGTTTGCGGCTGCCATTTTATCCTTTTTATCCATCTCCTTGTTCCCTCTATCTCAGCTTCTTGTTCCTCAGGCAGGCAGAGGGTGATGCTTGTCTCTGGAGGAGACAGACGTGCCAAGTGGCTTCTGCCAGCAGGAAACAGAAGCGGCTGGACGGTGCCTCTGCAGAGCGCGCTGCTGCAATAGCTGGGCATCTATCGCGAAATGCCCCAAAGGAGGGACTGTGAGCAGCCGGGTTTCCAAAACAGGAATCTTTGTGGTCATACAAGCTCATAAGGGAATGATGGTAAGGAAAAGCCGTCAGCAATTATCCTTTGGCTTGAGCAAAGACAGCTTTTCCATGCGGAGAGCTGGCTGATGTTATCTGGTGCTGGCTGAGTTGGCTGGAGGAGGACAGGCGGGATTCCTGCCGTCGTGGTCCAGCCGAGCCCACCTGGGGCTGGGGCAGGGTGCGCCAGGTGCAAAGACCTGATCCGGAGCCAGACTTAATCATTTTACCTTCTGTTCGGAGAGCAAGAAATGGATTGATTGCCAAACCTCACATATGGCTATTTTATAACCACGTTTTACCGCTGTGCACCTCAGCTGGACTTTTTGATGCGTGACTGCACATGGACTCTCCCCGTCACACCAGTCATGCTGTATGACCAGACAGAACATTGTCTGTGCAGACTGTTTGGTTAGCGAGAATCTGCTGTTAGGAACGATGGGCACTGGCCGAACGGCTAATTTTTCCTTGAGAAATTCTGTATCAGTGTACGGAGGGACACGGTCTGCCAAAACACAGTGTTTTTCATACTACCATCGTTAGACCTTGGGTCCTAAATTAATAGCCCTGACTGCTGAAGTGTTGGAAAAAGGCTGCTGTTATAGTAAGGAGCATAATTAAAAGGTTGTTTTGGAAAAACAGGAACATCCACTTCTCCGTGCTGCCTTCCTGGGCAGCTCAGGCTCCTGTTGAGAGTGAGCTGGCGTTGTTTGAACCTCAGCATCAGGGAACTGAGGCAGACGGGCCAGGCCGCCAGTGTGCTTAAGACCTCTGGCCAGCTTTAGCTACAGCATGGCTCAATGCCGTTCGCGTATATTGTTCAAGTGATTTGCTAGAATGCTGCTTGCAGAGGATGAAAATACTTTTTTGTTTTTTTTCTTACAGATGGGCTATAGGTACTAAGGCTGGGAGTCGCTCCGGCTGCAGGGCAGTGTTCTGGGGGACACTGGAGAGTAGCACTGAATTTTAAAAAAATAAATAAAAAAAGGAAAAAATGGAAAAAGGGAAAAAAGGAAAAATAAAGGAAAAAGTGAAAAAGGATAACGGAAAAAATAAAAGAAAAAATAAAAGAGGAAAAAGGCAAAATAAAGGAAAAAAGGGATAAAGGGGAAAGGGGGAGGAAGAAAAAAGGAAAAAAGGGAGGGAAGCAAAAAAGAGGGAAAAAAGGAAAAATAAAGGAAAAATAAAGGAAAAAAGGAAAAAGGAAAAATAAAGGAAAAAAAGAAAAAGGAAAAATAAAGTAAAAAAGGGATAAAGGGGAAAGGGAGAGGAAGGAAAAAAGGCAAAAAGGGGGGGAAGCAAAAAAGGGGAAAAGGGGGAAGGAAAAAAGGAAAAATAAAGGAAAAAGGGAAAAAGAGGAAAAAAGAAAAATAAAGGAAAAAAGGGGAAAAGGGGGGAAGGAAAAAAGAAAATGAAAAAAAGGAAAAAAGGAAAAAAGACAAAATAAAGGAAAAAAGGAAAAAGGAAAGAAGAGAAAAGAAAAAAAAAAAGGAAGGAAAAGGAAAAAAGGAAGGAAAGAATGAAAAAAAGGCCTAAAGCAGGACAACGGCCGCGGGCGCCGGGCGGGAGGCGGTGGTGCCCCGGGGCCGGGCGGCCGCCGGGGC
>Ga0065711_1040576_pt1 | contig 16842 bp, 7 predicted proteins | sample Hoacrofraction12_FD_59098 | JGI IMG/M metagenome (GOLD analysis project Ga0065711, IMG submission 59098) | Hoatzin crop microbial communities from Cojedes, Venezuela - Epithelial fraction 12 v2 (version 2) | ecosystem: Host-associated > Birds > Digestive system > Esophagus > Crop | place... | reverse complement strand
CTGCCCCCCCGCCCCGGGGGCGCAACCGGAGCTCTGGGGCCGGCAGCGACCCGGCGCGGCCCCCGGGAGGGAGGAAGCGGGCGGACGGCGGGGACGGCGCGATGGCGCAGGGCCCGGGGCCGAGCCTCCCCCCCGCAGGGTCCCCGCCGGCAGGGTGCCGCTGCCCGAGCCAGCCGGGTGCGGAAGTCGCTGCGCCCGCGTGGGCTGCGGTGCGTTTCGGTGTGGGCCGGGGTCTCCCGCTCGCTGCCCCTGCGGGGTACGGCACAGGGCAGGGCCGCCGGAACCGCGACGGGAGGCGGTGCGCGGTGACGCCCCTGTCTCAGCCAAGCGGTCACAGGCGCCTTGCTGAAACCTGGTCACGGATCCCGCTTATGAGCAGCAAGCGGGCTGACAGAGCTACTTCTGAGCGTCGTGGTTTGCCTGGAACAGAATAGTTTGACACACCAGAGCGCTCCGTGCCTCAGAAAGGTGCTGCGGTGGTTCAGTCGTGGGAGAGCCACAGGCAACGGCTGCTGCCAGGAGCCATCACCCAGAGGGAGAGCTGGAGAAATGAACTGCAGAAAGGGCCACTGTCTGTCATTGCTTTCCAGCTGTGTGGGGCAGCCTTCCCAGAGAACAGTGACTTTAGAAGGATTCCCAAGTGGGACAGAAAGAATAAAAGGAGAAACAGCATTAAAAAGGGGCTACTGTTGTGTGCTCTGGGTCGCTTTTGGGAAGCGTGGTGTAGCGACGGGTGTGAAGGAAAAAGAAAGGTTAGGTTAGCGAATGGCAAAGTCATGCACAGCCGTGGGTTGAGCAGGGGCAAAGAATGGGGAAAAGGAGATGTTGCCGAATCAATAAAACAAAGTGTCAACAACTATGCCTTGTAAATTGGTTTTCTGGGGATTAACCTCTCCTGTGTACAGGATAGACACCTGTAGAGAATTTTTGTTTGCCTCTGCTGCAGCTCCCAGATGCCTGATTACAGCCGTTTATCTAGAAGGGCATATGCATTTTCTTTGATCTTCTTGCCTTTAATTTTCACTTTTACCTATCCTTCACATTGTACCAAACCAAAAGGCCTTTATGAGATCATCAGGCTGTGTCATATATATATATTTCAGTGGGGAGGCCAAACACCTAGGATCAGGAGATGATAAGCAGCTTCAGTACTACCCAGACTGAAGGTATTTCTTTCAGAAGTTAACACAGACATAGATTCCTCTTCCCTGGGACTTTTATTTAGGAATACTAATGTATGTTTTTTAAATTACCTTCAGTCTAGGCTAACATGAGAGAAAAGACATACTGTTGTGGATTGTTCCTGCTATGAATTTAGGAAATAGGTATTGCACTTTTAAATGAAATAATTTAAAGCATGTAGATATATATTTTAAAAAGAAGATATATATTTTATAAAAGAAAAGGAAAGGAAGTAGAGCAGTAATTGATTTTCCTAACGAGTTTATCATCTACAACACATATATCAGGGGAGGATGAGTTGGTGAAGGCTGTGACCAATGACCTGGCAAAAAATTATGAGGTATGGAAAAATCTTATGTGACAACTCTCTACCTATTTTTCAAAGCATGTCTTTTGAGATATCTGGGAGTATAAAGGCTAAGTATATTTCATTGTTTTGAAAGGGTTTTTGGCTTTCACAATATTGGTAAACATGGAGTCACTGAACAGGTTGTATCACAGGGGAAGAATGCTGTGCAGTATTTGGAAAAGTACAGCAGTGCATGGAACTTGCAAGATATTAAGGAATTCTGCATTCTACAGTATTTCCTGTGGAGGGTGATCTCACATCACTTAAAAGATCCCATTAATTTCTACTGGTTATTACCATATATGAAACAGTAAATAAAGCAATATAAGAATGTGATGTCCCAGATTCCACCTACTGCTCTGTGGTGAAAATAGCAATATGAAGTATCACATTTCTTATATCTGAACATAGAATATCTACCCTAAAAGTACGCCATTTGGTAGCATGTGCTGCACCTTTTTGCCATTGTGCATTAATCCTTTTTAGTTCCAAGATATGTAGTACATACATTACTATAAAAACTGAAGCCAAGCCTGGAAGTAAAGGAAGAGAAATGTCACTGCTGGTTTCCATTGCAAGAGATGCATTGTGTCTTTAGGCAGCAATAAAGGTAATGATTTCAGAGCTCTGAAATGTGCCTGATAGATTTATGTTCACAAAATTTCTTCTCATCTTAACATTCTGAGCAACATAATGTCATTATCAAAGGTACAATATCACATCTTTATGAAAAAGTATCCATAGGTACAAAGTACACGTTCAGTAATCCCACCTGTTTTCTGCTTGGTAACAATTTCCCAATTGCTCTAAAAATCAACAGAGTGTCCACAAAAAGAGTCTAGCAGGACACAATTAGATTAAAGGTAAATGTGAAAGAGGTATTTCACAAGAGAGGGGAGAACAGTCAGGTGGTTTCAGCAGTCGCTGTTTGGCTAATACAGCCATGGACCTGCAGATAAACGGGCAGATCAGGACAGCTCTAAAAGCATAACATCAGATAGCTTTCTCAAAACCAACTCAGGTATGCACTTGATGTTGTGCTATCTCAGGTACTAAAATCAAAATTGCCTGGTTAGAAAAGACTAATAGCTATGGAAAGGAATTCACACAGCAGGTAACTAGCTTTTGAAGATGCTGCTGCCAAAGATTTGCTTGTGTCTGCTTCTCTTTTGTCTGGCCATCCCAAAAGCTCTGATGGTACTTGTTCATCTGACTGTTCCTGGATCTGATCCAACAAGATATATTCAAGCAACATTAGCTTAAACTGAAGGTTTGAGATTATTAATTGTATTTTACCTAAAGTAGGACTAGTGAGCATTTCTTTGACAGTCTGCAAACTTGTGCCAGAAGGGTACCAATCAGCTTCTTGTAATGGAAATTTTTCAGACTTTCTTATTTTATATTTTGGCAGGAACACTTACTTGAGGCAGAGGCCAGCATTAGCCCAGCTATACTGTTTCTGCTGTATGAACTGCTTCAGTTATTTCCACGTGCCACTGCATAGCACTTTAGGGGTTGGAAAGCTGATAGAATCTTGAAAGGAACAGAGGTTTCTGAAATATTTGTCATATATTTCAGTAAAAAATATAGTGCAGAATTTAATTCTAATTTTCAGCTACTTTTGATACAATAGCTTTTACATGTGTAAAAGATATTTATCTGATGATTCGTATTCTATTTGCATTCATATATATGTAGACCTTTAGATATTAGAAGAATATTTTAAAGATAATGTATACATCAATATCTGCATAATTAATATAAATTTATCTAAATACTTATCTGTTTTTCTAAAATAGGTTATCTTCTTACGGAAAAAAACCTTTATGAATTTGTATTTTGTTTGAGAGTATCTTAAGCGTACTGTTCTTATGACTAGGCTCATCAACCCCTTGCATAATTTGTCCTCTGTTGTCTCCTTCTGAACCTTAATTCACTTCAATATACATTTGTTTCAAGAAGAATCAGAATCTTGTACATGCCCCATCATCTACAATAACTAAAGATGTTTTATAGTGCAGATGAGACCATTACAGACATGCGTGCGTGCACACACACATACTATGAGAACATGAGAGCTTGTGCTGTATGTGGAGTAATGGGCACAGCAGCACAGTAAAGCATCCTTACTTCTGCAGTTTGAATTCCTTCAGTGGTCTGTTGGCACAATTTATGACAGCTATTTATATTCATTGCAAGCCTGGGGGAAGAGCAAATCTCAAAAGGGGGCTTGCTGGTAAGAGTTTTCAGTCCTTAGAAAATGTAAGTAAAATGGAATATATTACTTTATTGTATTTTTTTGTTAGTGGAACAATAATTCTATCTAACCATTCTTCTTCTTACATTGAAAATAAGGCATGTAACATTTGAAAAGAACTTATGAAGATTAAGAAGATGATATATGCATTTTTTTCTGCTTTGAATTTATTTAGGTGCAAAAATAACAAACTTTTGGTAGCAAGAAAATTATTATTTTAGGAAAAATTATTACAATATTAACAAAGTCAAAATCAGAAATAAAGGTAAAAGCAAGGCATGCTTGTGAAGTTCCAAGCCACAGAAAATGCAATGTAATTGGTGATAAAATCTTTCCAGTAGGAAAAAACCATAAAGATGAAAAGGTTTCCATAGCAATGTACTACTACTGCTTTCTGTTAAAGCAAGAAGGGTCTCTAGAATGAGAACACTCTCTAGCAAAAATGAAGGCAAATACATTATAAAAGTTTGATTCTGTACGTTTCTTTTATTATTTCATTTTATGAGACTTCAGAGCTGTTAATGAACTTGGAGATGAGGCTCTATGAACTATGGAGATAAGGTATAGTGACTTGGCACATACAGAAAATAAAACAGTATCAGTAGTAAAATAAGACACTTTGACAAAGGTGATCAAGCAGTGAAACATCAAGATGGACACAAGCTTTGTTAATGAAACACAGAAGCCGTTATTTTTCTTCATTGCATTCTTCTTCTACCACTGGAAGAATGGAGATAAAATTCAGATTTACCTCTACATAGTCCATATTTCAAAGTTAGCTGAAGGTCTACATGGTTCTTGATGAAATACATTTCAAGATTTACATTTTAAAAAATTGGTTTTAGTATATATTAAGTAAATTCACTGGCCCTGGACTGCCACTATGTACAATTTTAAAGAAGCATACCATCTTGAAGCGGAAGACAGTGCAAAATCAAATTCTGTTCCTATGTCCATCACTTGTATGTTTGCCATTCTGAGAGAATAATTACTTTCTGCAAGGCAATACTTACAATTCATTCAAATTTTTCATCCATTTAATTTCATTCTTTATCCTGTGCATGTTACGTGTTCATATAATGAACTTGTCAGATGAAGCAAGGTGAGACAACCAGTCTCACCAAAGTTGCTGGGAGACAAGCCTTTAGTCTTCGTACAACAAAACTCTGATCCAAAAATTCATATCGGCTAAAACATAAATACTAAACTGCAGGTCTCTGTTGTATTTAACTCTGAATACTCTGAATTTGTATTGTACCAAGGCAATAGGTCAAGTGTTATTCTTGCCTGCCTATTGTCTCATCTTAGTCCAATTCTCAGCATTTTTGAAACCTCTGCTAAATATCTTTGCCACTGTGTACTGCATTCTTTCTCTTTGACTTGCTTGTGGTACTTTAGGAAAAATGTTTACCTTAGGTCCTGGGTCCCTAGGGCATACTATTTTAGTGACTTATCATAAGGAAAAGAAAGAAAAAAAAAAAGAAAAAAAAGTGTTATTTTTATATTCTCTCTCTCTTGTAATCTATAACAGTTAACAAGTCACAATGAAAACCTTCATCCCTGGAGGTTAAGTCTGAAAAAATATTTTGCAATATTTCATTCAGCTATGAGATGCAATTTGGTGAGTCAAAGGATATTCAGCAGATTGGTAAATTATGAGGAACAGCTGTCACTTTCTTTATATGAATGCAAATGTATATTTGCAAAGCAGTTCACTAATGGAGCAATATATTTCTCAGTGTAAATAAGATTTAGTAAAAGAAACGAACAAAAATACTTCCTTTGGTAATAACAACATTTCACAAATTAAAATTGGTAGAGAAAAGAGACCTAATCAAAGCTGATACCTGTCTAGGTCTATTCGGAACTCAAAATCATTGCTTTTTTGAGTATAGCATAAGCAATTCCAAATTAATGGAGGACTGTCTATATGGAAAGATCTACATAACAGAAAAAATTGTATTGGTATGATATAGTTCTTTAAGTCTGATTCAAATCTCATACCTAAATTCACTCCAGAGGTATGTGGTGATTTCACAGGGAATTAATCCAGATTTACACTGATGTTGCAAAGAGTGGAAATGCTTTCTTAGAATTCTAAAGCAAATTTTAATAAGTTCTATAACTGTATTGAAATGAATGGGTTTGGATGGACAAAAGATCAAAGAATGTTTGTGTCAGAGATTTTATAAAATATATCTAAAATAAGAATGTGGATACATTTTACTTGAGGGTTGAGCACTTGACTTACATTCTCCTTCCACTTTTGATTTGAGTTACTATACATATGTTTTGCTTTCCTTTCTTACTTTTAGTGTTCAGTGAAATTGGAGTGAGAAGTGAAATTTGTGCTCCACAGACTGCAGAGAATTGCTTTTGCATCTGGTTGTATCTATTGTTTCCTGATAGTCCGGTTAGTTAGGACCACGAAACTGAGTGCTCAGTTCTGGTAATACTAATCGGCCACTGTTACTGGTGTTCTGACGCCTGTAATTTCCTGTATCTGTGGACTCCAAATATGGTTTTCTTGTCTATTGTGTAGTTGTTAACTCAATAGCTCACTCTAACTGGGTGGGAACTACTTCTACTACAAAGATCATGTCTCTTAGCCATGTGTTGTGAAAGACTGTAGTCCAGTTTTCTGGAAGGTCAAAAAATTCTACTGAAGCTTGATAATAATTTGATAATTGCTTGGCAATTACCACCTGGGCTGTTCTGCATTTCCACAGAATTATTTACTCTTAGTGGTTGGACAATGTTCTGAAAATTCCTTTCTAATTATGATCCATATTTTATTTTTATACACTCATCATGTTCCAGAGTATCTACTATTTATAGCATTTTTTTTCCACATCAGCCAAACTTTTTAACATAATTGCCAAACTTTAGAAATGTGTTTGCAACCTAGTGCACTAACATAAGATAAATAACAATTTTTGGGGAAAATATTACTCTGTAATTACTTCAAAATTTGACCTGGACCTATAATGCTATGATCAGTTGGGGAATTAAATCTCATAAATGCAATATGTATTTTGAAATCTCATTTTTGTAACACTTTTTCATTCTCTGGTTTCTAATGTATTCGAACAACAACAAAAATGTGTAAAAAGAGTAAGCTTTTTGACTAGGCTTTTGTGAACTCTTCTTCTTCTTGTTAATTACCACAGGTAGCCTTCTTAGTGAACAAGGAGAAATCAAATACTTACAGGAAAGATGTATGTCATCCTGAAGTATCTTGTAAAAGAGTTAGATGGCTGATTTCCTGAAAAAATACATATTTCTCTTAATTTACTACAAAAGGCATTTATAGTGGTTCTCAGCTGTAGAGAATCAGATTTCACATGTACAACATGAACCAAAATGAATTGCAACCATCATGTGTGCAATATAAAGAGGGCTTTTTGATGGTTCACTGGTTTTAACTTTTGTGGACACTTTGCCTGTGATATTACCTGTCATTTTTTATCCTTTCCTTACTGTATAACTGAACAGAGCACCAATCTCAAGAATTATTTCTCCACTCCTTTCACAGGCATTACTTTTATTTATTTGTAAAACAAGAAAAAAAAAAGATGTTCAGGACTGTCTTCAAATCAGACTTCTTGAATAGATTTAATTTACACATTAAAGACATTTATAAACATTTTCAGAGGCATAGTCCTACCCGAAGCCCAGTGAAAGTTTTGCAGATTGGAGAACTATACATTTAAATGTAATAAATATGTTCCTGCATAAGTGAGGGCATATAAATACATTATGGTGCAATTTAAAATAGTTAAAAATCCTTTGAACTTCTCCTACAAGCATACTTACCATAACATACATTTTTAAACAGAATGTAATTATAACATATGCAGTATGAAGCGAATAGCAGATGACACATCACAAATCGGCAATTGACATTTAACAGTAAGTTTTATGCACTCATAAACTAAATGTACATTTTCATTGTGCTTATTCCATTTTTCTGCAATGTATTTTTAAGATGATAATGTACGAAAATGTTCAGACTGCTTGCTAAACAACTCAGTAATCTTCACCAACCATGGCTATTTATATTCATTACTTAATGCCACGTTCTCAGCACACACAAACAGAAAACATTAAAATATCATCCAAAGGTAAATTTTTAGCAGTCTACAGGAATATTTTTTTCAACTGTTAGGGGAAATATTCATGCTGGCAGAGTCCAGAAGAACATTCATTAAAAGCCATATAAAAAGCATTTGTTTTATATCACTGGAACACAGAAAACTGGGCATTAAGGCTAAAATGTCATTCTTCAGGGAGCTTTCTGTGCTTAGGCTTTGCAGTTGACCTAAGAAGCTCAAAAAGCAGAGGAATGAGTTTCCATTCATTCAAATTCGACCAGGCAAATACTGCAAACCGTTGGAATACTGACAACTTCAAAAGAAAAAAAACCGCCACAAACAACAAACAACATGATTATGCTTTGACTGTATTTCTTCTTTCACTCCTGTGTTCATGCTGCATACCCCGTGTAAATGAGAAGCAAGATGTGGTAAACTCAGTAGAGGCTGTTTTAATATGTGACTCTTCTATGACACGTTCAGCCTCATCCTCTGTGGAAACTGCTGCCTCTTTCGCAAAAGTGACAAAATGGAGAACAGGTCTGTTTTTCAGCAGTCTTATTTTACAGACTAGCGCCTCAGGACAAATGCTGATTAATGCAGTTGATATAATACAGCTGACTGAAGTCTGGTGTGGTGAAGACTCCAGAACACAGGGCCAGCTGTCCAGGCAATATGTACATAACCCTCCAGAGGAGAAACAGGGCAGATAACAGAGCAGTAGCATCATAAAGCACCAGGCCTAGGATTCCAAAATGCTTTGACTGAAATCTCTGAGTTTTAGCAATAGGAAAAGCTACACATTTCAAGCTATGTAAGAAAAAAAGCGGGTTTTTTTGTAGAAAGTCAATGTGCTAAATTATACATATTTGTACTGGGATGGACTCATGAAGCCACAGAAAAAATAATAGGATCTGTGTGGTTAGTCACAATGTGGCAATAAAACTTATGTATAGGTAACTGCAGAGTGAAAAAAAAAAATCAGAAACAAAAATGCATCCTCTGTCCAGGCAGTACTGATATCTTTGAGATATGTTTGACCTGCATTAACCTTTCTGGTAATAACTGAGGCAATTGTTTTTCTTTTACTATTATTTAGTAATGCAAAAATAATGGATTAATTTTTAAATACAAATATATTAAGTATTTAGGATGAATTGGTAGAGACTCCTGAAGTTCAAACAGTCTTTCGTCTCTTCTATCACTTAGCAGAGATTCTGTGGCTACTGTGACACACTAGGAAATGCTTCTATCACACCAAGGCACTACATTAAGAGTGTTTGTAGAAACCTCTGCAGGTTTCTAAAGGATTCACCTCCTACTCTCCGTGGCTTTTCTGCAGTCTTGAGATCTGTACAAGAAAATGAACGTTGTTGAGTAGTCTAATACATTTATTTCAAAGATGACACACGTAGGGACTAGAGTGCTTTGATGTTTGCCAACTATCCTGAAGTCTCTCTTGACACAAACCAAAGGTTAAGACAGAAAGAAAAGAAAAACTATATTTGCATAATTTAAATGTAAACATCCCATTTACTATTTTGAAAAGTGCCAAAAAAATAATCTACTACTGTGATATGCACTTTTTACCTTTGATATGAACAACTCTCTTATTAAATTCCTGAAGCAGAAGGCTCTATTATAGCAATTTGGAATATGTTCCTTTCATTCTGTCAAACCAGATTAGAGAGGACTAGTATGAGAGATGCCTACATTTACAATCAATCAGATAATGGTTCTGCTGCTTGAAAGTATACGTTTTCTGTAATGGAAAACTTTTGCTCACTTTTTTTTTTTTCCTTTACGAAAATAACAAGGTGGCTTTTTTTTTTCTGTCTTTCCCAAATTTCATAAGCACATCTCAAATATTGGAGATGTGCTCAAATATTTTCTCAAAGTTTGGGACAGCAAAGTTGGGACAACAAAGATTAAGACAGTAATGCCTTTACCTGCTAAAGCCTCTCTGAAAAGCTTCAGCTAGGATTATTTTATTAGCTTTCTATTTTTTACACAGTGCAGTAATAAGAGCAACAATATAATTGAAATTTTGCACATCCAGCCAGCTTCTGTAATATCCTGAAACTCCTGTGAATGACTGAGTTTAGGCATTTGGGTCAATTTTTAACGGCCATCCCATTTAGGGGATTGGCATATATTTCTTCCTTTATCTCCCAAGTTATTTTTGAACTACATGAGACAGATTTTCCTGTTGAATAGTGTGAACTCAGTAAGTAGGTTTCCCCAAATAATTAAACATTTTCTTTGGTTTTTTTCCAACTTCCGAAGGTGGTGATGTCATCAGTGCAAGTTTGTCATGACTGCATAATCCAGCCAGCATTGAGCCGGCCTGCCTCAAATACAGTTGAAGGACCAGTCAGCCTTTTAACATAATCTTGTCTCACATCAGTGATGAGAACAGATTTTATTTTCCCTCTGTGGAAAGAGTTTTTTCCAGTTAAATCCAGTGTGCTGACATTCTTTTCTCTATGTAATCTGGTGGACCATCCAAAAAAGAAGTGCATCAATCACAGTGGCACATTGACTCTCCAGTGATTTACATCCAACCTGATCTTACTATTTCCTCACAACATTCTCAGATACAGTTCTGCATCTGAATTGTATCTGAGACCTCAGTTATAAAGATTTAGTTACAAACCCCCACTCTTTTTTCTTACTTCTTATGTATCTTCTTCATAAATGACTACGAAACCTCCATGCTTGACTCTGTACCAGTCTTTGGTGATGATGCCAAAAAACACAAAATCAATTAGAACTGATTCTTCAAATTCTACTTTTTATCCTGTGTTCAGTTTGAATTCCCTTATGCCTGCTGTATCTGCAGTTAACAACCACCCCCAGCTGTCATGGGATTTTAACCTACTGACATGCACAGTTGTTGGTGTGACCTTGTTCCAAAAGAGTTTTTTATTTACTTTATTGATAATGCTACTAACCATTTCTTCCACTTCAAAAGACTTTTCCCAACAATTCTGCACCAGCTGATATTTGACAAGAATAGAGAAGATGGATCTCAAATCCTAAGTAAGTATTTACATAAGTTTTTATTATAACTTAACTTTGGAGTTCCTCAAGTAATGTCAATTATTACTGACCCACTGAGTATATACAATGACTGCTTCAGCTTTTTGTTGAGTGCTACCCTCCCCAAAATCTCTAATAACATCCAAAATATTCCTGTTCTTCATTTAGGTAGGTGATAAAGTCAGATTGTATGCCAAGTTATCTAGAGATGGTAAGTACAGCGAAATTGTAACTTAATTGCTTACAGCTTCAACATATAAGTAACCTGCATTTAAGTGTCCCTTCAAATCTCTCAGCCTAGTTGATTTACCTCATTTAGTCCCATAAATTTTTAAAAACTAGAATAACTAAATTTTTCCCTTGTCTGACAGTATGTTCGTCCACCTTTGGTAGTCAGTGAAAGCTAACTCTGCCGCTGTTTCAACCTCTGCATTAGAAAAAGGACTGTGTCTGCAGAGAAAACAATGTCTCATGACTACCACCACAGTTTTTCCAGTTTTGTGGTGATCATGGAATAAACCAACAACATCCAGGGAATGGCTCTTAAAAGGGGGTGAAGATAGCTTCAAGAAAATCTCTTCTTTTTCTTCTGACATGTCTGACAATGTCAACTTCTGATAATACGCAATAGTTTTTAATTTTCCATGCACATCATACCAATATTTGACTGAGTGCTTTATAAACTTTACCTGAGCTATGCACAATACCTGGTACATATCTCTGATGGATTATAGGTATATTTTTCCTAGATGAATGCCTCTGCACAAGAACGGACTTTTAGGAAGAGTGTCTCCATATTGTCCCTTAACACTAAGGGCTTAGATGCATAGCTTGGTAAGTGAGAAAGCTTTTCTAGGTTCTGAGACAAACTCTGCAGGAATTTTGCCACATACTATATAATGCTGAAGGATGCCTCAGGAGTTCTTCAGTTTTCTTTTTCCTGTTTGTAATATTACTCCTGTAACATAATCCTCTTTCCCCTCCCATACATATTTGTCTCCCTGAAGTCTGAGGACACACAGTGGGTACTTCTTCCACTGAAAACCATTAGATTAACTAATTAAGACAGATTTAAAAAAAAAAATCACTACAAAAGTATCATCTGTCACCCTGTCCTTATAACTTGCCGTGCACATGCATCTTTCTCTTTTGGTCTGGCATCTCAAAGCTATACATTGGAGCTATGCATCTTCCAATCACTGTGGAAAGAGACACAAGAAAGTTGTAGTGTAGGAGGTTTAAAGACAACCATAATGAATGTTTCTTGTTGTGAAGTACTTCTGTGTTGTTTTGTAATGGTCTGACATTATACAGCTTTTACCATCTTCACAGAATAAGAAGATTCCTGAAATGAAAGCATGAATTCCTACAGTTGAAGATAAGGGCTGTAGTAACCTGGTGAGTTTAACAGGCATTGTGGATCAAACACACAGAAAACAAGTAATACTAGGATTGCACCAGCACTGCAAATAAGGGATGTCTGTTGAGAGAAAAAGTGCAAATACATTTTGAAACAGTGTGATGCATTAAATGCAGTTAAAATGCATTTTTATACCCCTGATAGAGAGCACCAGCTGCCTGAGATAGCAAAATCACATTTGATTTTCTGGTTTATTTTGTGCCTGTATTGCAATGTGTGTCAGAGTCTGCAAATTCTGAGAAAAGAAACAATATATTTGTGTAATATGCAAGAGTATGAATATTAATTGAACACAATAAATATTTGCCGTCATAGGAAAAGAACACTTCTTACAGCAGTTGGTGTCTTAGATAGCACCCAAGGGCATTAGTGGTATAGATAAATGTACAAGTCCATACAACCTCATAATTTGTGCATATAACAGATTTGCTGTTGGGATCTTGGAAGGAAAGGTGCTCTATAGCAGTATGGAAATGTGGGTAGCTCAGAAGACCCAGAGGTATTTGTACCATGCTGTGATTGTTATGTGTTCGTCAAAATATATGAAACTGAAAAACTGTGAATTGGTAATAATTTTTTTTTTTTGTGGTAGCTCATGGTTCTGACAGTCAAATTCAGTATATTATCTTAGTACTGCGTTTCTTTGCCATCTAAAATATTAATACGAGATTTACTAAATATCTCTTCTAAAGTCTATATGGCCCAGAGGTTATTAAGAAATCCTGGTTTTGTCTTCAGGGGGTTCAGTATACTTTCCATACCTGCAGATAGCTTTTGTGCACTCAGCTTTTGAAGGATGGATCTTTTTCAAAGCAAAGGCAGAGGAATGCTAATAAATCACATCTTTATGAAATATTCATCAATTCAGTGTGTTCTTTACAAGGCTGCTGCCAAGGCAGTGCAGGGTGACGAATTACATTTTACACACACAGGAAATGGTTGACAAGATACATTGTCTATGTAGAGGTTTTCCTGAATGGTCATATACAAAGCTAACCAACAAAAGTTGTTTACACTGTTAAGCAAGCAGGACAAAAATGCAGCTGTCTATATGCCTGCCAAGTTCCTGTACCTCCTCTTTTATGAAGAATTTTCCCTCCTAGCTTAGTTCTACTTTATTCTTGTTACAAATTTTGTTCTTATGATGTGCTTTACTTAGAATGCCAATGGAATGAAGTCAGATGGGAAGAAAAAAGTGAGACAGCCTTGTGGCCTTTGTTGCATCTTATGAGAGGATGCGGACTTGCCTTAAGGTCTCTCTTATTCATGTGTCAGCAGTCATCAGAAACACACTGCACAAAACCAAGCTGAATGTTCCTTCACCAGAGAGTGAAATGGAATCTCTTTCTTGATTGCCTCTTTCATCTCTTTAGCACTCCAGAAGCAACCCCTGGGTAGCAAGGACACTGGAATCAGTATGACCATGCTCCACCTTGCCCACAATTGCGCCCTAACACAACATCGTGATAAAGGATGGTGTTCTGAAATCACTCAAAGCACATCTTTCGTTACAAGGTACATATCTTTTGACTGGCTCAGTAAAAGAGGAATGACAGATTTACAAAGACTCAAAGGCAAAGTTTGCAGAAAGTAGCCATTAAAATCTAATGGAACTCTTTCTTTTCAGGGTAGTGTACAAAATGTACAAGAACTGGGTTTTGTCCCAGACATGAAAGGAAAGATGAGATGTAAGGACTGTGATTTAATTAGACTGCATCTTTATTAACTCATTTGGGAACCATGCAGGTCATCTTAATTATTTCTGCTTTCTGGAGGGCAAAACCCACCTTACTCAAACTCCACACTCTCTGGATGTTTAACAGGGTGTTTGAAGACTTACCATCCTCTGCTTGTATGAAGGTGAAGGGGCTGCTGAAAAAAAAAAATCCCCCAATCTATCTATGTATCATATATATTGGCAGTGTCCAGTTCTGTTCCTGAAAATTTCTTGAGGATGGTTCTGTCCAGGACCACTTTCGATTCCCATACACTGAGCATGTATGACTTTTCCTTGATAATGCATCTTGGTTATCTTTGTTCACTCAAAGCAGATTCCTAAACAGTTTACTCTCTTGTCTAAATATGCATGCATATATGTATATATATATATATACACATTGTCTGGGAATAGGAAACTTTAATATTTTCCAATTTGTTCATCTTTACACTTTATTTAATATCAGAGGTCTTGTATAAAGAGTCTGTGTAGAACTGAATCATCCCATATGCAGTCAGCAGTCTCAGAGAACTCAGGTAATGCCTTTCCCAAGAAAACTTGATTGCAAGCCAGAAGAGTGCTTGTGAAAAAATATTCCTGACACTTTGTCATCTACCAGAAGCTCTGTTTTTTCCTTTGGCAGTAGCCATAGTGCCTTTCTTGTCTTTATTTCTGTATCATACTTTCTCTGCTGTTCCTCTCCCCAGTGAGTCCTTCAGCTACCAGTTTTCTCAAACCTCAACTTAATAAATAAATTCATCGTCTTATTGATTTGACTGCAATGTCTGATCAAGGCTTTGTTTTACTTCCTGGATTTGGTGCATGCTGTCTCCTCTCTTAACTGTCTGTTCAGCCTCTGATGCGATTGCTGGGTACAATGTTTGACACCTCCAGTTCCCAGCATTGACATAACCTGCTACACCAGGCTCTGTACCGTACTTTAGACCAAACTGAATAAGCCTGGCTACCCACCTTTTTTGAAGAGATCTGACACCTTTTGAATGTGTCCTATGTGACCACATTGCAATTATTGCAGCTTTAATCTCCAAAAATACAATGAATGAATCAAGATTTTCCAAACTTCAGAAAAGACTAGATCACCAGCATGCTTTTTTATTTTGTTGATGCTGTTACAATCGCTGTAGGTTATTTTGCCTTTATGTCTACATCTTATACTTCCAAAACGCATACATAGTTTGAGAGTAATATGGATGTACTACTCTGAAAATAGAATAAGCTCTTTTAATTTTCATACTAGCTTCCTTTCCATAAACAATGTTTGAGCTTGATTCAAAAGTCTTTTTTTAAAAAAGAAATGCTGAGCATCACCTTTTGTACTAGGTAGGGAGGAAAAAATCTTATTGTGTTAGGCCTTATCAGTATTTTAAAATTGGGAATATCTGCTCTTTTCTTAGCTCTGTCACAAGTAGCCACTGAGTGGTTTTATATCTGGTGGCTGATGTAAATATTTTGAATTCTGAATTAAGTTTTTGATGGTAAATGGTATGTACTACACTTTTTTTCAAGGAATCTAGATTAGTCCACGAAAGATCAGATCAGAATCTAACCATATACTTAAAGAACAACTTGAACAGGTTTTAAGGCTGCAATACATTTTAAAGTGCTTACCTGAGGCCAAATCCAGCTGATCACTAAACAGATCTTGTCTGCACATAAATATGCAATATTCTCTATTTTCTCAATTAGGATGTATGTAATCAAGAAAAGATAATTTTAAATAGCAATATAAACAGAACAACTTGTATTAGGAACAAGAGACTAAGGTTTTAATACTTTTTTTCTTATTGTTCACATCCATGGGAGTTTCTGTTAACTTACATATAACCCGTTTATTCTGGAGCAACAAAATGCATCCCCTAATCATATTGGGTTAAATTATCCTGAAATTCACCATTGCCACAATGCTGATGTTCACGAGCATAAACTAGCAGAATTTACAGCTACACTGGCTACAGTAAAAGGACAAATATTTTCCTCTATATAGTAGGGTCATGAGCAATGAATGGAGTCTCTCAATACTATTGAAATGCATGATAATTAAAACCAAGAAGTCCAAGAAGTAAGTCTAAGGGGAAATGTTCTGTAATTTGTTTCAGTTTCTAAGGTCAATTTTTAACAAATTCAAAGAAATTTTCATTTGAATCATTTCAGCTCACTAGGGAACATACATCATTGAAATATCACTGAAGCATGTCATCTGGCTTTTCCTCTGCTCATAATCTCCCCCATCCTTGAAATGTCCCTTATACTGAGGTTATGAAGAGAGGTAGAGGAACTAATTTGGATATCCATATGCCTTCAAGCAATTGCAGGAGACTTTTGCTCCCTCGACACTGTCTGAGCTGGACAAACTAAGCCAAGAAATGTGTCCCTGAACCTTTACTCTCTGCTGAGTGAAAATAGTTCCTCACAGAACAAATTATGTCCCCATGCCCTTTATAAAGTTGGCTGCAGAATGCTCAAATGAAATAGAAAGTTAAATAATAATTAACACTTTCATAGATTTTACATATTTAAAGCAAAAGAGAAATCAACTAAGTGATTAAATTAGATTTGACTAATTTTCTTGAAATTTAATTTCTTTCTATGTGTTTTTTACTTTTAATCTTACTATAAACAGTGCAAGCTTATTGAGGGCTTTTGAATTAGGGCTTCTGATACCAATATTCAAATATCACAGAATATCACAGAATATCACAGAATAGTAGGGGTTGGAAGGGACCTCTGTGGGTCATCTAGTCCAACCCCCCTGCCGAAGCA
>Ga0065711_1009147_pt1 | contig 16842 bp, 9 predicted proteins | sample Hoacrofraction12_FD_59098 | JGI IMG/M metagenome (GOLD analysis project Ga0065711, IMG submission 59098) | Hoatzin crop microbial communities from Cojedes, Venezuela - Epithelial fraction 12 v2 (version 2) | ecosystem: Host-associated > Birds > Digestive system > Esophagus > Crop | place... | reverse complement strand
AAAACATTTCACATTTATCAAACGTGTCAGACCAAAAGAGATCATGTATATAAACAGAATGTACTGATTAAACATAGTAGCTAGGAGAGTACAAAGAATTACAGCAGGTGTTTACCCACTGCAAAAACATCAGTTCCCTGATAAACAGAATGACCGCTAGTACATTCCAACATCACTTACAACAGTGCACTCAATCAAGCACCGTTAAATTTAATGTGAAGAATAAAACCCACATTAATTACAAAACTTAAGAGTCTTTTGTATCATTCATATAAGGAAGAACAGAGCATGGTTACCTATCATTTTGGTTCACTGGGACTTTGCAGAATATACTAGTTCAACAAAATGAGCTTAAGAAATCAATTCCAGCTGTCACTTGTTCTACCTCCAATAACACAACCCACACCATATTTGTGCTGATAGAACTTGTCGGGAAACTTACAAGTCTCCAACTGTGCACACTGTATTAACAGATTTTATCCTGTATGTCTCCATTCTCCAAGTAGAATAGACATATTTCATTTTCAGGAAAGACATCATGAAAATAAATACAAACAAAACAAACACATGGCATGGAATATCCAGACACGCTGATTATTGAAATAAGCTTTTTGCGCAGGAAGTGCAGGCTGGGGCTCAACACTGACTACAAAGAAACAAGAATGGTGACACATTCTCCATCAAATGATCCTTCTCTGTCCTGGAACATGTATCAGGCAGGATGTCCTCAATGAAGGAAAAGGGTATGTGACAGTGTCATCACAGGCTTGAGGACTGATTTAAAGCAAACTAGACAGTCTTATTTTTAGTAATTCTTAACCAACGATTCTTAGTTTAATGGTCAACTCTGCAACTCTAACAAAAAGCATTCTTTTAATAAAATGTTTTCCACTTCATACCCGCTATCAGTCATTAGAATCTGAAACAGTGAACATAATGATAACAAGCTTCAGGGTATTTACCATACCTCAGCTCCACCCATCCATTTTGGTTCATCGGGAAATTCAGCACATAGGGTGTCTTCTGACTGGTTAGTTCCCAAGACATGATAATGCAGCTTTTGGTGCAGATTTGTGGAGGTCTCAGTGCCTAGTGAAATGCAGACATTTAAACTAATTAATTCTCAAACAAACCCAACAACCATCAAATAAAACCCTTAGAAACTTCTGTATCTCTGTGCATTTAAAAGAGAAGAGTAATTCAGAGACAACTATGAATGGTTCCAGTCTACAACCATTCCTCTCCAAACAAACGCTCCCCTCCAAAACAAAGTAAAACTTCAAACCACACTGCAAACCTGTTCAGTTACCCTTCCCATTTATTGCTGATAATGCATTCTCTAAATGTGAAGACTTCTCATTTCAAGCTTTGCTTGCTAGAAATACTAAGCAAGCAAAGAAAAACAACAATCTCTGCCACCCTCTAACGATGTTTTTGCTCCCATTTCACCCTGGGTGACTAAGGGGAGGTTTATTTCTAATTAACTTTCCTAGAAACCTTCATACTTCCATTTTCTGAAAACAAAATCAAAAAGAAGTATTTTAAAGCACTGCATGAGGTGCCACTTGATTTATCTTTTTTTAAATTTTGTTCTTGCAACACTTTCCAACACTTCAGCTTCTAACTATAAACATGTTCAAAAGTAAAAAACACAAGGTGGGTATCTAACTTGCAAATGTGGTGAAATGACAGGCTGCAAAAGCAGTAGAGAGGCAAAATTCAGGCTCTCTCCAAGGTTTAACAAAGAGCACAGCTCCAGAATAAATTTTTCAGCAGCACTGCCTTGTAATAAGAGCTGCTAAATTCCTTCCCTACCAATGCTCCTCAGCAATTTATTCCACTTTGTGTGCTGCGCCCCGAGTTCTGCTAGCATAAACATTTTGTGTTGCTGTGCTGTGAACCACAGATGAATTAACCTGGTTGAATAACAAAAACCTTATGCCCCAGATTTCAATTCATCAGGTCAACCTCCCAAGCCAGTTCACCTATGCCCACACAAGTGCGTAAGGGGAAGAAATTTAAGTAAGCTGTCACCAGACATCAAATTCTAGCCTGTAACAACCTGTATGAAAACTAAGTAAATCACTGCAGAGAAAAAGAGTAGCAAACTTTAAAGAGATAGTGCCAGACAGACAAGAGGATACTCACACTAACTGAGTATAGATAGGCTTTGGTCACAAAAGACAATCTGGTAAGTAGTTATACTAGTTTATACAATTAGATATTCCAGTATAAACCAGTAGAGCTAATTATTTGTTGCACCAAATTACTGAAAAGGTCATTTTGCTTCCACATAGCATGCATCAGTACACCCATACTTACCATCACTTTTCCCATCTTGTTTTGGATAGCAGTTATAGAACATGCCTTTTCCATCATGGGTCCATGCCATGCAACTGAATTTAACTCTTTCCAGTGTATCTGGAAGATCCTCAGGACCTTCTACTTTCATAAACTTGATAGTAACCCAATCAGAGCCACTAGAACTCAGGCCGTATGCAAAGTATTCACCATCTTCACTGAATGCGTAACCTGGGAAATTGGAACCAAACAAGATGAAGTAAGAACCAGCACAAGGAATCAGTATTTTCACATAAAGTGTTTCTTATTTTGCCACACAGCCTTTTCTTATTTACTACACACTAGACAAATCCCAACAAAAGAGAGGTGAAATTGGGAAAGTAGTTAAAAGAACTGTGTTCACCGAACACTGAGAGAGGAGGGTTTATTTTCTAAAAGACAGTGCATCTGCTATCATTTGGGATTCACAGCACTTTTCCAGTATCTGTGGACTTCTCAAGTAGTTCACAGATCTGAGTTTAGGCATGCATACTCAGTATGTTCAGTAACATCACTTGTGCCCAACATCTGAATTATGATTTGAGTAATAATTCTTCTACTTCCCTGAGTTTTGGGTGAAGAGGTGGAGACTGAAAACACTGAAAAGGTGGAGAACTTAAAGTGAGATTTTAAGAGAGAAACAGTACCAAAGAAGTCAACAGAAATTGAGATGCAAGCAATGCATCCTGAAATACAGCAAATACCACGTCAGTATTGGAGTCACTGTAAACTAGACCCCGCAAAGCCAGGAAAACTGAAGTAACTGGAAGAAATTGCCACTAGCACACAAATGGATTAACGCCAGTATTCTCAGCTAAGACCTCTGATATGTAAGTTGCTCTATCCAAACTGTGAGAAAAACATGATTTTGAAAAAAATTCAGAAGAGCTTTGATCATAGTTGATAAGGATCAAATTCACTCTTGCAAATCAATTCAAGTGAAGAGACTGAATTATCATAGGCCTGTACAGACCTGAAAGTAACTACTGAAAAAAACACACAAAAAAGTTAATTTCATAGAAATCGTAGATTTGAGAGGCACCACTGTGCTACCCTAACATATTCTTCCCTACAAGCACATCACAGTGGCCATTCTGATTCAGAATAAGATTCCACCTAGCTGTCCTCAGGAGTAACCACAATGAGATGCCTATAAGAGTAAGAGCAAGCACATGTAATATTTTCCTCAAATATTCTTACAGCTTCTGATAATTTTTAGCTTAGAAAACTTCTTATCCATGAAATATTTGGTTAACAATCTTCAATCCTTCCCTCCTCCTTGGCCTTGTCCAGCTTGCCTTTAAACCCACGGTATAGATTTTTGCACCACCAACATCCACTGGTAAGGGGTTCATTCTACAAATCTTCTTCTGGTATGAACCACCATCTTTTGTTTGCTTTGGACTCAACCGCCACTGCCTTCATTTGATATCCCCCCCATTATTGTAATACAAAAAATGTCGACTCACCAACCCCTGTTCACTCCCTCCATGCTACTGCATGCCACAAATGATTCTGTAGACCTCTATTATATCCCTGCTAAATTGTCCCTTTTCCAAGCTGATTGATCCAGGTGCACTGAGTTGTTCCTGACCTTTGCTCCATACGCTCAATTGTTGCTACTGCAACTGTACTTCAGAGCCCGCTTTGAGCTAAGGGGACGCGAACTACATTTACTATTCAACACTACTGTATTAGCTCTGGGTTGCTAATGTAATGGTGTTCTCTATTTCTTTCTTAATGATTTCTGACATTTGATGTGCTGGTTTAGCTGCTATCAAGAACCAGGCTGACATTTTCACAGACCCATCTATTACTGCCTGAGAATTGTTCCCAAGTGGTCACGGTCAGCTCAGAGCCCATTACATCCGTTCCTCCACAAATAAGGTTAGGATTGTTTGTCCCTTGTGCATCACTTAATTTATCTGCACTGAGACTTCTACCTGTTAATTTATTGTCCACTCACTATCACTCAGGTCTTCTGCAGCTCTTCAGACATTATTCAGCCTTTACCTGGAATACCTTTGTATCGTCACCAAACTCTGCCATCTCAATGCTCACTCCTTTTTCCAATATATATGAACATACTGAACAGAGCAAGTCCTAGCATAGTCACTGACAGAACTCTACTGTCAATTTCCACTTTGATAGCCAATCAGTTATTCCTCTCTCTGCCTTTAAATCAGTTATTTATCAACACCAGGAGTCTCCACTCTTGTTCTGTGGCTGTTGTTTCTCTAAGCGCACTTAGAAAAATATTTTCTCATAAGCTTTTTACAAATACAGAAAGATTATATGAACCCAATTCCTTATATTCACAGTTCAAGGCAGGACTTCTCACTAAAAAAACCCCAACCTATTGATCATTTTCAACTAGGTCGCACTTAAAGAAGCATCCACTAATTCTGTCTTCCGTTTTTATTAACTGGCATTGAACAAACTTAAAGGGCTTCTAGGTCCAAAAGTCTTGCTTCTGCAGTAAGCCAGTAGGGAGTGGGAAAATGGACAGCTAACACAAGTTAAAGCGCTAGTGAACACAAGTAATTTTGTGATTCTCATAAAAGTTGAAGCTATGCTCCTTCATAGGCTCATACTTTAACTTGCTGGCTTCTGTTAAAGATGAAATACACAATTTTTAGAGAACTAGTCAATACATATACATAAGCTTTTTTCCTTGCCATGGACAGCCTCCAGATCTGTTCAGTGTAGACTTAGAAGTGTTCTTCTGACACACTATACAAAATCACATATGGCTACTCTGACTGCTTACTCTAGCCATACTTTTATAGGCGAAGAGCTGGAAACCATTTCCAACCTCTGCCGAAGACCGAGACTTACTCAGCAGGAACTGCCATCTCACTAACCTCGTAAAGCCACAGTGCCATCATCAGAAAGCTTATTTGGATCAAGAAAAACTTTGGCTTCGGCATCCAAGGAGTCTTGTACATATAAAACTCGCTGGTTCTGGAGTCCTGTATTGTAGAAGTGAAAATACCTAAAAGAACACAAGAAGAAAAAATAAGTAGGAAGAACTCAGACTTTCAGTTAGGCAAGCAAGAAAAACTTGTATGAGTCTGTCACAAAACTAGAAGACAGATAAACACATAGCAGAAACAAGCTTCACAGTATAGTAGGAACTATGGCTTTTTCTGCGACCATCACAGATTTAACCACCCTCTGTAGGTGCCTTTCTCTCCCCCTCAGTACAGAGGAAGCCCAGACACCAGGCCTCTAAAAATGAGAGGAATCTCACCCCGATGTGATACAGATTGCACAGAAGAGACTGCAGGATGCATCCAAAACATTTTAAAAATAAAAACTGTATTTTCCACAGTGCATTTCAAACCAAGTAAAGTATACTATAAACTACATAACTGTCTATGTTAAATCACTCTGGCAGCCTTAGCATTTCTCTGTCACAAGCGCTGGCACAGGTTCCCATCCCCTACGTTCTAAGTTGCGTCATTCATATAGCTGCTTTCAATATGTATCAGGTGGAAGACAGACGTTCAAATGAAACAGAACTGAAATTCTTTCATCTGTATTTCCCAATGTCCCTAAAATTGTGTGTGGTTGTAGCAATAGAGAACTACAGAATTCTCTTCAGTGAAGGATACTGTTCACATAAGACACTACAGAGCTCAAAGGAATTAATAACTGTATTCTATGCAGTTCATAGGTACTACACTTTTCCTTCATCGGACTTCTGAGTTTTACTACGCTAACTCGTGACTTAACAAATCAAATAGCAGCTGCATTGGGGGAACAGGAGAACTTATGCGGTAATGCTCAAACATAAACATAAGTTCACATATTCCCTAAGACTGTCCAGTACTTTGATAGCAGCATGGCAACCTGGTAAACCCAGAAAGGGGAACTATACTCACAAAGGCCTGGCTAACAATCTGAACTAGTAATATGTTCAAATACTAACAATAATGTTCAGCAGGTGACAAAAATTAAAAAAAAAATTTAAAAAATCAAAGGAATAGAAGAAAGATACATAATCTTCCATCTGACCATGCATTTTCTATCCAATTTCACCTCTGCAATGCTAAGCAATAAGCTGGAAACCAAAGGTCACACAATTTGACAGACACAGCACCTCGCTGGGCACTCTTCCTTTCTACAGGATCTATAGAACAGCTCTTCAGACACTGTCCTTTAGCAGCTATTCTTTGGCAGAAAACAGAAGTAATTAAATTTAAAAAATTCTAAGCATCATGGGTAGTTTAGATAGTTCTTCAAATAGAATAGTTCCCATCCCTGCCCCTTAGTGTTACTTAACATTACTTACTTTGGTAGAGCCCTCTTGATCTCCTCAAACACTACAATATATGGGTTTTGGTATGATTTTTAAAGCAGTGTGATCTAATTTCAGCACATGCCAGGAAACTGAGTAACACTCAGAAAAACTAAAAGGACATCTATGAAAATCAAAGTAAAGTGTCGTAAGTCAAAGCACATTAAGGTCCTGGCAACAATGTTCTTCCTGGACCGCAGCCAGCTGCATCAAATTAAGACTTTTTACCTCTAGTGGAGACTATGGTCATTACTTCCATGAACACTTCTGCAACAACCAAACCTCATGAGCACTGAATATAACCACACCCAGTCATGTTTGCACTGCACAGGGAGAATGGGTCAGAGAATTCAGGGCAATCACTGATCAGCCCTGCTCCTCAATACAGCACAGCTACATCTGCAGGAGCATCGCATACAAACTAAGAAGTTTTGCCTGACTGGCTCAACAAAGCCTACTTGCCCCAATGCAGCACTGGCCTAAACAGCTCCACTGCTCCTGGGCTTAAACCTCACACTCTATACATTGACATGCTGTGCCTCATCAGTGACAACTTAAACCAACATCAGCTTGGATTCACTCCCCACAATACACTTTCACAAAAACCCACAGACTTTCTTAGTAACAGGTATCCACATCCTCCTCACAGCATAGGACAGATAAGAGTAGCAGATCTCCCTCAGTATCTGCATAGAAATCTTAAGGCAACGAGACATCTTCTGCTCCTTCCTGTAGATGACAGTGAAAACATGCCTGGTGTATCTTGGTGACCACTCAACAAGGATGAAACAAATCGAAAATACTGAAAAAGACTATTTGTGCTTCCTATGATTAAGAATGGCTGGTTGTTTGCATTACCTCTTTCTCAACTGCTAAAACAATCTTTAGATGTTACTAAGTTAACCAGCAATTTCATCCCTTTACTCGCTTTCTCTAGGAGATTGCTAGTGTTTCTGAAGGAGGTCACATAAAACTGAGTGGCAGCTGCAGTATCCAGACCTTGGGTAAGCCGCAGAAGCACGGCATCTTTGCCCGGCCACAGAATTAAAACAGGGATACAAGTAGGCTACGTATTGAAAAACAGCAGGATTACTTTATCTCTCAGAAGACAGATCTTTCTGCATCAGTTGCCTTACATCATCCAAATGATTTTTTGATCTCCTGCAGGCACAGGAACCATTTTTCACAAGGAAATTCCCACTGCTTTTCATTGGCTATGACTGAACAAAAATCCTACTAGCCGCCCAAAGTATGACCAACATAAGAGCAGTATTTTAGTAAACATTTAGAACAGCATGCATGACAGACTTGTGCTGTTTTCAGGATAAGGTGCCTTTAACTATACTGACAGTGACCAATCCTGAAAGGAACTCCTCAAAATTTTACAGCAGTTATTCTACAAAGTTGTCCGAGTTTTGATAAACTCACAATTTGTCCTACAAAAAGGAAAAATGACAAAAGAACAAGAAGGTAATATGACTGGGAGCTGGAGACAGTCAAGCATCTTGTGCTCTGCATCATGCAACCATATATATTAACATTACTTACTTTTCCTACTTCCCAATGATAAAAGAATAAATACAAATATAACTTATAATTTGTTAACTAGTAGCTGCTTTTGACTTGCTTCATGTTCACCAGCACCTACAAAGACATTCCTCACATACCTTTTTCCTTTCTTGAAGTGGCAACTGTACTTAGGATAATCGTAGAGCTCAGTCATTCGTTCTTTGAACAGTCCTCTGACAGGACACTGCTCGAGGAAGGGCACTGTGAGCTTGTTCTGAGCCTCCACAAATGCCTGAAAAAAAACAATGCCCCCCAAAAATAAATAGACTGAAGCAGAAACACGTATTTCCTACAGAAAACACTATTTTCTGAAGCAATGCATCACAGACTTCTTTCCCCTCACATAGGTTGTGTAGAGTCACAATACGTATTTGCACTATGCCACAACACTGTAAGAAGACTGACCTTATATCTTGAATAATGTCTCTCCAGGGCACACACTGGGGTAACCAGTGGTTTGGCCAAAGACAAGCCAGATTCCTGCCATTTGCCTTCAAAAAAAATCCCAAACCTCATGCTTTTAAAAACTCTCCTTGTATTTGCCTAAATGGCACAGAAAAGCTAACTTATTGGTATATACACAGGAAATAGCATCTTCCCTTACTTCACCACAACTATATGACACTCCAATACTCTATGATAAATAAATTAGGAAATGGATAAAGAACAGAGTTGCTTTTGCCCACAGACAGAACTATCATTTCAGGAGCTGTGAATGGCTGGAAGATGATACAAAACCTCACGTGCACTATCTGCGCATCCTATTAACAAAATGCACAGGATTAGTCCCAGCCAGTAGTTCTTGGAGAGGCTAAAGTACTGTTCACAGATCAGTTCTTAGTTACTCAAGGCAACAATACCTAATCCCCGAGAACTGTGAGGAGTCTGGTTTCTTTAAAACACTCCATCTCCCAGTCACAAACACTTAAAAGACAGCGGCCCAAACCATTACCACTCCAGCTGTTTGTTAAAGGCTGTCACTCCCAGGGCACGCATGGAAAACCTGGTGCTCTGTTGGCGTTTCACCATCCCTATTGAGATCACAGTACATTAACATAAAATTAATACCTAAGCGTCTTAAGGTGAACCACAGCTGCTAAGAAGTAGACTTGCAGGCTCTTCTGTGTCTAGCATGGAGTAGAAAAGACAAGACACTGTGTGTGGCTGTAATTCATGGCCAGACATCGCAACGATGGCTGCAGCATCACTCTCGGACCCCAGGCTCTCACCTACAGCCTGAAACCCCGTCCACCCATCTCTTGCTTACACAGGTCTCTTCACCAGCTGCTCTGAAAGAGGCTATTGTTTCTACCTGTCCTGAATCTGTCACACAGCAAGCAGATCGCTGCATGATTAACATCTGAGACACACTTCACCACAGGGCATGACCCACAGAAGCAGCGGGGCTACAATCCATATTCCACAACTTGTGTTTCATAGTTCTTCAGAAAAGCCAGCTGCTGTACAGAGTACCTGGCACACACTTACCAACTGCTATCAATGTTTACTCATTTATTTACTCTTCAGATGAAAAAGAGGGAAGAACAACATAAAACTCTTTCAGTAGCATTTTACAGACATCGCACATGGTGAGAAGTGCGCAGAGAGACACTCTCCCTTTCATTTGCCTTGCTGCCACAGCAGTGCATAGCCAAGAGCTGCACTACATGCCAGGCTGTGTTTCCAGAGACTTGTCAGGCCAAAAGGTAAAGGAGAAAGCGCATTAATTACGGTCAGTCTCCACTTGAGAGGTATTTGTTCATGCCTAATAAAGCATACAAAAACTGATAAGCTTTAAACATGTGAGCGCTGAATTAGCAATACCCTAAGAGCACTTGGCTAAGTGCTGAAACTCACTGGTTTAAGAACACACGTGCTGGTTACACACAAGTCACCCCTCAAGGATGGCACAAGAAAGCAAGCACTACAGCACTGAAAAGGAACAGATACAGAAGGCTAACAACGATGACTTCTGCACCTTTACTCAAAATCAGACTCTATGTATCAGCAAGCATTGAGTCAGGAAATGATCCCCTGAGAAAAAGGAAAGAGGTGAATGCATTGCCAAGCGAAAACATGTTTTTGCTTCTGTCCTCCCTTTGAGAATCACACTGGCATAGAGAGCTTTAACCGCCAGCACGGCAGCACAGCACATCCCAGTGGTAAACCAAAACAATATGCAGCTCCACACTGTACTGCTATAACCATCCCCCCTCCATCAGATGATGAAAGAACTCAATCAAATCTACCCAAGAATTATGTGTATCTGATTTTTTTTTCTCTGAATGAAATCCATGTGTTTCCAAAGACCACATACACAAAAATCTAGACAGTGCAAGCTACACAAACAAACTGCTCAAAGTGCTGTGACGTTTTCAGACAAAAGATGTCTTATAAAATCATGTATAAAACCATCCACTGTACTGGATGGGCAGAAGCACTTTTCAGTTGCATACAGTGGACAAAAACTGTCACACATCTTTGTTTCATCCACCAATACCATGACCAAAATGGTAACATTGCTGCAAGGATATACTGGAACTGTGTGTTACTCACTTTTAACCGCACAGTCGCATCTTACTACATCTGCTTTAATTACTGGTATTCAGAGAAGAGACACAAACTTTTCTTTACAAGCATCCATTGCACAAGAGTGTGCTTACATACTAACTATTGGACTCACAACTGAATCACTAGTAATTCTGCTTTTACAGAAACTTAATATATTTTTCCCGTTTCCACTTACTACACACCAAAGGTTCCAAGACTATTTGTAACAGGGAATGTCACTGCTATCTAAAAAAGTAAGTAAGAACTGCAGGCTTTTGAAGGAGTTCCACCAAGAACAACCCAGCCCAGTTTGGAAACTCTCTGGTCTTATGCTTTGAGCATGAGGTTACACTCATGTTCAAAAAGCAATACATAATTGAAATATTGCTCTAGGTAAAGTACAGCAACAGATGTTGTCAGCAGAACCTCTCACAGTAAACAACTCCATCCACCACGCTGGGCTAAAGAGATGCCACCCAGGCTACAGGGCTAACAGTAACTTTCTATGCATCTTCATGAGCCTACAGAGAAAGGTTCATATTTCACCTGCAGAAATCTCCATCTGAAGATCTACCATAAGCCTTGAACAAGGACAGAATTTGCTAGCAGAAGAAAGCACAGAATAAGGGTCCAAGTAAGGTGCATGCTTATGGATGTCTCAGAAAATAAGGTAATTTGAAAAGCAAAGGAATTTCTAAAATGTTGTATTAAAAGTAGGGATGTTCTACTCAAGGCTAAATTGTTTGGCCATTACATGAACAGGCCAACTGTTCTTTAAAAAAAAAAAAGTCTAACTAAATATCATTTACAAAATACATGCCACAAAGCTTTTGAACCATGCTTTGTTACAACCTATCACCTTTATACATGCCACTAAGCTATTCTCTAGACCAGATAATGATTTACACCCACAGTACAGTTTCCAAGGAGATGTCTTAGGATAGAAATAGTTTAAACATTACCAGTCTTTTTTATTAATCCATGAAGTATTTACAGTTTGTTTAATAGTGACCCCCCAAATCTTCACATATATCTTCTCAGTAAAAGGTAGTTCAGTGCAACTCCTACAAGAGGGCACATATCTTTTTTTTTAAGTATCACAAAATAAAACTAAGCAGATATCTGCTGGCTTGCCTCTTAGCATTTACTTCAGTATCTAGCAAAGAAAAATTCTAAGTGCAATTGGAAATTTATCAAAACATGCGAATAAAACACTGGTCAATTATAACCACAAATCCATTTAATTGGAGTCGTGAGAGTTTCAACTCTAGTCTTAATCCAAACATACACCTGCTCATAATACCACAACTCAACCATGTACGTTACACAATCCCTGCTCTTTCATCCCTTCTCCATCCCTCACGCCTGAAACCAGCTACGCACTACTGCCTACGCTGTCAGTGAGTGAAGGTACTGTGTATGACTGGCATACGTAAAGCAGCAAAAGACTTTGCTGTAGTCTAAAAAAGAGCTTATTTCCCACAAGTGTAAAAACAAACGAAGAAGTTGGAAAGTCCAACCAAGCCAAACCCAAGACAACAGTATGAGTGCGGTTTTGCAGTTGTGACCTATGTCATCATCAGAAGTGTTTCACTAGTGTAGCATAACATTTAAACTATGCCAGGGATGCTTCCACAGTCTGTCTTAAAGGTTAATGGCCAAACAGTAGCAGAGCACGAACCCAGCTTCTGCACTCTCCAAAGTGAGGTAGGAACTTCCTCATCTAACCAGGGGGTCAGTTTTTATCTATGTATCTGGAAAATGGAGTTTTGTTTGCTTATTGCTGCACTTGACTACTCCAACCAAGCACACACTGGGAAAAGAGTGATACAGTAAAACACGTAGATCATGAATATGGAAGCACATACTTCTTGAACGACAGCTTCACCACAAGAGACTGAGGATGTGGCTTGATGACTGGCTTAATCAGCTCTAAGACTGCGCCTCTGACAGGAAACAGTCCTGCTTAGCCACCTGCAGATTTTGCCTCCATTCTATAGCAGACATATACACTGCATATGGAATAAGATCATTTTGGCAACCTGGGTGAAAAGTTTCTAGACCTATTTGACTCTCATCTAATTAAAAGTAGGCTGTGGGCTGCTAGGAAAAGAAAGATCCCACTCTTGAACCATCTTAGATCCAACTATCATGTGGCCTTGGGGTGACCTAGATTAAGCATGTGTGCCAACAGAAAACTAATCCACCAAAGCCTTGTGATAGCTATACCCATGCAAGGGAGGGACAGAAAAATTCAGGTCAGTGCAAGGAGGAGGAGGGCAGAGAAACCACAGAACCACCTGACTTAACTGAAACATGAAAACTACGGTGGATCAGGTACAGTACCATCTGCACTCTACTCTCACTGCAGAAATATCTGATCAAACCAATTACAAAAAAAACCCCACCCTTCTACGTTCACTTGTTCGTAACCTGCTAACTATCAGAGCCCAGAAAAGTCATTTGGACTAGTCACAGGAAAAATGAGTACGATTCTTCATCCTCATAGCTGTTGCGAATAATTTCTTTCAGTCCCAGTCCTGCGAACCCTACAGTGGACAGCAGGTGAAACTACTATGAAAATTCCAGAGTTAAAACCAATCTCACTTGCCTGATCTTCTTCCTCCATGCTTCAAGAAATAGTAAACTTGATGTTTCACTGACTCAACAAAATGAGGCCTACTGATTTATTTTCTATGACCACATGAATGCTTGACATGACCATTTCTGTGAAGTCTAGAAAAGCAGAATTCGAGCATATTTGTGTATCTATTCAACAGTACACACCAAATAATTTTGACTGTTTGTGTGCGAGAAAAGATTTCTAAATTAATAAATGATATTCAGTCTTCACTCTTGGCACAAACCAGAACTTCCACTGTTACACACACTCACATCAAGCAAGTATGTTGTAAACAGCCACCTAATAGGGGGCTCTTTCACTACAGATAAGCACGTTCTTAATATGTACAAAACTGAAGGTAGCCTGTTGTTGCAGGTGTACAGAGGATATTTTTACTTTTCCCCCAAACAAATGGAGGTTTGGGACATTAAGGAACGCATAAAGAGAGTGAGTGACTTGGAGGAAGATTGGGAAGGACGCAGATCTCAAGGTCAGTGACTTGAAGGCTTGAAAAATCTACAAAGCACGATCCAAATTCTCTCTGAAGCCTGCACAGTCATTCAATTACCTCTATACCAGTGTCTGGTTATTCTTTGATCTGGTAGATGCAGAATAGCTATTCTGCAGGAGTCCTACAAACTATTTCTAGAACTTGGAGACAAAACTATTAAGAAAAGCTGGCAAGAAAGAGTGGCCATCAGCAACCTCTGCTACAGAGCACAGAGGAGTGAGTAACATAACAGATGAAAGGAGTTCAGCACTTAAAGACTACTTTTTTTCTGACCTCTTCTATGAAAGAGGTAGAACAGCAAAATACTTTAATTCCCTTCATTCAGTAACTCCTGGAACATCAGAAAAAGATGATATACTCACATATTTATACACACAGGAACTCCCTCCACTCTTTGCATCGTACTACTACTGCACTGCAAAATTCTGCCAAAGCATGTGTTTTTTAGAGTGTAGGCAAGTAAGATTTAACAGTATTTTCATTCCACCACTGTGACATCTTGTGTCTAGGCTGCTGCATTTTTATGAGGAAGTTACAATACCCCACTCCTTATTTTGCCTCCTATATAAACTACAACCTCTGGAGAATAAGATTCACTCTCCTCCAACTATTCTTATTCAACCTGTTCACAGTATGCGGCGAGAGTATTGAACACAGGCACACAAAAATTCAGGGCTTGGCACTTTCTCAATCCCAACTCTTCCACAGGATCCCAAAAACCACATTAATTGGCATTAGTAAGGCTTCTATAAAATAAAGATATAACCATACCTCCCCACACATATATCCCTCTGAATTTGGCTTGAAACTATCCTATGTATACCATTTCTTAAGGATGCCAGAATCAAAAAATCAAAATATTCCCAACTTACTAAATATCTAATCTTCAATGTTAATGTCCAGAGCAGAGTTTTTCACTAAAACCTGATCCCAAATTAACCTTTTTAACCCACATAAGCCTTTATATATGCTGACAGATTTGTAAGTAGGGAATGGGACCCTAACAGTACAGATTTTATATTGCTCTTGACAGTTACAGTTAAGTTCTATTTGACCATCCTCTAGCTCAGCAAGATGTATCATATGAGCAGATGCACAAGTGAACCTAGACGGAATCTCACTTATGAGAAGTCACCCTGCAGGATATTTTTGAATGGAGATCCTGCCCTCCATCATCTTTCTGACACAGACATGCATACTACATACACGCCAGTGTTTTAGATCTGGAACTACAGTTATCACAAAGTTATTAGCCATCACAAGGGAAACCCTCTACACACTGCCACCTGCCACCTTCTGGCCATCACGCCTGCAACTCCCTATGCCATGAGTATCAGAGGAACTAGCTCACAGACATACTTCACTATAATTTTTCAGGATTCCTTCTCAGTGAAAGATCAGTTCCAGCAGCAAAGTCTAGCTATATCAGACTGCGTACTGAAAAGATTGCAACATCTGCAATCCGTAATAAAAGCCACTAACAAAGCCTAACACTTTGTCACTGTATAAAGAAAGCAAGCCAAAGGAGTTTTCTTTCTACTCTTTATTTTATTATAGCAATTTTAGATGTACTTAGGACAGTGGATAAAGCCCTATAAAATCAGAGTGTTTCTCTTCAGTGTGACAACACCTCCCTGAGCATTCGAATTGTCTAAGAAAAATGAGTGCAAGATAAACAGGGCCTCAGTTTTCAAATTCTGTGATCTAGGTTATACCAAGTGTTCCAGTCTCTCCCCCATTAACATAAAACAATGGCATTGCTGATGGCACTGTACGATGTCATGCAAACTACACCTACATTCACTATCTAAGTTTTTGAAAAGTACTGGCAGGTCCTTCAAAAACAGAGTACCTACACACCTAGTCTGCAAAAGAGAACCATGTCAAAAAAGCCATTCCCGTACACAGAAAGTTTACCTTTGTCTGTTCACTATCAGGATCTTCAAGCCAGCAGTATGGGTCACTTATTTTACATCCATGGTAATCCAACACCTGAAATTATAAAAGACAATACTTTAAAAAAAGGCATGCACACAAACAAGCTATTAATCAAGGAATGACAGTCATCAAGATGAAGGGCATTTGGAATTTCACAAAAGCGTACAGTGCTAAGAAGCAAAGGAAGAGAAAAGCAGCACTTGCTCCCAGGTGAGTCGCTAATATTACCATTCTTTGCTGACGGCCCCCAGGCAGCAGAGTTGTCCTCGGAAAAAACACAAGAGCACCAGAGAAATGCGGAACTCGAACATAAATTCCTTCCACACGATAGATTAGTAAAACAATTTTAAAAACCCACTAAAACATTAAATAACCCCAGACCTCCTTCAAATCCAGGTGTTCAAGTCAAATCACAAAACCCGATTACTGGATGTAGTACCCAAACTGTAGTTTCTGGTTATGCAACTGTGTCTGGTTTAGCTCTCCCTACTATTGCTGCTCACAAACGTGTGAGCAAAGTACATATATAAATTAAAAAAACAAAACAAACACACACAAAAGAGTAACCCACGTGGCTGAAGAGATCTGCTTCCTTCCTCCTGCACACAAAGCGAGACTAGATGCCTGCTGTTAGGCGTTGCATAGTTCAGCCTTTCACCCAACTAGGAAGGTAAATCCTGAAGTGCTTCCCGGTGCGGGCTCACGCCGGCAAGCGTTTTGGTTTAAAAGCGAAGCGGGTTCCGTAACTCTGCTCCCGCAGCCCCGTCCTTCGCGGAAGGAGCAGAACGCCCAACCCGCTCCAGCCGCACGGGCAGAGCCACCCTGGCGCACCGAGTTACGGTCGGAACACGAGGCGGCAGATTACCTCACGGATGTGCCACCACGGAGAAACAGCGCGCTCGTCCCTCCGCGCCCCGCTGCGGCCCAGGGCAGGGCCCGGGTCTCCCCAAAACCCGCCGCGGCACGCGAGGCTCCGGGCCCCGCGCTTCCGGCCCGGCCGCCCCCCCC
>Ga0065711_1040575_pt1 | contig 16844 bp, 14 predicted proteins | sample Hoacrofraction12_FD_59098 | JGI IMG/M metagenome (GOLD analysis project Ga0065711, IMG submission 59098) | Hoatzin crop microbial communities from Cojedes, Venezuela - Epithelial fraction 12 v2 (version 2) | ecosystem: Host-associated > Birds > Digestive system > Esophagus > Crop | place... | reverse complement strand
GGGGGGGGGGGGTCGGAGATACTCCTCTCTGACATGCTCAGGCCTTAAACTAAGGTCTCTGTTTTCACAGTCCCTCTCTGAATTCACCACCCCTCCACCACAGGTTCACGTGTGTGTGTACACACACCCGTACATATGTACAGGAGAAGGGCTACAGCCTCAGAAGGGCGGCCATTTCCTTCCCCTGGGAAGAAAACCCTCACAAAAGCTCTTCTGCAGCACTTTTGGCAGAGGCTGCCTCTGTCTCTGGCAGAGGAACTGGTGTCTGGGTTAATTCCCTCCCTGGTTAAGCAGCGAGGATGCGGCTCGCACACAGACCTTGTCAGTAACCGGGGCAGCATCAGACAGAGTCCTCGCTCCGGCACCGCATTTTCTGTTATCTGACTGGAGCGGTTGTGGAGGCTGAAATTTTGCTTTACAGCTCTGGTCAAAAGCAGAAACAGTTGTGATGCAGCAGGAAACCATTAAGCATTATCAGCAAGTTCTCACTCCTGCAATGGAAAGCATGGAAAAATGAGCAGGTCTCAGAAACCCTGTTGCGTCAGAGTGAATGACTAACAGCTATGGTTGTGTTCAAAGAACAGCGCTGTAACGCGACAGCTAAGACAGGACCTGCCAAACCCTGCTGCTCTGCTCTCAGCCCTTGTGTCTAGACATTACAGCAGATCAGCAGGATTAAAAAAAAAAAAAAAGCCAAAAGCATCAGTTTCTCTGAAAGAACAGGACCGTGAGGAATCTGAATTGTGAGGCACCCATGTTGTGCCATCCACAGCAGGCGCTGTGCCCGGCCACCGCGACCTGCCGGTGATGACAGGGGATGCCTGGCTGGCATGTCCAGCAAGGCGCTGGAGATAAAAAAAGGCAAAGGGCTGGGTTCAGAGGGGCTGGGGTGTTTGGGACCCTCCCTGGGGTATTCCCAGCCTCACAGAGCTCACAGGCTTAAGGAGAGACATCCTGGACCAGAAACTCACTTGACCTCTTCAACACTCAGCAAGAAAATCCAGCGAATGCTGCCAGTGACAGCTCCGAGGGCACCTCTGGGCAAGCTCCTCTTTGCACTGGCTGAGGCGTGAATTCCCCACCCTGTGCTTCAGGCAAACACGAGTTGGTGTCTTCAGGCTTGCAGAGGCTTGGGGGTCTTTAACAGGGGCCTGAAGCTGCACCCAGGCCAGACCACCACGCCGTGTCTGCTGTTTGAATCTAAGTGTTCCTTTCCTGAGTCCTCAGTGCATGTCTGGGAGATGCAGAAGACCAGGCAGCACCCCATTGCTGAGCAACAGATAGGACCCAGCACAGCTGACCCTCTTCCTTCCAGCCACCTGCTGAGGTCTTGCAGCTGAAAGCCATGAAGCACATACCACAGGCTTCAGAGGACAAGAGGAGAGAGCCCCAGCAGTGGTTCCAGGCAGGGCATTTGAAGAACGGCAGCAGTCCCGCACCAACACCCCTCGCTACCTGCCCGCTTGGCTGGGGCTGTGTGCCCTCCCACAGCCCACGCCTAGCCTGGGGCCTGCCGGCAAGCGTGGCACACCCCTGCTGACTTTGGCTTGGGAACTGCACTGGAGAGCAGGAGGCTTATGCTTGAACGGGAGAAGTGAAGCACATGCATTCAGAAGCACTAAAGATTTGAAATACGGTCCCACCAGCACCACATCGCAGCAGCCTGCATGGCCAGGACCAAACCACACCTGCAGGACCCTCTTCCAAGGGCGAGGCATTTCCTAGCAGCTGTGTCCCCTCCAGCCCAATTCACACACAGCCAGCCAAGCGGTTGTCCCAGGGAAGGGGTGATGGGGTGAAGAAGAGCAACAGCTTCAGCCACCGTGGAAACACTTGTGGGACAACAGCATCAGGAAACCTTACCAAAGCAGCCAGACAGACAGGCTTTGTTTCCCTGAGACGCTTAACCCGACACTGCAGGAGACGTCCCGGCTCCCACTCCCCTCGCCCCTTCCCTTCTTTTGCCTCAGCACCGGGCAGTGCCGCTGCCGGCGAGCAGTGACGTGGGTCAGCGCACAGAGTCCGTGCGTAATTCAACCTCGGAAAACAACACCCAGTTCCTGCAAGCTGCTTCCCGTGCAGCCACCACTGCAGCAACACGACCGAGGGCAGCTGGGGGAAAGGAGAGGCGGCACCCTGCAGCAAGGCCTTAGGCTGGGTTACAACAATCATGTAAGCAACCATTAGGGAGCACAACCTAGGGCTTTAAGCCAGGAATACATTATGTCAAAAATTACTCAAGTATTTGAACACCTTCCTGCCGGGTATTCTGCAAACTGTCCTGCGCTCCGTCTCTCCCGAGGAGAAATGCCCGTGTAGCACAGCACCTTCTTCCATGGACCGTTTCCAGTGTGTGCACATTCGTGCTATTTATTTTTTAAACCCTTACACTTGAATTAGACAAGAGAAGAGCAAAGATTCACGGACCTGATCAGCTCCCTGCACTGATGTCAACCGCCCCTTTGCAAAAGTGGGTATTACCGTAAGTACAGCACGAAGTTTCATGTTTAAGTTGATAGGTAATATAACCAGCATTGACCGATGTTTTCCTGGTAGAAAGCTGTATTCCTGTGGACTGATGCACATGCGATTCCACAGCGCGGCCACTGGATGTTGTCATTGCTCCTTACAAACGCCACCATCTCTGCATGACTGTCCCATGGGGAGACGAGGCACTCCCAAGACACAAGGCAGCCCCAACATCAGCTACAGCTGTTCATGGGCCACCCGCAGCCACCGCGAGTGCTGGAAGATCTGGATGATGACAACAGGGAACAAAGCAAGTATCACATCTTACAGAAAATTTAAAGCATCCATGATGCTTTAAATCACCAAGGCAGCCTGCACTCAGGTTATTGCTCTAGTGATTTAGAAAAGCATCAATAAAAGCACAACAGGAGGCACTAAAAGCGATGCTTGTCATTTATCCATTTGACAGCCCTCTGGGAAGTCTCATTTCATGGCAAGATCTGTATTTGTAACTTAACCTCAAGCAAAATATTTCTAACACAAGAAAGCGTTGACCACTTCACGTGGGTTCCAAGGCAGAACAATCGAAATGCTCCTTTGAAAACAAATGGGATTACGGGGAGAAGCTTCTGTTAGCTGATACATTTGATACACTCGAACAAATGAAAAAAAGATTAAGAACCACAGCAAATGAAGGAAAACTAAAGGCCATGCTTTTTTTGGCTGCTTCCCAGATGCCCCTAAATATTGAAGTACAATTTTGTGCTGGGTTCAATCTTTTCTGACTGCAGGCTACTGCTAGCAGATGTGATCCCAGTCTTACCCTTTCCTTACATCTGATCTAGTGATCACACAGGCAGAAGCCAAGTTTGAGATTACTAGAAAAGAAAATAAAGTTAATTAGTCTTTCAGTGGCTCAGCAAACAGAAGGAATCCATCATAAAGCTGCAGGACCTCTGAATTCTGTGAACAAGTGGTGGTAAAACAGCCTGTAGTTGAAGGAGCCCCCAGTTAAGCTAAATTCAGCACAACACAGAACCATACTCGGAGTCAACTCTGCCCGTTTCCAGGCGATGAATGTCCCTTCCAGAACTACCACCTTTGCTACTTATTTAGCCACCGTTTATCCAAACTGCACTTCCTGACAGGCCAATGCTATGATCAGATTCAGCCCACAAGAAACCAACCTGCAACTTTTAAGTTCTTTTGTATTATTCCCACTCTGACACGTCGTATGACTTCAGTGCGCAGCGGGACACACCTTTCCTCAGCAGCAATACTGGTTTAAGGGGAGTCTTAACCTCCTCCAGCCCCATGGCTACATCCTGGGGTTTACCAGATGGCCCACACCTGTGGGAGAGAACTGCTCTGAGCAGGGAAAAAAAAAAGACAAAACAAACCACAAAGATTTCCACCACCTCCCTTTCCAGCTTGTCTGGGACACCAATCAGTTTCCAACCCTGCTCATGCTTTCACTTCCGACAACTTTTCCCTCCCTGACCCTCAACACTTAAACTGCTGCTTAGGCCTCACTGAAACCTAAAAGGTTTTCAATTAGAGAGACAACAAAATAAAACTAGCTTTTGTTTTGCTTCTCTGATTATACCCACCTCAGAGCAACAGTCCTGCTATAAAGAACATGAATACAAACAGCAATGTCACTTGTTTTAGGCAAGGAGAACAAAACTAACTAGCAAAACTTCTAGATTCCAAAAAGTCCCATGCCAGCATCATGTCATAATAGCTTAAGTAGACCAGAAGATTTTCAGATCTGAATTGTCATCTTGAAGATAATTTGTATCTCAAAATATTAATTGAATCCCTTTCAGAGTCGTTAACGAAATAGCTATGAAATGTAGCAGAAAACAGTGTTCAACAGGCAAGAAAAATGATGCATGTCTGATGGCGAGAACGCCAGCACTGCTAGGTACCGCTCTATAGCTCCCTACGGGAGGAAAGCACAGGGGAGTGCAGAGTTGTGCTCAAGTTCAGGGAGAAGACATTGATCAGCGCTTTTGGGAATTTCATTAGTTGAAGGGACGGGGTGGGGCAGAAACACAGCAAGGTCCAGGACAGCAGTGCTGCTTGTTCCACTTGATTGAGTGGAGATTTCCAGGTATCTGGATTGCTTCAGGGCAAGAAAGCAGCCGTGAAGTGCTGTGGAGGGAGAATGCAGGCTGTGAAACCCCTCCTGCTTAGTGCTGGTGTATCTGTCTGGCGGAGAGATGCTTGCTCTGCAGCGGAATACTTTGTACCTTTTCAAGACCATGAAATTCCACAACTAGCATCCAGCCCATTAAATGGTTTTAGTCTGTGAAGATGTTGGAAGGTCTTTCCTTCATTCTCTAAAGCAGTTGAGTAGAACAAGTAAGTCTTTTTATAGCTGCAGATGATTAGTTTTCCAAGCAGCCACTAAGCATCCGAAACAGATTTATTTAGTATTCAGAAGTGTTGATCAAGCTCAAAGACTGACACACAATAATACATACTTTTTTTAAACAGAAGCTAGCACAGAAAAATGACAATATAAAATCAGCTTCTCCAGTTAATTTGATCTACGCTTATCCTGGAGAATGACTGGAATAGCAGGAAAAGGCTCCTTTACTTGCTAGGTTTTAGCCAGGATAAGTCCGTCTAAGCAACTGGAGAAATACTTCTGCACATCTCCAGATGTTTGCACATCCTGAGGACTTAAAAAAAAATTGTGGCACTGTGTTCAGAAAGTTCAGAAAAGCACACACTTCTTCCCATATCCCGGGACAGTCTCTCCCTTCTCATGTGTTGTATGCCTGCCCTCACATAAATGACAGAATTTTAGCCACCAGCAGAAAGACCACGTACGGCTGGTAAGAGCAGTCCTGGAGTCACTCAGAGGAATAGCTGGCACTGGAAACGGCAAGCTGGCTCCAAACAATGACATGTAGTTGGGATTTCTTGTGGACAAAAGTAAAATCTCTGGTGGGAAAAAAAAATCCCAGTTACTATGACTACCAGATACCACAAAAGTGCCCAACAACTCTTGAGAACTTCAGCTAGGTCAGCTATTACAGGGGTAGATGTGCATGTTCAGAAGTGACGCCACCACTTGCAGAACGCACCGGGCAGCAGGGCAGGAGAGTAAGCAAGCGCTTACATGCCTGCCAGCAAATCTTTCCAGCAGCTGAAGACAGATATATAAGCAGTACCAATTGCACAATATACTTTCAAATAATTCATATTTGAGCCAGAGTCACCTTTTAGGGCTACAGAGATTAGACTGTCAGAAGTAAACCAGATGTATAGCACCTTCATACGATGTCAATGTAAGAAAACCATAATAAGAAAGAAGCAGCAGCACAAGAAACACCTGTCCATCAGATAGGTAACAGAGAGCCTGATTCAGGAATATGTCTGATACGTCTTAGTATTGCACAAGTGACTTAACAGTCTAGCAGTGCTTCAAACAATAAAGCAGGAGTTACTCTTCACATTAAGAAACACTTGTTTCTATTGAAGACACCAAATACTGTCAAAGCACTACGCTTCAAACTCAGCCCTGAAAAGATGTACAGCGTGGCCAGAACAGCCAGCGATACCTACTTTCTGGGGCAACATACTGCACTGTTCTTTTGCTGCAACCTCACTACACTTCTCTACAGCCTACTGCAAATGCAAGCACACACAACAAACGCAAGAATCAGGTGAAACAACTGACATCGTACATGACCCCAGCCCTCTTTGAAGCATATATTTATTTAAAAACCCAGTATATTTTGCCAATAATTTCAATAAAAAATTAAGCACAAGTTGTTATTTCAAACAAGTTTTTCCACATCAAACTTTCTCCATTAAGAAAGCTTTTCCTTTTCATGGCTCTCTCCTCCCACCAGTACTTTCTTTTGCTTCTTGGGCTTGTTAGGATTCAGTGATAAGATCCATGAATAATGCAAAACAGGCTCACCATGGTCTTCAGCTTGATTTCAGATGTTTGGCTTGAAAAATCCAGGATATCCTCTGCAAATACATCCAGAAGAGTTCATGAACTTATTATTTCAATCATATTTTGAATTGCCAGAAGACACAAACATTGAAAACTTTTTTTCATTATTATCTTGACAAAAAAAAAAGAAAGGTCAGCTCAAGTAAGAGCTTTGCTCTATTTGATTACTCAAATGGATTCCAACTCCAAGTATATTAAGATACCTACTTTTATCAGTCTCACTCCGGGTTGTTGTGATTATTATTTGACTACATATGTGTTCCTTGTATCTCTTACCTAAATAATCTGTACTGACCTCAAGTTTAACAGATAACCAACAAGTGTAATACACCTTACATTGAATCAGGAATATCTACATTCGATCAAGTTGTCACAAAAACTCAAAATTAAATTACTGCACCAAATTTGTAAAATTTAATCATACCTGTTCTCTCTGTTGCAGTAATCAGTGAAATCACTTTCGTATCTTCTAGTATTTCCTGCCTTGGTCTCCATTTCCTTGCCTTTAGAAGTATCTACATCATGATTGTACTTTGACAAAATCTACAGAAAACATTAAAAGGGCATACAAAGAATTATCCAAGAACTCGAAACAGGATTACAGTTCATACTTTTTTAATAAGTAGCACAGAACTCTTTCTTTTTGAAGAATAACATTTGACAGAACGAAGCCCTTTTAATTTTACTATTTTGATATTAAAACTATTTAGGAAAAAAAAGTGTATCAGCTAACCTGTAGAACATCATCTGGTATCCTTGTTATTTCTGGAGGCGGAGGAGTACTGAGTAACTGGTCATAGTGTTTTATTTGGGGAGGAGAAGGGTCTCCAAAATGTTTAAGATACTCATCAGAGCTCACAGCGAAAGGAATGCTATCTTCTATGTTTTGTTTATCTGTTGTATTGCTTTTTGTCACCGACTCAATCTTTTCCCCCTGCTTTACCTGCTACAAAAGAGGTATTAAATGCCTTCAGTTACTTATCTTAGATAAAGTATTTAATAATTGTTCCTAAAAAATTACCTTTAGAAAGATCATCTAAGAAAAAGTAGCACTGAAAAAGAATCCCAGACTGACATTTAAAAAAGCATTTATGGTAAAAAGCGTGTGAAGATGTACATAATTGCTACTTACCATCTTAGCTTCTGTTTTTAGCCATCTTGTTTCAAAATTTGGAAACTGTGGTGTTTCTGTATGACTGGCAAGAGGCAGTTCATTTGTCTCTGGTGACCTTGATAACACTGTATTATTTGTTCCAGAAGGGATTTTCACATCAGGAGTACAGAACACGAGTATCATAGGAGAAACCATCCAGTCAGCTGTTGAAATGAGGGAGGAGCGGAATAAAAATAAAAGTGTATGCATACAGACACATATATAAATATTATCAGTTCTAGTGCCCCAGTTCAGTTTTCTAAGTCTGTTACCTTTTCACACATTTGCATATTCTAAAATACCTAGTCCCACTACTGAATATAACTGAAAAAGCCCAATTCAAATAAATATTGCTTTAGCTTCTCATATATTCATTCGTCACGTTTGCCCCAAGATCTTAACGCATTTTCAAGAGAACATATTACATCTCCTCTCAAAGAAGTTTTAGCTCTTGAAAGATCTCAGTTACTGTCTTTGTTAGCCTCTTTCAAAGCAATTTCTTTCTTAATCTAATCTAATGGGTGTTCTCTGAAAAAAAAAAGGCTAAGTTGGCAAAACATTATTTTTGTTTCAAATAAGGATAAGTTGCAGTTAAAAAATGATGGATCCCTCTGCATAATTCTAGGTGGATATGAGTAGAAGAATGAGCAAATATTTATACTGAAGTGAGAGACTCCCACAGAAGCCACCAACATTTCATTTTCTAGATATTCGTACTCATACAATGACCAGGCCTGAATTAACTGTATTTAACAAGAAACACAGTTTAAAAGTTTACCATGTGTTTACAATGTATTTACACATGCACTATGTAAAAAATGCATATGTATATTTATTACACATATTTTTAACTCACCCTTCTCAGCTGTCACTTTTGGTCTTGGCACAGGAGTAACTGTGATTTCCCGGGATGTCATTTCTGGTACATTCACTTCACAACCATCCTTTTTAAGCAACCTGAAAACCAAACCCCTCAATTAGCTCTCAAGTAATATGAAGAAATCGCAATTAAAGGAATACTGTCAACCTGATCACTTTTCTAGTATTTGTTCATCAACATGCAAGTGAAATTTTTTTTTCCCCTCAAAGATGTTTTTTTTCATGGATTTTTCATCTCTGATTCTACTGCAGCAATTTGTAGTGTGCAAATCTTCAGTCAATCCACAAATTCTCACATACACTGAGATTTCAATCCAAGGCATAAAAAAATAAATACCCAAAACAAAAAAAGGGAGGGAAAAAAAAAAGGTGTCCAGGGTACGATCAATTTTCTTGGTCCCAGATGATCAATTCTGTGTTAGGGGTACAGTCTATTTTATTTTGAATTGCCTGTTGCCTACAAAATTCTAAACAACAAGTGGAAATCTTTTTGGCTTTTAACCTACTAACATTATTGTGAACACTAAAAGTTTTTAATTCAAATTTTGAGCTGGAGTAAGATAACTTATGTTAATCACTAGCTGACTTCAGAGTGAAAAGCCATTTGATATCAATTCCACAAAATCAGAAACTGAAATTTTTTAAATTCTTCTTTCACATCGAAGATATTCTAGTGGAAGAAGGGTGTAGGCAGTTAAGCGACAATGCCAGACTAAAAGTGGAAGCTTACCTAAACTCTACACAAAAGTGTGTCTATAAGAAAATTATTTAAAATGTTTAAAAAGTTATCCTATGAGATCAAGATACAGAGCTTCTCTACACAAAACCTAAGCTTAAAACAAAATTCCATTTGAGGTATTATATTTTACTTAGATGAACACATCTCAAATTTTGAGTTAAAAAAAAGTAGTAATTTTTCAGGTCACTTTTGCCTTGAAGTATTATATACACCTGAAACCATATGATTTTTAGTTTTTACAATGGAGAAGAATAAGTATAACAATAAACACTTTTTTTCCAGACACTTCCCTTTTTTCTTTCTTTTCTTTCCTAATTAATTTTGGTTTCAGTTTTGTAGTAGGTGCATCAAGGTATATTAAACTGAAACTCTGAAAAACAAAGTTGGAGAAGTTGAGGTCTACTAAATATTTTAAGAACTTTTGAGATGAATTTTTGAAGTGGTTTTCACACAATGCACAGCTACTAGACCAGTTCGAGCTAGATACAAGACCTGGCTGGCACAAGCAAGAGATATGAAAGGGCAGGGCTGTCTCCAAGACAGTCGGAATTATTACCTGTCTTTGTACCTGGAAACTACAGGTACAAGGCTACCTCAGTCATACTAGGTATTTTTGCTTAACTGATCCTTGGGCAAGAGATTCTGCCCACTATCCAGTGAAAAAGTATCTTTCTTTTATTGATTTCTGATCAAATCACAAGCTAACTCTAACTTAATGATGAAAACAAAACAAACAAGCTAAAAGACAGTTAAACAACATTTTAACACTAATGACTTAATGACATGACCTCTCAGATATGCCCTAATTCTGAATCCATACGCACCTTTGACTTTAGCTACAATTAGTGTGTCCATCTGTTTTAGTCATTAATAATGATGATGTGTTAAAGAGCAATCATGCTATAACTAATTATCTACAGAATTCTAATATTATCATAAGGGGTACGGAAGACTGCTAGTATGATTTTTTTTTTTTTAAATTATATATAAATATCGCTAGTGGACTGTCTAATCATTTCACTAGAAGCCACAGAAATAGAATCTAAATTTGTCGTTGTATACATTTACAAATTACAGCCATAATGAAAGAGGAGATCACATTCAAAACAGTTCTCATTAAATAGGAAAAGTAGTACAAATGCACAAAAAGTTACAGATATCAAAAGAACTTAAATTGTGTTATTAGATGAAAAAATTTTCAAAATATTGAGAGGGAATAATTTTTTAATTAATATCTTTCAGGATTCAGCAATAGTTTTCCTATTACTACAATTCAAATACTATATAAAGTCTTATAGACATTATAGTATTTACACACCTATTCAAATGAGAGATCCCAAAACTATTTGAAAAGAAAATGTGTCTTTTCACTTTCACTTGTCCCCCCCAGTAATCTTAAAACTAAAAAAAACCACCCTATACTCAAAATTTAACCATTGCAGTAAACTGGATCTTTGGGGAACAAAGTCACTGAAGTCGGCATGGTTCTGAAGAACTGAACACCTGTGCCTGTATCGCAAATATCAGGGATTAAAAGAAGCTGAATGATTATTCCCACTACTTATTTTAAATACGGTTCTTGTTTCTTGAACAATTTCTCTAAATACCAAATATTTAGCTGCAGAACAGTGAGTTTCTTTTAAATGCTGTCAGCTTTTAAATTGAACGTGTTGCTAATACTAACTATAAAAACATAATCTAACTGCCTTTACATTACCTTAGAAGTATAGAAAAATACTTCTATTGCTAAGGTGTTCTACACCTCACTGCTTTAAAATTATTTTCTTTCATTTTAATTAGAACAGTGACAATCTGGAGGTGTCTTTTCAACAGAAGACTGGAGCAAAAAGAGCTCTTTGTAAGGTGGGGCTGGATAATGTAACAGTTTCTACAATGAGGCATTTTACTGAACGATTTAGAAGTTTTTTCCAGGTCTACATTCCTAACGCATCTGAAACCTTTAAACTGGCTATATAGTATCTACTGCAGACAGCACATCCTCAAATCCAAATACATGGTTAAGGAAAGTAAAAAATCACGGATCTACCGTGCATTTTCGCTTAGTAAACAGATGGTGTATGGAATATTCTTAATGTGGTGCAGTCAAGGGAAGGAGTATACCAGAGATGTGTTTCTCGGCAGCGTTTGGCACTGCAAAGGGTACATGAAAAGACACACAGAGTCAAATAAAGACACAGGACTAACCAGCTGATAGATAACAACATATCTCCTGCTTGAAGAAAAAGAGAAAGGCAACAGCAGCAAGAAATTAGTGCAGCAAGAAGAAACTACAGAAAGTTAAGTAGAGAAACAATCTAAACTCAAGTAATTGACTTACTTCTTGCTTGCCTGAGCAGCTTTACGAATAAGCGACATCGTATAATCTTCATTCAGACACATGGTATGTTCACTAATGCCAAAGTGTTCAAGTTTTGGTGTTACACATTCATAATCGTCCATCTTTAGCATACATTTTGGTGTTTTGGGCAAAATACAGGGGCTCTGTGCTTTTAGCGGAGTCCTGCTCTTTGAATTTTCTTGAGGTGCATATGTTGCGTGCTGTCCTTTCACTGCACTCCAAGGCCTGGAGAAAGCATACTGTGAAAGGCCAAAATCAGAAAGCTGGGGGTTATGCAGCGGGTCTTTGGGCACCTGTGGCTTCTCAGTATGAGCAGGAAGATGAGGTACATCATCTTCCTTTTCCTCATCGGATTTATTCTGGACAGACACCGTTGAATCACTGTTAACTTCTTCCTCCGCTGATGTTTGAGAAAAGTAATTAAAAAAAAATTATGTCAGAAGTTCCTGCTTTAAGAACATATAAAAAAAAATTGGGACTTCCTCCCCTCTATCTATTTTTCTAAATTTATTGTTGTAAAAAATAGATTCTTTCTTTCATTTTAAAGCACTGAAACCGAACCCACAACAGATATCCAAAGCTCATACCAGGCTAAGCTGCATTTATAATACAGGTCACACATTCACTGAATTTCACTCTATTGGTAACTATCATTTCTAAGAAAAATAAAATTGAAAGATTCTTACACAACTGTATTTTTAATAGACTCATCTCCCTGCATGGAGCAGGCAGGAAATGCTAATCTTAAATACATTTATTTGTTTTTATTTCAATGCAACAATTAAAATTAATTCAAAATGTACAACAAATTTGTCTAGAATGGAAAATGTTTTTTGAAAAAGAGCAAAGGCCACACAGTACTAAAACGCTCATGGTTTCAGAAAAAACAGTATTGAAGAAAGGTTATGAAGCAGCAACTAAACACTCGTGAAAGACGGTAGCTTTTTAGATAACAAGAAGAATTCACTGCAGAGATAAACAAACTGAAACACACCAAAGCATTTATGAATTTCTGCATGATGTAAGAAGTGTGTGTGTGCGGGGGAGCTATTTAAAATAACATGTGAGAGGCATTACCTTTTTATGTGTATTAGCACTACGTATTCAGATACGCTTAGCTTAAAAATACATCTTAAAACCAAATTAGCTCTGTTTGGAGCCTTCTTTAAGGGCAGAAAGGACAGGAAGAAAGGTACTATAAAATCAGAGCCTTCTGCCATATCCTTGCAGAACAGTTGTAGCAGCTGAACTTGGAGGTGAGCATGGTCCATGACCACAGCTTTGTTTTGTGTAGTGACTGGATAACGCTCAGGGGAAGGTTAACGCATGCCCTGCCAAAGGCTTCTTGAAGATTGACTGGGGCCTTAATACTAAAAGGGGTATGTGTAGTACAGACAGCTGTATTTTAAACTCATTTGGCATATGTGGATTTTTCGCAGAGGCATGTGTGCACTTTCTGACCGGATTAAGGATCTCCCCCCCCTCCAATGAGCAAGCTACTACCGCTTCATAGATTGCCACATGTCACCTAATCCTGTACGTGCTTCTCTTGTCCCATTTGTGCAACAGAGCACATTATTTTAAGATTTCCTCTATAGTGATTTAAGTTAATGGAATCATCATGTATAAATACAAACTAATTTACATGCAGCTACAATAGTTTCCCATGCATGAGAAACTGAAGCAGCATAATTCTCTGGATTATGAAAACATGTTTGCTAACTTGTTTTCTGAAAAAACTATTCCTGGAGGAAAAAAAACACCACCCATACACTAATTTAAAAGCATGTCAAGAGATCTAACTGTAAGTTTTCGTATTTTTGTTTGTTCTATGGCACCAGTCACAACAGAATCCTTTACCTTCCAGATATTATTATAAAGCAAATAACACAGATGTACTTGATCTCTTAATTAATGGAAATATATGCATAGCTAAAGAGAAAGATTTTAGAATATTACATTTGTCTTCACATATTGTATTGATAAGAAATATTACCTGTAGAGTCTTTGACACGTGGTTTGTAGCCATATTTCTGGAACAGCTCTCTTATTTTCCCAAGATCTGTTGCATTTCTTTGCATCAACATTTCACTTGCCTTCACAAAATCATGAACTGCTTGTTTTTCAGAGCAACTCTTATCAAGACTGGCATTAACATCTTCCTTTTGGGGTGGAGGAGGGGAGCGAAACACAGAAATGTTGGTTTTTAAATCACCACATGAGTTGTTTACACATGAAGTGTTTTGGGAATAAGTATTGAATTTCATTTCAGATGAGGATAAGCAGCAAATTGAGGTCTTATCTATACCTGAAAACTAGATTAAAAAATATCAGGAATATATAGGGCATGAGTGTACAAAAACTTGCAAAAGTTAAACTAAGATGATAGTTCACGGTATGATAACTACTTACTGGTAACCTCACAAACAAATATACACTTTTACTCCATAAAAATATGAGATTACAGCAATTAGTTTGGACTCTTATTCCCTATGTACAAAGAATAAGTGCAGAGCAGACAGTAAACCTCAAGTTTATACCCCAGCTTACCTCTAAATTATCTCTACACTTGCTCATTTCTATAGCCCTTTTTCCCTACTTCTATTAAAGAAATAAACAGCATTCTTCACAAGTTTACCTGAATGGCTGGAGGTACTGAAAATTGTGTGAAGATTTTCATTATTCTAGGCCTAGCTGTTGAACACAAACAAGCTCACTTCTCTAGGGAGCTGCTGCCCCTGAATCCTTCTCCCCTACACCTACGCCTTGGCATAGCAACAACTTCCCTTTTACCTTTGTTCCCTGCTGATCTGAGTGACAACAGTGATTGCAAACTAAAAAACACTGCTAAATCTACCTTAAGTCACCCCAAAGTTTTTTGGCACCACCCCAACATCCACAACCATTATGAGGACTTAGAGGTAAACGAAAAAAAATAAAGGTCAGAACTGCTGACTAACAGAGTTGCACTGGGGCTTCATGATCAAAATAGAACCACAAGTTCATGGAACACTCCCCCCCAGTTTTTCAAGAAGGAAGCGAGTTAAGACGTTACCTTCAGAGTCCTGATTTCACAATGGAGGTCATGTAAGACTCTTATTGGAGGTTCGTCTTCATAGTCTTTGATACCCATGTTCACAGAAAAGGGTTTGGAAAGAAAAAAAAGGGATTAGTATTCTAGCATGCAAGTACATTCTACATCAGAACATAATCTCCTGTATTAGAGATGTGGGGGTCATATGTCAGAGAAAGAGACTCAAGACAGAGAAAACCAAAGAGAAACTGGTTCACATTGGGTATCCTGCACAGCATGGGACGGCAATTTGCACTGTATGTTAAATTAACAGAGAAACTGCACGGGCTTCCATTTTACTGTTGTAGGCTAATACTGAAAAAATTAATGTATAGCAGACATTGGTACAATAGGTAGATCCCTGGGCTGTCAAGGATTATTTATGCTAAATTCTTATCCTGAAGGAGCTTGAACTTGAAATAATAATAAAAGTGGAAAAAATTGATATAGACACCACTAAAAAAACATTGACAAAAAGCTGAATTCTTCCACCTTATCTGCACGTGGACAGATACTAGTATTGTTCACTTATACACGCAGTGGTCATTACTTGGCTTCACCAAGGGCAAGTCCTGCCTGACCAACCCGGTGGCTTTCTATGATGGTGTGACTGCATCAGTGGACGAGGAAAGAGCTATGGATGTGATCTGTCTGGACTTCTGTAAAGCCTTCGACACATTCCCTCACAACATCCTTCTCTCTAAATTGGACAAATATGGATTTGATGGGTAGACTATTCGGTGGATAAGGAATTAGTTGGAAGGTCGCAGCCAGAGGGCAGTGGTCAACAGCTCAATGTCCAAATGGACGCTCCTGACAAGTGGTGTCCCTCAGGGGTCCGTACTGGGACCGATGCTGGTTGATATCTTCATCAATGACCTAGACAGCAAGATCAAGTGCACCCTCAGCGAGTTTGCAGATGACACCAAGCTGAGTGGTGCAGTTGACACGCCTGAGGGATGGGATGCCACCCAGAGGGACCTGGGCAAACCTGGTAAATGGGCCTGTGTGAACCTCATGAGGTTCAACAAGGCCAAGGGCAAGGTCCTGCATCTGGGTCAGGGCAGCCCCTGGTATCAATAGATGCTGGGGGATGAACGGATTGAGAGCAGCCCTGCCAAGACAGACTTGGGGGGACTGGTGGATGAAAAGCCGGACATGAGCCACCAATGCGCGCTCACAGCCCAGGACAACCCTATCCTGGACTGCATCAAGAGAAGCATGGCCAGCAGGTCAAGGGAGCTGATTCTGCCCCTCTGCTCTGGTGAGACCCCACCTGGCATACTGCGTCCACCTCTGGAGCCCCCAGCACAAGAAGTACATGGACCTGTTGGAGTGGGTCCAGAGGAGGTCACAAAGATGATCTGAGGGCAAGGACAGGCTGAGAGAGTTGGGGCTGTTCAGCCTGGAGAAGAGAAGGCTGCAGAGAGACCTTACAGCAGCCTTCCAGTACCTGAAGGGGCCTACAGGAAAGGTGGCGAAAATGTTTTCAGCACGGCTTGTTGGGATAGGACAAGGAGTAATGGCTTTAAACTAAGGGAGGGTAGGTTTAGATTAGATAGAAGGAAGAAATTTTTTACCATGAGGATGGTGAAACACTGGCACAGGTTGCCCAGGGAGGTGGTGGAGGACCCATCCCTGGAAAGGCCAGGTTGGACGGGGCTCTGAGCAATCTGGTGTAGTTGGAGAGGTCCCTGCTCACTGCAGGGCGGTTGGGCTAGATGACCTCTGAAGGTCCCTTCCAACCCAAAGCATTCTGCGATTCTACTTCTTTCACCGAAAACCAAGGTTAATGCAAGTAGCATAAAAGAGGACGCCTGCTATCTGACAAGACACAGCAGAGAGATAAATCGCGTTAGAAGCCTGAGCTACCTGTGCAGAGAGAGAACAAGCCCTGCAAAATACGTTTTCCTGTCTGAGTCCATGAGCAGAGTAAAAGCAAGAATGCGATTCCCTGTTCATTCCGGTTTTCCCCGTGCTAAAACCTCACCCGTACACCCCCAAAGGAGCTCAGAAAGGCAATGATAACGGGGGGAGCCCACATAACGCCCCGCCGAGCTGCTCCCAGGCCCGTCCCGGAGCCGCCAGCCCACCCCAGGCCCGCCTCCGCAAGCCCGGAGGAACGCAGGGGCACAACGGCAGGCGGCAGCCCCACGCCAAGCGCTGCCGAGGGGCAGCCGCCCGCTCCCCGGC
>Ga0065711_1006606_pt1 | contig 16844 bp, 5 predicted proteins | sample Hoacrofraction12_FD_59098 | JGI IMG/M metagenome (GOLD analysis project Ga0065711, IMG submission 59098) | Hoatzin crop microbial communities from Cojedes, Venezuela - Epithelial fraction 12 v2 (version 2) | ecosystem: Host-associated > Birds > Digestive system > Esophagus > Crop | place... | reverse complement strand
TTTTTTTTTTTTTTTTTTTTTTTAAAACATCAATGCTCCTCCTCTGGGGAGCAAGGGTACCCCAGGTGTGTATTGATCCGGTTGCCAATTTCAGGGCTCATTGGTGGTGCAGTCAAAATGCTGAATAAAGTTCAGCATTTCTTGGCTGCAGGAGGTATATATTCGACAGTCTGATGTGCACATTCAGTCTTCCCTGGTTAAGCAAAGGTTGCTCACAAAACATTTTGTTACTCAGATTCAGTTACCCTGTGTGCAGTTACCATCTCGAAGGACTTGTTAAGTAGAAGATACTCAAAACTTGTACTCAATCCTAAAGCCATGTATTAATGCTTACTTCATGATAGGAGGAATGCAGAGACTCAACCATCTGTAACATTCAGATTCAGCGTTCATATATATATTTTAAAGCATTCAGAGTTCTGTATATATTTTAAAGCATAACCTTATGGTGGCTATTTTCATAAATTAACACAAAAAATTAAACACAAAACTTGGAAGACTTTATGCACCATTTGAGATCAGAATTAACAAACGTTTTACTATGAATCTGGGACAGATTCAAATTTAAAATGAACCACACTGTTTATTAGCGATATTCAAGTTAAACCACAACTACATTAACAATTTTGCAATCAGCTGGCATAAAACTAATTCCCAGGATGTTTAATTAAAGTTGATTTGGAAGAGAATTGTCTAATCAAAACTATCAATTACCTGCTACACAAACTAACTTTAGGTAGGCTTCATTATAGTGGATATTAAAAATGAAGTACAAGGGGGAGGCTTTTACTTTCCTTAAATGCATCTTTGCACCTTTTGTTTTCTTCCATAGAACTGTAAAACCCAAAAGATGACAAACTACAGATGATGGGACATCTTTCTAAATAAACTTTGTCAGGATGCTTTTTCATTGTTAGATTCTGCTTAGCTAATAACAACCTATTCTCCACAATTTCTTCCTTGAGCCATTACCATAATAAGACTTGGTGACATTTAGAGCCAAGGAAACCCATCTGCTAACACATGGACAACTAGTATCTTTGACAGCCTAATTTTCATCAAGGACAGGAGATGAAATGATCTCTTGCTAACACCACATCTATCACAAATGAGATCAGCCTGTGCTTTTCATTATTCTACATGGATTACATTTGGAAAGGAAAATGTACTGCTGCATTAATACATCTTGTGCGTCAGCGTCATTTGTAATTGCACAAGTTTGAAGGAAGAAAGAAGTACATAAGGGAAAGGGATTTCTTTGGGGAAATCAGGAAATGAGTGGAGGATGAGTCAAACTGATGAACTCAGATTTGTAACTTTCTTCTATGTATAAAAGAGCCAATTCAAATTTAATTTGTGTTTAAAAGCTTGGAAGAGATGAAGACATACATTTTAGACCATAACAGCAGGTCCCTATCCTAGCAGTGCCTAGTTCCAAACTCCAAAAGTACTATAGAGGTTATAGGTTGCATAGAAAAGACAAACCTTAGCATAACCAATAGTGTAGCCCCAGACACGAGTCTGTATATTGAAAGATAAAAGCTATGTAAATTCCATTAAGTACTATACAGAAAAGAAACATACTGATTAGTGAAACAAGCTATTGAACATTTTGTCGTATCATCACCACAGGAGGCTGAGTTCCCTCAGCCCGTTTCACCCAGCTCTGGGGTAGGAGCAGCACCAAATGCCCCTTCACACACCCTGTGTATCCTGCAACTCCCTCAAGCACTTCACACTCCTTTAAAGAAAAAGATAAAAATCTCACGTCTCTCCTCAGCTCCATGTATAGATCCATGGGCGTATCTATAAGGAACAAAGAATCATAGAATTGTTCACGTTAGGACCTTACAGATCACCTGGTTCCAACCCTCCTGCCACAGGCAGGGACCCCTTCCACTAGACCAGGTTGCTCAAAGCCCCATCCAGCCTGGCCTTGAACACTGCCAGGGACTGAATAAATTTATTATATGTTATCACAGAAATTAGAAAATAATAGTTATGAGATAGGAAGCAAGATTTTCTTCCACCTCATGCATCAACAGCATTGCTACCAGGTTTCAGCTACAAAAATACCTGCATCTCATCTCTAAGTCATCAAGTATTCTGTATTTGAGAATACTGACCTAAGTCTTAGGTATGACGAAACAAAGTAAATACACCATGATCATATTGAAAGAGGCTAATTCCGTGCAAATGTGTGATTAACCACTTTTTTTGTTTGCAGGCTACTGTATATTGTAGTCTCTGCATAAGTTGGTGCTGAACTTCCAGATGCCCCCTTACTAAACACACTACTCTCAACTTTGCAATTCAATGCACTGTGCCAAAACTTGCTAAAATTCAAGCTAAAATATTGTGCTGCTTTATAAATCAATTCTTCATGGGCAACAGTGGCAATAAGAGCCCACTAACAAAAGTGCTGTGAGGACAAATGCATTTTAAAAAAAAACTAAACACCTTTAAATCCCCTTAAGGGACCACACACAATGCAAATGCACATTACTCGGTTTAGTTCAACCTGAGGATCATCCTTCATCTCTATTCACATGGAAAAAGCTAAATAAAGGATGGCTGAGATCACTTTTACCTTCTTTTCCTGCGGCCTTCAGTGGACACTAAAGAACACATAGCACATTTACACAAAATCCCTATACATCCTATCATGGAAAAAAAAAAAAATCAAAGAGAAAGGGACAACTACAGAAAATAAGATGTATTCAAGTAGCATACTGAGGGAAGAAAACAAAAAACGAGCTGTAATTTCTAATGAAAGTATTTTCTGTTCTCTTGGAGTCACTTCTATTAACTTGAACAGTTTGGTCCTTTTAATCTACTTGACAAAAGCCTTACTTCAGTGGCTGACACGCAGCTACAGACCATCCCCAGAATAGAACAAACATATCAGGATGGTAAACACCATTAAAGCAGAATAAAAGGATGAAAGACATGGAGCAGGAAAATACTTCTAAACAATTTAGTACCAAATTGGCTAAGTGAAATTTTACATTAAGCCACTGTTTCCAATTCCTCCTTATATACTTACCCCTTCCCTCTCACAGCAATTTCTCCAGATGAGCAGAATACAAAAGGTTAAGAAAAAAAACAAGTATCAAGCATACCCGTATTCAACTTCGCATCCTAAGAAAGTTTTGGATATAAAATACACAAAACCACCCCCACGTGGTCCAATTTAGAATTTAATTTAGCTCAGTAACAAACAGAGTTCCTGCTACTGGCTTGAAAATATCCTGGTACAGAACAGTAGACTCCAGCAATTTTTAAACAAATATACTCTAGGCTCACATTTCCGAAGTTATAATTACATGAAATGCTGACAGCTTTTATGACTGACATGGCAGTCTGACTTGATTTATATTCCAAATTTCTCCTAGTAGTTATGGACATGCAAATCACTTTACTTTTTCAATTATACACATGAATCTGGAATTATGTATACTATGCATAGTGAATCTATGACAATCACTTGCATGTTCAAAGCTTGAATATTCAGAGTTGTATCTTATGGACACATTGCAAAGTAGAGCAACATGCTCCTCTCACTGAGGAGTCGTATATTCTCCTGTTCCATAATCTTACATAATCACCAGAGTTTATTAGAATTTGTATTTACTTTTTTTTCTGAGTACATTTTTAAACTAGCAAAGGCTGACACGGACTTTGTGTGCTCCCACTGAATACCATGTCAAATATGCCATTTGAGATTTTAAATTTTTAGCCTTACATTTTAAATTATTAGCCCGCAAAAGCCTGCTTGTGGATTTATAAGTGCTGTCTGAAGAATTCACTTGAGCAGCTTTAAAACACTCCGAAGGAGACAGCACAACATCTGTCCATGACAAGCTGCTGAAAACCAGGCAGCAAGCCAAGCACTCCCCATAGTTCCAGCCCAGCAAAACCAGTCAGTCTTGAACAGCTGTAATCAGTAAAGCACAAACTGCTTTTAACGTTAAATCAAAGAAATATCAAATCTTGTGACAAGAATATAGCAGTTGCTCCTGGAAGTTTACAAAAAAAAAAAAAAATGACGGGGGCATAACTTCTCTGGTACATATCAATGTATTACTGCTTATTGCATTTTTACTGATTAAGATGTATCTGTGTCTTAAAATTACATTAGGTTATTTAAAATACGAGCAGGGCTTAATCACTTTGCAAAATTAAACTGGTCCTCCCCTGAGGAGTTAGCTATGCAAATTCACAGAAGAAAAACTAGACAGAGTAAATCTGTAGAAGAAAAAAGGCCAGCACAAGTTAGGCTTTAGGATGCCTTTGTCCATTAGGTTCACACCTGAGCCTTCCCAGAGAACATAACTGTTTTGTGGTCTGTTTTGCTCTTAAGGAAACAAGAATTAGAATTATGTTACAGCAACAAAAACTACAGAATAGATAGAGTGAAAAAGGCTTACAAGTTCTATTGCAGATACGCAGAAGGCAGGCAAAGGAAATTCTGAAAGTGGAATTCTAAAAGGAAATTCTAAAGAATGTTTCTAACGCCTGGTAAAAGCAGAAGGAAAAAATGAACAAACAACACAAATAGCCTGGGTTTATTACTTAAAAGAAAGCCAAAGTGTTTCAAGAAGAGAATGAAAGTACCACTTCTTTCAATATCAAGAATAAAATTCAAAAGGTTTTTTCTAGCAGTAACAAGTACAAATAAAATGTTTTTGACTAAGTTGCATTAAAAAATAAAATCTCAAAACATGAATTCTTGAGCTACAAAATAAACCTTGAGCAAAGTTTCACCTAAGAGTGCAGTCCCATGTTTTCAGTCACTCAAAACAGTGCTCTTCTAACAGACTTTTTCTTCCATATAATAGATTTAACCACATTTTTCTTTTTCTGCCTTCTGCCAGAATGTTGCCAAATCATACAAGATCAAAGTCAAGAAAAATCACACAATCTTCAAGTGCCTTCTCTTTTAATGTGCGATAAATGTTCAGACGCACGACAGTCGAGGGGCGACACATGGGAAAGACTCAGAGCAAGCCTCTGGGCTACCTGGGGGTGCCACACTGGCATTGACTCTTCCCAGCACCACAGTCGTACACATCAGATGCCTTGGTTGGCATCACATGAGGGTTGGGAGAGGAACAGATATCGCAGCCCAGCCAAATGGGAGTGCAATGCAGAAGCCATCTGTGTGAACCTGATATTCAAAGCGTGTGATGCAGGAAGTCTGCAAATACACAAACCTGCCTGGGGAAGCAGCTCAGTGCCACGAGATCTGGGAAAAGCTGGCGATGGAACCGGAGGAGACCCCTGCAAGGCCAGGCTGTGGACAAGTGCAGCTGAACAGACCTGGCAACATTAATGACAAGAGCCATGTAATAAGGTGCTTCTCAGATACACATCCTGACTTCCTATTTATTTCCCAGTGCTTTCAAAGCACTGACAGAGCCCTGTGCCGTTCCTGCAGGAGGCTGCTACTGCCCTTGCACCGTGCTCCAGTAAAAGGGTGAAGTGAGGTGTTCAAACAGGAGCTTCCAAAATACAAATGCCTAGTGACAGGCAAGATGCTCAGGAGGAACCTGCACACAGTAATTACCTTCCCTGTCAGTCTAAAACAAGTCAAGCATAACCTTTCAAAACAACGCACAAGCCCACCGAGTTTTTTGTTTGTTTTTTTTTGTTATCTCTCATTTTTTTGAAGACCAGGTGGTATTTAAGAGGTTGCTCCATTGTTGTTCTGAATATCCTTCCTTGGTTTTATTTTGGTCATGAAAGGGACAATTTGTTACTGAAAGCTTTATACATACACTTGCCTTGGTATTTGAATAAATGTTATAACTAAAATTTAACTAGTTTTCATTTAAAATATAAAAGGAAAGCAGAACTGCTGGTATCAGAGGGACATAGGAATGATGGGAGAGAAGCAAGTCGGTGATTTCATATTAAAAATAAGAATCATCTAATTTAACTTGTGGCTGCCACAGAATGAAGTACTGGAGAATACTCTTCTGAACACCATTTACCTTCAAGACAAATTATTTAACTTGGAGTGCCGTAGGAAACAATACAGCCTTGAAGTGCCACAGTATAAAAATAAAAATAGCATCCATAACTTTCTCCCTAACATAGCACAGATATTGACAAACTAATTTTTTTCGCATTAATCTTCACAGGTTTGCACTCAGTCTATTTTGTATCTTCTACTGACCTAAGAATCAGGCCTATACCAACACTGAGAAACATCATTTAAGTCACAACGGGCAGTGTTCAGTCCTGCTCCGAGAGAAAACACAAGTTATCATCAACTTGAAGACTTAATGAAAAGAAACCAGAATTCATAGCTCAAGTTTCTTTAGCAAAGTAAGATTTAAGTGGCACATTTTCCCCTAATGGCAGCTACGTGCAATGTGATACTTCATTTGTATCTATAATGTACAAGTTAGTTTTCTTTGTTTTACACGTAAATAAATTACATCAAATGTATTTTTATAAGTTGCTTTGGAGTATGAAAATTAAATTATTCAAACACCCTCCCAAAGCAACATGAAATAACTGAAGTATTAGACTCCACAAAATAATAACAAATAACTCATCCACGATCAGAAATTGGACTCAATTCCTACAGACCACTGTCCTTCTGGTTTTAAAAATTGTGTATTAGGTTACAGCAACTGCTGTCAGGAATGGCTGGCAGAGCAGGAAGAAACCACCAAAAAACACTGGAAGACAAATAAAAACTGCACAGCTGTGCCACAGAATAACTAGGGATAAGGATACTCAGAGTAAACAATCTACAATGCACACAAAGAGCTAACACTCAGCTGCCTTGCTTTGCTACCTCTCTATAGGTTTAGGCATTATGAGCAAAATGCTGATGGGAGCTTATGACTTGTGTATTTATCCCTTACAAGACCTAAAATTGTGCCTTTATGTGAAGTATGATGATCAGTAACTATCACCATCTATTATCTCCCAGTCTCCAAAACTTGGTATGAATGAGTCTATATTGGTAATACTACAAAGCAGTTTGGGTTTTTTTAAATGTCATTAAACAAAATGACTTGGACAATGTGTGTGGCTTCTAGGAACTACCATAACGATATCATCTTAATAATACTACTACTAGTATGATACAAGATACTACAGAATCTTACCATTTCAAAGAAAAAAACCACACAAAACTTCATAAATATTTGTAGTTAGACTAGGGGAGTGAGAAGGACTAAGATCAAGTTCCTACTCTCTCAGGTAGCCGAGTTTGACAAAGGTTTTGTGTTTATTTATTCAAGGAAAAGAAAGTACACAAAACAAGCAAGGTCTCCTCTTTTACTCAAAAGATCAGTCAGCAACTGCAGGATCCCCTTTGCCCCGGACATCACTCAGGTGATGTTTCATAACTGGTTATGCAAACACTGAATAAATTCCCTCTCCCGGCTAACGCTACTTGTCCCAGTGCTTGTGCTCATCTCTCGCCTCTCCAGGACGTCCTTTTCTCTCCCAACCTACCATCCACCTCAGGGCTGTTGTACATCGCTCTGAACTTCCTGAATATTTGGAAAGAGAAACAGCTTTAGGATTTTCACTCATAAACAGGGGAACAAGATATGCCCAGCATGCTAATTAATCCCATAAGCAGGTTAGCTACAGCCAATTCATATGATTACATAGCAGGAGAAAAAAAAGCAACCAGGAGCTCCCATCAGGGAGCAGTGGGGAGGAAAGCAAACAGCACAAGCTGGGTTTTACTGTCCGACTGCAGAGAGTTGACCTTTCAGTATTAAACCGAACCTCCTGCACATGCTGGAGTTAGGTGGGGTATGAGGCTGAGGCAGGAAAAAGAAAATGAAGAAAATAGCTCATGCGTCTGTTATGACAGGGAAGAGCGAGACAGTGGAAAACAGTGCTAACTAAGTATACGTGGTCACAGTAACCAATTAGGGTGTTACTTTGAGAGACCATACGAATCTAAACGTGAAGGGGAAAAGATTATTTGGTACTGGCAATGGAAGTACTGAATTAAGAGAAAAATATGACAGCAGTCTGCTCCAAGTGTTTTATATCCGTGGATGTACTGCAAGGCTGTATCATGCTGATGTTATGCCAAAAGCATTTGCAAAAAAAAGAGACACAGATTAGAGGCGAAGTCTACTCAAAGTCTGAAATTGCACAGCAGAGAGAATCGAGAGAAAAATCAGGATGGTGGGACTATCCAAAAACAGATTAAGAAACGTGGTAAGCAAGAGCTAACACAGAAAAACACTGTGAGGTACTGAACACATGCTGAACTCGAACTGAAACGCTCAAGAAACTTTTTGCAGCATAGTGAGTTCATTCACTCATCCTCTTCCCAGGACAGAAAACGCTACAGGCAACAGACAGCTACAGCAAGGACATTCTCTTCCTTTCCAGGTCATCTCCAGCACTCACATTCAGCACGGTATCACCTTGCTGCAGCTACACAACACTTCCAGAATTCTCCTCCTCAATCTGAGCTCTAGATCTTTCCGAAAGCGGCACAGCTGCCTATGTCACCTCTTCATTAATGGTGCTCACACCTGCAAAAAAAAATTACCAGCGGAGAGCAGGGGTGGATTTTGCATCGACCTCCCTGGGCTGGCCAAAGCCCTGGATGGGAAGGGGCCAGCTGCCACCTCTCCCAGCAGCTCAGGGCTCAGCGCAGCCATACCGGCACGGTGTTCTCCAGCGTTCCACCTTCAATTAAGTATCAAGCAATTTAACTGCATCTTTTCAGTCAATTGAGCTGTTAAATAAATATAAGAGTAAAAAGAAAAAAGCTGTAAGACAAGAGGGTTTTTAGACGCAGAAATTTTCTCCTTATAGCTAGATGTAGTGTGCCAAGTTTATTTTTAAAATGCCTTCAGGACTAAACCTCACAAAATAATTTTGCAGACGAGAATACCACTAGTTCTTTTAAAGGTGCATAGAAGAAGCTACATAGTATCAAGAGCCACCAATGGAAAATCACAGAAGATAAAATTGTTTCATATTGTTAAAGAAATTGGACTGTTTAAAAAGACTAACACTATCTTACACTCCAGAGTACCTACACCACACTATCTGCTACCGTTAAGGGAATTTCAGGAATATTTCCATTATAATACCGGTGTTTGCAATTTATCACAACTCTCCAGAGCAAGCTTGCAAATCAATATTTTTCAGACAGCATTTCTCATGGAAAGCCCCACCCCCCCAAAATAAGAGGTTTAAGCAGAAGGAGTTCAGTTAGCCAAAGCAAGCAAGAAAGAAAAAAAATAACCTTTTCTCACAAAGAAAAATAATTCTTGAAATGTAAGACAATTAGAAGCAGTTCTAGCAGGAATAATTCTGAACTCAGAGATGAAATCTGGCACATTAACATCCACCTCTGGGAAAGCCAAGAGACAAGCAAATTGCTCCACAAACATCTCTAGCTTATTGCGAGTTACAATGATTTTATGACAACTTATTATAACTGTATGCTTTTTAAAAGCACAGAGCAGAAGCTACTGTGAAGCTGAGCTTTATTTTACAGTAATATTTACAGTATTTTGCAACTTTCATAGTCACATTGCACCTGCAAGGGAAAACCTGCCTGGCATTTGGACTTCACCACAACCACCACATTTCAAGGTTCACTTTTAGGATTTTGTTTCCGTTTAAGATTCCAGTTTCCTTACAGACATTTCTATGAAATTCAAAACATGTAAACAGCAACTGGCACAGGTTATTTTGTCATAATACAAAAGTCAATATATATCAGAATGTGAATGAACTCCTGAGTACTTTAGAGAACTACCTTTAATTGATACAGGAGTGAAGAAAAGTGGAAGCCTCAACACTGAGTGAAGGTTTTCAGAAGAGGTGACTTCAGAAAGCTCTATTTGAAGTCTTTAAAAGGGACTTTATTTTAAATCAAGATAAACACATCTAGAGAATAGGATCTTCTTAAGTGTAAATCAGAGACGTAAAATATTAATTTGCCTGAATTTTCACAGTCCTTTGTAATCTCCTTGCCTATTCACTGGACCACATTTCCTTTCCGAACCCTCTCACAGGTAGTTATAAACAAAAGCAAATGTAAAAGCAAGCATTCAGAAATCTTCTCATTTCCTAATCAAAATGACCACTGCCAGTTTTCAGAAAGACAAGGACAATGGAGAAAAAAAGACTTTCAAGCCACTCAGTATATTGTATTAGAATGATTCTAGATACTATTTTATTAAATACTTGCAATGGAACCATAATTCTCTTTCTTTTTTTCCTGAGGTAATAGTAATGTCAGGGACTTGAAAAAGTACTTCGAGCCTGCCAACTTTTACCAGCCTGCTTCCTAAAATGATCGTCAATTTTTTGTACTTGCCTCTTAATTTTCAGAATACGGTACACATTAAAAAGGTAACCGTGAAAGTGGTCCCAGATGTGATGAAAAAGATCATGTGTGTAACATGATTGTAAAGAAATTGCTATAACTAATTTCAGTGCCTCTGTTCCACAGAAAGCTTAATGTTATTCATAGAATGAATCATGAGATATCAACAAGAAATTTCAAGGCAAAGAGCTTTTCTTATCGCATAGCTTTTCCTTATCAAGGAATACACAGGATTTTAGCCAGAGAAAGTTCTTCCACCAGTCAACTCACAGAGGAGGAGGTCAGATGGCTAGTCAATTTAGAAAAGTAACTACTGAGCAAGACTGGGTTAAGAGAAGCAGGTTACTGTCTCAGCTCAGCTTTTAGCAAGTCCTTTATCCTCGATTTCAATTTTCCACTGGAGATTAGGTTTATCTCCACCTAAGATGTGAAAGCTCTTAGGAGGAGACATACTGCATAGGTTTCTAATCAATAAGATGCAATTTAAAACTTAATTCCTCCAAAGTACATTAAGAAAGCACAAGAAAGGGGATTCAGTTCTTGAAATCTAATTACATGCATTTGTACTTCAAACTCAAGTCTCAATACACAAAATAGAATTTTATAAAATTGCTGAGTCCTCTCTCACCTAACAAGCAGACTCTACTAAATCAGACCACTAAGGAAAGAGGAGAATAAAGAACTACTTCATTCTTCCTTCAAGCACGCACAACAACAATTAAGCCAGCAGGCTAGCATCAATCCTGGGGAGAAAAAAAAAAAAAACAACAACATTCAACTTCAGGTATTTTGTATATCCGCTTACTTCTATTGCGGACTCATCTTTGAAAGTGAGGGGTTTTACATATTCATTTCTCTTGAAAGAGAGAAATTTTCCTTTAAAAAATTAAGATTATGAACAGTTATATCAATAATAACAATTTTTTAATCCTCTGAATCCTTAACAAATACAGCAGAAGTCTTCATTGGTGATATCGAAGCCAGAACAAGACAGAGGATGGTGTAACTGGCACGGAACCACACCTGACTTTCCTGAGACCTAAAATGCAAAGAAAAGCACGAGAATACCTTGTCTGATCTTCTCCCAAGCATCTGAGTTTAAATGCTCATAAGAGGAATGGTGGAAGGTCAGAAAAATACTTGAACTACAGGAAATACAAAGTATGCGATTTCTGATCAATCAGATCGAAGTTTAAACACTGTTACAACTATAATGCAAGTCTTTTTTAAAAAAAGTTGTTTCTGGGAGTTTTTATTAACAATTACATTAACTGCAGATTAATGAAAGACAGCAAGAGTACAGGTATAAACTTTATACCACAGCATGTGGATTCCCTTTCAGGCCATCCAACTCCTGCACTACCCTCCTACATCTGCTTGAGACCAGACAAGTTTCTTTATGAACTTGCTGAACACACTCAACAGACAGCTTCAGGATTCTAAAAAGGTTGTTTTCATACAATCTGCTGCATTGTACTTTTTTGGCACCTTTGAAGTACTAGCCAACTTCGCAAATTTTTCCAGAGTGTTTTTCTTTTGTTTGGGTTTTTGTTTTGCTTGGGATTGGTTGCTTTAGGTTTTTTTTCTGGTCACAGCTATGTTGTTTCTTAATATTTGAAAACAAAGGATATGAAGAGCTAAAGCGAGAATGAGAGAAAAAAAATCCTTCTGACGATGCAGTGTACTGATGATATCCAAATTCGCAGTATGTTAGGGGCTATGTCAGAGTTTCAGTGGAGGCAACTCCACAATTAAACATTTTTTGTCTTCCGTGTCTCACTCTCACAGAGAATGTTTTTATCAAAACAGCTCCAGCTGATGAAGCTTTATGCTATTCATGTTATACAGAAAGCTAACTAAAAGGCGGTCACTATAATAATCACGATAAATCCAATACAGAATCTCACGTAGCAAACCTTACAAACCATTGTTTTGTACTTAAACCATTCCAAAACTATAATAATAACGGAAGTACAAATTGCCTATAATAATCAAAGCTGGAATAAATATACAAAATCCCCATTCCTCTTGCTGCAAAGCTGCTTATTGAAGTTACCTGTCATATGCATTCAAACTTCTAACTTTGTGTTTCTTCAAACATCACATTCACTGTTTCTAAGCGTAGTCTGCTTGTCTGAAATTTTTAACCAAGATACAGAAATCAATGTTACATAAAGCACTCTTTCCTGATACTGATGATGCATAACATGACTCACCACTTCAAAGCTTCCAACACACCACACAAGCCACATTCTTTCAAGTCACAAATAAACCCTAAAGAGGTTTCTCCTGTCTTGCTTCTAACGAAGCATCCTCCGTTCCCAATAGCAAATTGTAATTTTGTCAGTCAGGAGAAAATAAGCTCCACAAGCAGAAATGAAAGCTTCTAAACAACATATACATCTCCTTCAACTCAAAATGCAAATATTTCCCAGACCCGTTCTTTTTTAAGCTTCTAAAAGAACAGGCTAAAAAAAAAACCAAATCACCAGTGAAATGTTAATATTGTATCTCTGTTAATTTCTTTTTCAGGATTTTTACAGTGAATTTGTGGTGTGGTTCCATGATCTATAACAGAAGAGGGTCAGAGCATCTGAAAGTTTAGGCACACAAGCAAGTTACTGCCCTTCATCTGGCTTTCGGCAACTGCTGTGCACACTCTTTGCCAGCAGCACGTCAGGCAATCAGAAGTAAGGATTCACTCAGCAGAAGACAGTTAAACTAAACAAAACAGCTTCACTGCTGCCAGAGTTACTAGACATCTGATCATGTGCAATAAGCTGTTGGTATTGCTTGGCCCTGAGAAACTGGAAGAGGGGAAATCCTCTTGTTTGAATGGGGAAAAAAAATTGACAGTTATTCTTGCTCAGGAATGGTCATTCTTTCTTGGCTGGTGACAGCTCCATCAATAGGAAACACTTTCTCACCAAGTTTCAAGCACTTCCACACCCTCTCCACATGAGCTGTGCACACACCTGCACAGGGTGTTTCCGACTGCCCAGCCAGACACCTCCTCCAGCCCAAGCAACAGCCGCTGCAGACGTGGCTGTGAAGTGCCCAGCACTAAGAGGCCACCGCTGCAACAGTCCAGGTTGGTGCCCACCCAGATTCATACGATTCCTTGACTTCACAGTGACAAGAACTCCTTCCTTTAAAAAAACATAACATGTTTCCTGGAAATCATGCTGCCTGCCTTTCAAAATTCACCACTGAACAGTTAATATACCGAGGTTCTTAATCTTGCAATTAACTCACCTGCCTAATCTTCCACAAAAATATGGGCTCTGAAAACAAATACTGGGAGGAATGCAAGTACTGTAGTATGACGACGTCTGATGGTAGTGCAACTGCTCTAGCTAAGGAGAAATCAGAAATTCAACTATTACACGTGAAGCTACAAATTAAATAGCTCACTAGCCAACAATAAGGAAGGTTTGGAAAAGCCCTCTGATAGTCCACAACTCCAAGTACTCTATTGTTATTACAACACTGTACCAATGTAGTCAAGTGTATAGATAAATGTGTACACTGTACACACACACCCCTCCACAACCAAAGGCCCCCAAGGAAGTCACGAGGGAAAGGCAGCACTTTGGATGGCATTGCTAAGCAACGAGAAAGTGCAAGGCTGCCCAGGCCTACTGAAGCAGCTCTGTGAACAGAAATGCAGACAGATGCCATGGATCATCTCGAACCCACAGAACTGAGTGATACAGCGCAAACAAGAGATGATGCTCCACCAGAAGAGCTAAGTCTCAACAGAAAACAAGGGGAATTCCTTTCCTAGGAAACTATTTCTGTCCTCTCTCGCCCTGAGAGGGACCAGCGTGTGCAGAGTGCATCTCTACGTGTAAAGACTCAGAACACAGATGCAAGCAGCACTGACAAGGTGCTTACAACTCTCTGAATTCTTCTCCCTTGGGGATCATTTTAGAAGAAAAAGTATATAATAAGAGTACAAACTTTTAATCAAAAAGATGTCCTAACATTTTCATCTTTTCCTTCTTTAAGAGGAATACTTCCAGCTGGAGCAAGGTCACTATTGTTCTTTTGATTTCCACTGTCACAGTCTATAAAGGTCTTGCCTTTTATCACTGAAGCAAAAGCTAGAAATGTTATCTATGTATATTGGATCATCTCTGATAAATACTGATGGTGCTATACGCTGCAAAGTAGCTTTATTCTTGTTTCTACTTTGTCTATTTTGAAAATTTAGCAATTACATTTCTCAGCTGTATTCACATGATTCTGGTAAGGCCATCCTGAATGCCATGTGAAATTTATAAAATTGCTGTGAATGGTAGTAATGGCAGCGCTCAGGTACTTCTCTTCAGTACGTTGACTGCACCAAATTTTACAAGATCTCCACATTTCTAGCCATAAAATGATGTTCTGGGTTTTGTTGTTTTTTGCTTTGTCTTAACTAAGACTTCAGTAGACATTATAATCTTTTATTGTAACCAGAGCACAGGTGGATAAGCCAGCTGAGATGCCTAACACACCTTTGCATTCTAATATGAATTTATATTTTTCAAATTAGTAACAGGTTAAGGAACATTCCTGCTCACTATTTTCTTCCTTGATTCCTTCCTCAACCCCTACCCCTTTTTTTTTTCTGCTCTGCAGCTTCAGTTCCAGCACAATTCAATTGCAACATCACTAGAGAGATGTAAGGTGCTGGGAAGATAAAAATACATGGAGATTAAATAATTGTGATTAACATGAGACCCTGATACTGCCTTAGGAACAGAAATTCTGAATATATCTGAAGATACACTATCTGAACAAAAAAACCCAGAGTTTGTAACTTTCCAACACTTTTCCACATAGCAGCCAGACCAACTCCCTCCCCTACCCTGAACAATCACAGGAGCATTAACCAACATAACATCCCAAACCAGGACTTGCTGATACCAGAGTCTGGCTTACTCCCACTAGGAAGCAGTGTTAAACCAACAGATAAATGCTTGGGCTGACAGGACCTAGCTCTGGACTACACTCGGTGGCATGGGCAGTACTCATTTCAGTATAGCAATCCAGCAGAAGTAATGTCACTTGTCTAAAGTGACCAGCGTCATACCAATCATTGAACTCAAGTTCCTTGGTATACAAGAATATATCTGAGCGATTGTTAACTAACAGGCCTGTATTATTATTCACTAAAGAACAGGCAACAAGCTCTAGAAGGGACAGACCTCACTTTATAGTCCACCAGCAGGTAGACTTTGGTACTTCCAATCAAACCGAGAAAGCCCTATGTAGATTTAAATAAACTGCATACAGACCTCTGGCGAGAGTTAGAGACAAAGTATGCCACAGAGTCAGAGCACACCAGCAATCAGAGGTTTCAACTACCTGGTGAGTCGTGACACCACCTCCTCCAACAACAGAGCAGACCAAGACCACATTTCAAGCATCCCTGTCAGCACATGCAGAGAGTTTCCCAAAGGCAGCGTCCCTCCCTGGAAAGCACAGCCTTCAGGAAAAGCAACCCTGCAGAGGAGCCAGTATCCCAGTTGCAACCAAGGGAAGTGGCTCCAGTGAGAAGTTGCCCATCTTGGGCTCGTAGGGTTTTGCAGAATGCAGCTAAGAGTAGGAACCACACAGTCACACCCACAAAGAGCTTCTCAGATCAAATGACAGCTTTGGCTGCAGATGCCTGGTTTGGGGAACAGTTTTTCCACCGCATCACTTCCTGCCATGAAGACCAACTTGTACAAACACGAGAAGAAAAAGATCAGATATTATAAATGACCAACATAAAGAAGTATTAATCTTTCCCCACACTCTCTTCATGATGAACAAAGCTGGAAGTGAGAACAGTATTGTAGAAACCCGTAAGAATAAATGAAAAGGTCTCAAAAATAGCACAACTGAAATACAAGAAATATCTGACAACCAAGCAGTTATTTTCCCAAGTCTGGCCTTCAGAGGACATGTCTAACAGATCACCTAAACAGGTAGAGTCAAGGGAACAAAGACAAGTTAGCCAAAGGCATTACATCAGCACACATAAATTAAAGCACATTAAACTCTTGTAAGGACATTCCCTCCAGGAAGATCAACCTGAAAACCAAATGACGGCCATCATCTCCTCTGCAAATGGGCATAATGTACTTTAACTTACAGGCATTAATTGCTCATCTTTAGTTAATTGTATCAACTCTCCTGAATGTGACTGGATAGGCAATCCCTCAGACATAGTAAATGGCATAAAAAGAAAAGAGCAAGCACTAACATCTCAAAAAAACTACCTAATAATTGGCAAAACTGTAGAAGATGTAAAAAGACAAGATTTGAGGGAGTAGAAGCTTCAGCACTTTTCTCCCAGCAAGAACAGCATTAAAAACCTCTGTAAGCGATAATGCAGCATCCTCCTCAAACGCCTACAAGGAGGGCACTGTCTGCTGGTAGCTGCATGCAAGCACTTTCTCCACTGGCTTTTGTTACACATTATTCAAGAACTATAACTATTCTTCACCCTAGAAGCCCCCCCCCCCCC
>Ga0065711_1040574_pt1 | contig 16845 bp, 10 predicted proteins | sample Hoacrofraction12_FD_59098 | JGI IMG/M metagenome (GOLD analysis project Ga0065711, IMG submission 59098) | Hoatzin crop microbial communities from Cojedes, Venezuela - Epithelial fraction 12 v2 (version 2) | ecosystem: Host-associated > Birds > Digestive system > Esophagus > Crop | place... | reverse complement strand
TTCTCTTGTACTGAGAACTCCACTGTATTTACAAACACAGCTTTTCACTACCACAGTAACCTACAACACTAAATTTTGGTGTTTGGTTTATGTTAGGTTGCTCATTTGTCTACCACATGTACGAGCAGTTTTGTGCATAAACAGACAGACTTGGAACAGTTGCTTCTGCCTGACTGAGGGTTTGTTGTTACCCCCCTCCCCCCGAGCCAGCAGGGAATGAGGAAACAGTTTTCATCAAGTGTGCACTGAAATTTAAGCAGGAACTTGTGCCATTGGCACGCTGATATACGAGAGCAGAATAACTTTGCCTCCACAATCACCAATTCTTTCATATCGAGTGAAAGTTAGCAAGCAGGCCACTGACAAGGAACACCAGACTCTTGCAGGACATCCAACAAAAATGAGCCATGATGTGGCTGAGCCTTCTGTTTGAACACCTACTTTTATCATTCCACTACTTTATGACACAAGGTGAGTAACCGCCAATACTCAGCGTGCATTCACGCAACGAGAGGAAGGGAGCACTTTCCTAAATGAAGCCCTAAATAAACCTCCCTAAATGTCAGGGTTTGTCTCCCTAATCACACGAGCAAATGCAATCCAAAATCAACGTGAACTGAGAGACAGGAAGTTCGTAACAGTTGAAATAGGAGTTAAATACATGGATATACTCAAACTTAATTCCCACCCCCCATTATTTTCTTTGCCTTGGCAACCTTAGAAAGCAGTTAGCCTTCTGAAGCCAGCACTGTGTCACACAAGGTTATGCTTTTGAGGACACACGCATGCTCTCTACTCTTCATAGCTTCTTGCTTCTCCCAAAGTGCTTTCTTAGCGCAATCTTGATTTACACCATTGAGTCCCAAGACACAACAGGTAGATGGCATACTAAAATGAATCTCTCAGTCCAGTTATTTTAAAAATTGAGCACTGGAGTTAACTTTAACAAAGTATTCTGCATTTAATTAAGATGCTCTGTAGCAAACAGATATGGAATACAGAAGTCTTCAGCTTTATTTATCAAAGACAAGAAACCTTCCTGGCCACTAAGAACTACCTTCATTGACCACAGCATCAATAATTCACAAAAATTCAGTCAGCTACATTCTATTATATACTCTTTACTGTAACTGGTGTACAAAAATCCATATAGCCAGTCACTGAGGTACATTTAAATAACCTGAGATAGCAGAGAAAATTCTGTTACTTTCACAGAGAAGCTCAGTCTAGAGTATCTTCTGGAGTGAGGAATTCATTATCTTCACCCCCAGCTTCCATCTCATCTCTCTCCTGCTGTGGTATTATTTCAGCTGCACACATCGTACTGTGTATTTTATAATACAGCAGAGCTAAGGCAGATGAGCATACTCCTCACACCATTTAACTAGGTGACATTAAAACTTTGACAACCCTTTTACTGTTGCAAAAAGCCTGCAGTTTCACTTTGGATACCCTACACTCAAAAGCTGAAAGAAGAAATAAACCACTCCCTAAAACTACTCCTATAAGGGTTGTTACAAAAAAACAAGAAATATTTTATGATATCTATGTACCTAAACAAAACATCTTTTTATATAAAGACTTGAGGTAAAGCAAGTATGTGTCAACCACTACAGAAACTGTGCTTGAAGAAGAGTCTCCTCTGATTCCCTGGGAAACTTTAAAAAAACCCAAGTGCAAATATTAACACTAGTTATTCAGTCCCACAAGTTTTGTGCTTTCATAGCTGTTTCTAAGATTTCAGTTACTTCCAAACTGGAGAGCCTTGCCTTATTACTGAGGCTGAAAATTCAGCGAGCCAACGCATTCTGGCTCACCTCCCAAGGCCATCACATAACCATCCTCACCACCCTTGGCTCTGCACTAGGAGACTGAGGGTTTACAAGCCTGGAGGAAGCAATTTTGCTGCTCTCCAACAGTTTTCAAAGCTTTTTTGTTCAGAAGCACTGTGTTATCCTTTTAGTACTCTCACCCCTTTGTTGGCGCATCTCTGACACCTCAGCCTTGAGCACTGCTCTTACCCTGACTCCTCATCAAACACTAAATCAGCTTTCTGATGTACTTCCCTCACCTCTACATACCTATTGCACCACGCAATAGTTTAAGGCCACCCTGTCGCAGCACTAATTGCCATGAGCCGCACCTACGCGGGACCTAAACCTCTGACTCATGAGCTGGGATTATTTATCTGAGAAGGAGCGCGGTGGCTTTTGACCCAAGGTGCTGCCTGTTCCACCCATCTCCAACATCTCCACTCTTACACCAGGCAGAGCTCAGCTACTCACAAAGCAGGGAATAATTACTGAGGGGCACAAACCAGAACAGTCAAGACAAAAATCAATGGCACCAATTAAGTTTTCCTTAAACATCTCAGGCGGTAGTTGTGGAAAATACAGTTATCACTGTACAGACATACAACGAAACAAGACTAACCCTAAACTGTAACCAAACTGCAAAGCTCACCTAAAATTTCACACTTCCAGGTTTTCGCAGCTGATCAGCTATACACACTATAATTTAACAAAAAAGGTATTTCCAATCTAAGGATCTTGAAACAAAAGTATACGTAAATTCTGCTAAAGGCAATTATCTACATGATCTAGAAGAATTAAAGGGTTTGCTAAAATGGAATTAATCCTTTGGAGACTAATACTAGGAAGCCTAGATTAAAAAATTCAAAGCAAACCACTCAAAAACTTTGATATCTATAGGGCTTGGCCCTGGAACTACTCAGGTAACTAATCCTACCACTGATTTAATTCAACTAACTACTTCACTTTCTTTCATGTGGTGTGCTTCTGTTTTGTGGTTTCTTTGGTTTTCTTGGGTTCTTTTTCCATTCTTGCCTTCCATTCTCTTCCACCTACTTATTGCAATTTTATTTACATTTCAGTCTCCAAGTAAGGGCTATGTCATCTACATGTTTTACAAAGAACTGTATGTTTTCAAAGATTAACAGCATTAAATGACTAGGTTTGCTATGATTCTTTGATACAGCTTACAAGCCATTAAACGCGAAATACGTAGCATTGATACAGCGTTTTCCGTATGTCATTTACGGACAATTGTAAATATATCCAGAAAACAAGCTGATAAAAAAAAGATTGAAGTATTATTCCCATAATGCTAATGGAGGAGAACAAAGAAAAAGCTGAACTGTCTCAACAAAGAGCAGATGCTTGTAACCGAAATCTTATTAAAGCAGACAAAGTTAAAGCCATTTTCACACTGTTCTTCAAAGATCCCTGGAAATCTGAACGTAGTCTCTCCCTCAGAGCACCAGAGCCAGCATCCGAGAGGATTACATGGGAGCTGGAACGGATAAGGCCTTGCAAGCATGCAAGCAGACAAACTGGATGCCTCACTTCTTCCCACCCAGAAGCGTTAGCGTAGTTCTGGCAGTGATCTGAGGGTCTCCAACAGCAAGGGGATGAGAGGGCAGAAAGGCAGGATGGAGGACAAGAACGGCAGAGATGTCCTGATACAAAAGTGATTAGTACCAACGAACTGGTCTAGCATTCCTGAAAAGGACTGACTGCAGATGAATGCATCCGTCAAGTATATGAATATTTGATCAGCCAGCATTATATGAAGATGACTCAGCTGGCAGTAGGATTTCTCCTTCCCTTATATACTTGTATTAATATGCTCAAGCACTGTAGAAAAACAAAGAAAGTTATTAAATAAGACTGGGCTTCTCTCAGAGATATGCAATATCTCAAACACTGAAGGGCTCTATGCAGAAGCCAAGTGAAGAAATGTCATGGCCCGTGTTCTCCAGGAGACCACACATCCTGCTTGGACAGTCCTCTTTTATTCACTGGAAATATTTCATGGTTTTTGAGTTACTCGAATCATTTCCACAGATTTAAAGAAGAAAAGCAGTATTTTCTTTTGATTTAAAAATCAAAAGAATAGGCACTTCCTCTGCACTGACATGTCTTGTGAATCACAAATAGGAAGAAATTCTACTTGGATAAGTGACACTGTAACCTCTATTTCTCCTCCACCCCCAGCTAAGTGGAGAAAACACATACCAATTTTGTAACTGCTCCCAACACTGAGCTTTATTACAACAGACTGAATTTGTACGCACTTTAGCATCTGCTTTCAAAGAAGTGGCAAATTCACAGCCTCGCAGAGAAACACAGCTCTCCTGTGAGTCTCTCCTGCCTTCTTTTAATTACCCATTTTCAGCTAGATTCATTAAATATTCTAACAAAAACCAGGAGTGATAACTGCCAAATGGAAGACAACAGTCATTTCATGACAGCAATCTGTTACTAGAAAAGATTCTTCCAGCGTCTTTTCAGAAACAAGAAAACCTCAGTGTTCTTTCTTCTCTGTGCCATTTTTACATCGGCACTCTGACTTTTAAATCAGACTCATCAATTCCTTTCTTCCTAAGCATCCTCAAGTTCTTCCATTCCTGTCACTCAAAGATAGGCGGACTTGACTCTGTCAGAATTAAAGATCTGCTGCTTCACAAAATCTACACATTATCAAGCCAATATTTAAACCTGTGCTGTTTTACACTCCGCTTTTCTCTTGCGGATGCTCCTGTAATGAACTTTTAGCACAATGAATGTCCAGGCCCCAGTAACAGTCAATATAAAGCTAAGATGGTTAAAAAAATGTATAGCAATCACCAGGATTAACAGCACCAGATATTCTAAAACAGCAGACCCCAGATAACTAGTTCAGAGCTTAAAAATCAAATTTCCTAGCCAGAGCCTTTATCACCACAAACCTGGGGCTAAATCCCCCCTCCCTTCTCCCTGTAAATACTACTTAGAATTGTGCACAATAAAATTTATCAGAGTCAAAGTTTCTCCTGTGCACTTCTGTTCAGCTGCAGTGCTCATGAAACCTGCCTTGTGCTCTCCAGGAACTTGAGAGGTTAGCAGAGCAGAACAATTTACTACAGCAACCGATATTTGCATTTAATCACATGCAAAACCATTAAGTATCAGTAAATTTTGCCTATTTTACAGTAACAAATGCTAATCTAAAAAATGGGAACAGTACTTCTATACATTTAGAAAAATACCAACTTCCTTGTAACTTTCCCAAAATCCCACCAGAAAATTCAGCCCTGGAACCAGGTCATACATACTTACTCAGCTTATCCAGCTATCTTCTATGTCATCATCCGAGCTTCTATGGAGTAAAAGACATTTTGCCCAAATTGTGCAAATCAACAGGTTTTAATGATGCTCAAACAGCAGGCTTTCATACTTTATTTTCTGCCAACATACCCAGTTCATGGGACTAATTGCTTTTGTAGTCTTTTTGGTGAAAGATTTCTTGCTAGTCAAGTTTTTCTCCCCAAAAATCATATGCTTACCAATTACCAGGCACCTACTCCACAAGAAGCAGAAGTACCTAGCAGTGGATCAAGGACAACCATTAATACAGTCACTTAGGTGCATTACTTCAGCTGATGCTAAACATAGAAACTGACCTGCAGATGCACCTTAGAAAATTAAAAAAATAAAAGGGAAAAGAGCAGCAGCTTCCTGATCTTATTCAACATCCTATTTGCCTCTGTGACACAGTCCTTGTAAAGCAAGCAGGCTCCCTACTTGATTGCAGTATCACCAGAGAACAACTGGTTATGCAGGAAAAAATGTTAGCAATTCCAGTACGTGCCACACCGGCACTCCACTGCCTACCAGTAAACCAGTGTAGCATAAAGAAGTCTTGTACCGTTGGAGCTTCTATTTTTGAAATAACAGATAACAGAGCAGTGCTTGGAGAAGCAGGTGTAGTAACGTCTACGTGATGGCCAAATGCCAATTTGGATAGTAACATTTTGGCTATGTAGGCTTTCTGCAGTTCACCATTTCACAACACATGCAGTTTTAGTTACCAGCTACTGCTGTTTTCTCCCCCAACAAACATTCTTCATATTTAGCTCTGCACACAGTTACATTTTACCAATGCATAGTGTTTCCCTTCCTCCTAGTACCACAAAGCTTCCAAGACAGAGGCAAAATAGAAACATTTAATGAGAATTCTAAAAAAAAAAATATTTAAAGAGGAAGTCTGATCAGTTCTACAGTGAAGAGCAGGAAAGAATGCAGTTCACGTCAGACTCTTGCCCAGAAGCACTAGGAACAGTAGAAGGAAGAAAACAGAGCAACAAATGACAAACAATGCTTGCTAGATCGAGTTCCTCCTCTCCCCCTCAAAATCCCAGTAATAAAACTAGCTAAGTTTAAGCTAACATTGCTTCCTTTATTCCAAATTAAAACTCACTTTGTAATAAAAAAAGAAAAATATAAAATTGCTGTGAATGTCCAACCAAAGAGACTAATCATCTTTGGTTCAGTTTCTACTGCTGCTGATATGCAACCAGTTTAGAACCACAGCCAGGTAAGAAACATCCAAGATCTTCAGGTTTAGTGTTCCTCAGGTTTAAGGTTCCTCATTACAAACATTGTGAAAGTAGATTTTTGGATGGAAAGGGTAATTTGCTGAAATAATTGGAAGGTGCTAGATCTTATTTATATCAATAGTGTCTGTTCAGTGCTCTATGCAAAATGGTCTACAGAACTTAGATGAGCTTTGGCAGAAGAGCACCCAATCTGGAATGGTGGTATATTTAGAGCCAGCTTGCTTAGTACCATCAGAATAAAGGATAGAAAAGAACTCAATAAACCACGAGACTTCACAACCCTTTCACTCTCAACAAAACTGGGCGAATATTGAGGATTTATGACAATCTTATCTTTTACAACAACAATTCAGATCCAAGTTATATTAAAGTATAATCCGTCATCTTCATTCTTTGTTAAAGCAAATACAGATTGAATCAATTCTTTTTAAAAAAAGACAACTATATTTGCGCCTGTATTCCTTCACAGACAGTAGTTTCTGCATTATCAGAAACAAATAACAGGATAAAGAACTAATTTCATTGATTTTATGCACAGGGGGCTTTAGAAGTGCACATCACATTACAAGAATAATTAGTAAGAGCTCAAGGGAGAGGGCAGAGAGTTTCTGTATCAGAGAAACAGAAGTCTGAAAGCTGGCAGAGATTCAGCAGAAGTCAAAGCCTTTCAGGCACACTAGCCAGGCTTAAGGTTAAAACACCACTTAATATCTTAAGCTACTGTACTGACTCCCGAAAGCCTGCTTCTCGCATCAGAGATGACTGCAATGTATGCTAAGTCACAGTGTAATTATTAACCAGTCTAAGGCAAAGGTTACATGTTCATAAGCCAGTATGCATAAGAATAGCAAAACTGTAGCTGAAACACTGTCCCGCCTCTTCTTACAACTCTGGTACTTTTACAGTTGGTTAAACTTGATAAGATGCTCATACTCAGATTGAAAGACTAACTTTTTCTGTAGAAGTATTATTAAGACACATTAAAAACCATGCTTTACTAGAAAAACTGACAAGCTTTTTACAGTAGGGAACAACAAAAAATGTTATGACGCAAATGTGTAATACAACTTAATCTGCAAGCTGAGGTATGTTCCAGTCTTAGGGGAAGGAGGGACTGGCTCTTGACCAGCTGCCTCAAGGTAAGAATTGTCCAGGGAACACCTCCAAAATAAATATTCCATCAAATTAGCTACTTCAATTAAAAAAAAATGAAAACAATACACCAAAATATACACACACTTTTGTGAGAAATGAAGCTATAAAGAACAATCAGCATACTGGAAAAGACTTGTGTAAATATGCCCTGGAGACCATGCTTCAAAACCAAGACCATTTTCTTGACAGATGCCACTTTCCCCAGGCTGTCATACAGCCAACATCCTACTTCAATAAATTAAGTTCATCGGACGTTGGGGATGACTATACAGAGATGGGACAAAGATTAAGATCTGTACAAACAACCCAGTCCAACGTTTAAGGTGGCAAGTTAACTACTCAAAAATTATCTTTAATGTGTAGATGGTTCCATATAATATTTTGGTTGCAAAATGCCAGAAGTCTATCCCTGTATTACTCTTGGCTTCTCTTCCGTTGTGCCTATTATTAAAGATTGCAATTTATTGTATAGTGTAATAGTTAAGACAAAGTGTCTTGTTTAATTTATTATAAATAGCCATTCAGATTCATTGAATAATGATAAAATAATCTGAACCTTACCTCAGTTCATCTGTACACTAGAAAAAAATTCATAGCTGGTTTTGCTTCTTTCCTGATACTGAACACCATTTTTCAAGTTCTACAAGAACACCCAAAGCAAAGTCAACTGAAAGTCAGCAGAGAGGCAGAACGTCCAGAAAGATCCTATAATCTGAGCAAAACCCTTCCCTAACAATCTTATTAAAACATTTCAAGCCATACTATTTAAAGGGTGTTTTCCTGAGAAACACAATGGTCTCCTAATTTTCAGACTTGTTGGATCTCATTATCCATTACTCCATAGCTGTTCATTTGCTGCATGCAAACAGAAGAGGCCACGCCATGTCACAAAGCTAAATTTAACTGGTCTAACATACTGGGATCTTAAGAAATTTGGCAGTGTCCTGTAAAAAAGGAAAAAAAAAATACCTGTAAGCAGGATTTTTTAATCACACATGGCAACAGATCTTCCTAAAAGTGCACCCAAAACTGTCTAAACCAACAATCAGTTTTAAAGAAACAGTTAAAAAAGCATTTTCATCTTGAAAGGTGTACCTAGAATTTCAAGACACTGTACCAACAAATAATATTACTGTTGGGAAAGCATACACGAAGATTTTCTTACAGATTTGCGATATCAAAAAAAACGAGGTAACACTTTGACATTACCTCTGAAATAAATTTTTCCCTCTGGACTTTGAGGCAAGTGTACTAACTTCAAACCTCATCTTCCACATCAACATCACTCTTCATTTGTGAACCCATATGGAATTCCCCTTTTTGACAGTTGAGATGTTACAGATTTATTTCATGATTGTAGGGACTTTCCCAAAGATGTGCACGTGCTCATCAGGAGACATGAAACCAAGAGCGGGAAGGCAGGTGGGCACTGAGCCAGATCGTACTGTTTAGCCCTATTGTATGCCTTCATAATATTTGCTTTCATGGTCAACAAATCCAACCACAATTTTTAACATCAATAGGGGAAGCTTTGTTCTGCAAAGCTAACACAGTGCTTAAAAAATATAGAATAAAGATATGGATATAGATAATGCCAGTGTAGCAGTGTCATTATACAACTGGCCTACATTTGCACCCTTCCAAGATTGTCTGCGGGCAGCATTGCTTCACGAGCAAGCACAGAATCACAGAGGCATGCCACAATAACCCATTTTTCTCAAATTAGCCTTTGGAATACAGAATGCAGAGACGTTCCTCAGTCCTTAAGCTGGCACTACGCACTATTCATCCCGTTCTACCTTCTTAGCCCTCTGTCAAAAGCACCTTTATTTCCCCGTGTTCACACAGTTTTCTGGGTTTACAGTCGCACACGTCCATTGCTCCCAAAAGGTGACACATTAAAAAATCCACACCAACAAAACACTCAGTTTGAAAGCAGGAATGAAATTTAGCTTCGTCATCAGATGTCAGGCTGAGCATGCAAGACCAGTGTAAAGTCATTCATCTAAACGCTGGAAAGCAGGACAGTCAAGACGAAGCAGTAGCAAACAGGTCACTGAAACTGCTTATTCAACTCACAAGTACTCAACTCTAGAGATCTCAATTACCCAACTCGCAGATACAACAGGTTTGCCCACCTATTGTATTTTAGCCCATACAAACCCAAGTTTCTCGAGTTAGAATTAGTTAGTGTTCAGAAATTGTAAAGATGTGCCTTTCCCAGATTCAAGAAAACACAGGCAATCTCTCCTCTTGCACATGGATCAGTGCCTTCAATTTCTCTTAAGTGCAGTGGCAATTGAAACTATCTCCTCCTATTCAGCAGAGAAAAATTTCTGCCCTTTTAGGGGCTAATTGGCAAAAGCAAGCCTGTATGTGCACAAGCATGCTAGGTACAACATATTCGTAGCTTATTTTATGACTTATTTCAACTGTTTCCAATGCAGCCTTGTAATTGATTTATATTTGTGAGGGAGGGCAGAAGGGAGTGTTAGTTATTCATGAAATCCATTACTGGCTTTAGGAAAAACAAGGCTATGTTATTTGTTCATTTACATTATTAGTGCTACATAATTTTGAGATTGCTGTCTTAAAGCCAATAGAGAATGCAACTAAGGGAGTAGTTTCTCAATATTTTGCTTAAAAGTGATTTTGGGGCAGGGTTTAAAAGTTACTATAATCACATCGCCCTCTCCACCAGGCAAATGTCGTATCAAAACAAAATACGAAATTCAGACACACACTACAGAAGTTAAGCGCCACACAGCCTATTGCTTGACGTCTATCTCCACATGAGGAAGCATCACAGGACCAAAAAAAACCAGAAAACTGAAAAGAACCCATTTTCTTTATTCAACACAGAAATATAAATATCCATTTGTTCAAGAAATGTCAGTTTTCCCCACAGAACCAGTTGCTGGCAGATAATCTACTTTTGCAGCTTGAAATGTTCTCCACCTATACCCACAGGTATCTACAGTCCTGGATATCACTGTTACTTGTTTTTTTTCCTTTGCTCTTTTTACTTATGTTCACAAGTAATGGGCTAGTCTAAACTTAGCCCAGCACTTAGAAACACTGCAGAACAGCAAAGTAACAAGGGCTAAAGGTTGAATTTTGGAGGGACTTTTTGTTTTTGAGGTTGTGATGGCCTGGAGATTGACCCTGGCTTCAGAGCAAACCCACTGCAGTTTACACGGTCCAGCTCATACTCCGCTGTTCAGAACTAACTAAACAAAACTAAGTGCTGCCATAAACATGGGCAGGTCAAAGAGCCACCCTGTACCCACTATCAGCAGAGTCTCAAGAGGTGACACTTCTCTAGCCAGAGTGAGACAGGGAAAAAGCTTGCCTTTCTCTTTGTCGTACATGTCACGCAATTCAGTAGCGCTAAAAGCTGACAGAAACTTTCAGTTACTTCAGCATGCAAGATTTAACAACATGGTCCTCCAGAAACCTTTAAGTTCAGTGCTCTGATCATGTTGAGAACCAGGTCCTACAACCTTCGCACAGCAGGTAAACCAACATCTCCAGTTCAGGCAGGTGAATTTCAGGCCTATCCACACCCAGGATAGCAAGTGTTGTTAGCCAAAGGCTCTTTGGCAGCTTATTTTTCTTCCCAAATAACACTAGTTGCAAAAGATTCTTCATAGTGAAAAATCTTTTTTTTTTTTTTTTTTAAACAAGCTTTGATCTTGCAGTACTGACAGAACTAGGGAAATATTTAACAAAACTACTTTTACTTCAGTGACCAAACTATGTAACAAAATGCCTAAGCTCAGTAAACATTCTGAATAACTTCAAACATCAGAGCACCTGTTTGAAACAGTTGTTGGTGTCTGCCCCTGGGTCGCTCATCATCTGAATTAATCTCTGCTCACTGCATAGACAACAGGAATGCTGCATGTTTCTATTTTTGAGCAAAGTTGTACGCTGTTTTTCTTGACGTGGTAGAACAGCCTCTCTAAACAATACTTTGCAGATACCATAGCAACATTATTAAAAAACTGGAAGTGGGAAATACCCTATCAAAGCCAATAACAGGAAAACCTACCAGGTGGTGCACCACGAACAAGGGGAACCCTATTACTCCAAGGCTCTTTACAGCGACTCTGCCAAGCACTGCACTTGGCCATGTCAGGAATTTAGTTGGTAACTTTTTATTAAGAACTCTGAATATTCAATCTAAAGAACTCAGCCTAGATCATGCACAGAAACAGAGTGCTAGTGAAAGAAGATTTTGTTGTGAAGAAAATTAACACAGAAATTAACTATTTTGATAAAAACCTGCAACTATTATTCACCTAGAAAGCTGTGACCACTTCAGCAAATCAGAATGGAGACGAACTGACACAACCTCAGAAGATTAGTTATTGCTCTAGCCTAATCCAATTAGGTGTGTTTCCTAGTTTTACTCAAATGAAAACCGTAACACTTTTCCACCAACTCCTGCAAAGGAAACAGCAGTAAGAGGAGACTTATATTCAGCACCACAAATAATAAAACTGCCACATAATAAAAAGATGGCATTTAAACATTACATTTTAGGAAAAAAAAAGTTTTAAAAACCAATTTAAACATTCTAAATTATCTGCTATCCATCGATCAAAAGCCCTTGCATTTTATTCTACCATTTCACAATTCAGTCAGTATGGCATGATGAAAGAAATTAAGCAGCTTAGTGAAAAATGGAAGTGAACCAACGCTATCTTACGGATTGAAACACAAACTCCAATGGACATGTTTTGAGAATGAAGGATTTAAATATTACAGTAACACCTATCATTTATCAAAAGCTTAAATAGAAACAGAACACACTAGTTTATATTGTGCACCACAAGAAAACATGAAGCTATATTTTGTTAAATGGAACAAGAACAGCTCTTCTAGGCTATTTCAGTGCATTTTCTTCACCTCCTTCCAATATCCAAAAGATGCACTAATAGGTTCTCTTCTTTGATACTACAGAAGCAGAGAAAGTGGGGAAGCAGTGCCTTCTTTCATTTGACTGGGATTTTAACACAATTCACAAATCTTCTCTGAATTTTTAGAGAACATACAAAATAGCATGCAATCAACAAAGCAGTTACGGTTTTGTGCTTAAGCAGTGTACCTAAAGCCTAAGTGTGTATCCTGTTTTTAAGTACTGTACATTGTCTTGATGTAAAAGTGTTAGAAAGTTCAACCTTTCCATGTGGAATTCAGGAAAGGGGGGAGGAGAGGATGACAATCAAGTCATTCTGTGCAGATGTTGTACCAGGTCAATCAGATATTAGGATAAGCGTTAATCACACCTCAATAAAAAGCAGCAACTGAAAACCATATGGACCATGAGAGAAGCCAGAGTCCAACACAGCTTCTCTTCAATCCGGTTTTGGAACAAACAGAACAGAAACAGACCAACCTGCCTAAAATAAAAAAACATAAAAAATGTCATCTGAAGCACCAAAATGGAAGATTCTGAGACACATTAGAGAGCAGATGGAAATTTGTTAATCAAGTAGCAATAAATATATATAAAAGCCCAGATTAATTCCTGAGTAATACATGATATTGGAACTAGAGCTACCAAAGCTACAGTTAGGCCTCCGAAGGAACACCTACAAAAACTCAGTTCAAGGGAGTAAAATTATGTCAACATCTTAACCAGGGCTGAAAGACATTTAGCATTCAGACTTCATAGTTAGTAAAATTAACGAGTAAAGTATGGTCTTAGATGTTGAGACATTAATTTAACTAGAATTAAGGAAAATAAGTTACTCTTTAAAAAGACTAAAAGAACAGAGAATAGTTGACACTGATTCTCCAAAGACAGGCTAATAAATTAAACCAAACAAAAAAAACCTTGATGATTTCATTTTTCCTTTACTGCTTACAAGATAGTTTTATAATTATTTGTTACGTAAGGTTTGATACCAAAATGTATATGTGATAGCAAGATCCTCTTTTCAGTACCTTGAAAAAACAGTCAAAATTTGCAGCCATGTTTGCAATCACAGTCAGCTCACCATCATCTCTAAAATTTGGCAGCAATCTGTTTTATCCAAGTGTAGGGTTAATTCCCGCCTTCCTCAGGGCAACTCTCAAAATACAGCGATAAATTAACACTTGCTAAGTATCACTGGTACTTCACAAGCACAATTTACACACACACACAAAAAAAATCTCAGACTTCCAACATTCTAATGATTCATTTCTCCTGCCAGGTGCAACGTCTGGTGGATTCAGAAGAGCAAAAGCTTTCCGCAGAACTTCGCACAGATGACTAAATGCTTTTGATAGCATAGGGAACCTCTCCTATTTTAAGACTTCACTTTTACCTTTGCATTACCGCTCACTACCATACGATTTGGACCAAATGTTAGGAATTTGCATTAAGAATGAAAGCATACACAAACTCTTGGAAGCTACCAACGAACTACTGCAGAAGAAATGGTATAATATGATGTTACCTCAAGAGGCAGACTTGTATTTTCATAGCTGAGTATTTCGCTTAATTGTGAACCACCTGGACTTATTAAAAAGGGCTAAGAAACCATCAGTCTCAAAAGTTGACACTACTGCTTAGAGAATTCATCAGCAGAAAGACTATTGTTTTGGCTCATACCTGTTTGCAGACAGTCACATGTTAATACACAGAATCGATTAACTTTTTTTTTTAAGCTGACATTTTACAGTAACCAATTTCTCTACTGGGCACCTAAAATACTGTAGTATTTCCTTTGGCTCCCAAAAATCTAACCAATGACAACACAACTACTCTATCAGTACTCTGAAGGTAGCACCAAGATGTGGGATTTACAAACATGGCAAAGTAAGAGCTGGCAAATTTCAACCCCTCAAATTACGAAGGAAAACAGAACCTAGATCTTGTATAAACCACAGAAGGCACTCTAGTATTAGACTACAAACTTCCTTCTGTCACACTTTAACAGAAGGAGCCCCATCCTTTCAGAGCAATTTGGGCACGTGTTGGCATCACCTACTGGGTCAGGCCTCTGACGACTTAAGGGAAGGAATCTCTTGTTTCTGGGCTTGGCGTAGACACAGCACTTCTCCTCCCTTAAACTTTATTTACATCATCCATATGCGTAAAAGCAGCATTAAATAATTTATTCTGCATACAGCATATTAAAGTTATTTCTTTACACAAAACTATACTATTCATATTCAAGCAATTTTTTTTTTTTTGAGAGAGTCCTGAAAAATGAGCCTAGAATTTGGTTTGCTCACCAAACAGACAGAACACATGTTACAAAAGGGTAAGTTCCCCCTACACCTTTCTCCCCCGCGCTCTTAACTTGACTTGGGCAGACCAATATTGAAAGCCGTTTCGACTCCACGACTGAACAATCCCCAGATCCTTGAAAAGCCAATTATCTAAATTAGTAACAACTCCTGCCACTATTTTTGAAACTGGCACGTATCCCTAAGATTGACATTAAATACTCGTTTCACGTAAGCCAAGTTCATCTACACAACCCCAGAGCCAAGAACAGAAAATGTTCATTGTTCTTTTCTCTTGCCTCACTGCAACAATTCAAGCTTTTTAAAGCTCGTTCTTTCAGGATATGTTCTGCAAGGTCCTACTTTAACAACCACTTATGCAACAGCAAAAGCAGCTCATGGTTTCTGAGGACAGAAGCAGCAAAGGAGGCCCCGGGATGGCAATCAGCCATACCAAGGAGCCAGAGGCAGCAGCTCTGCTCAAGATTTCCTAGAAGCCAAGGGCTACCTGTTCCTACTGGCCATGCCGCCTTGCCAGAGCCTTCTCATTGCTGCTCCATCCCTTTGGGTGCCACGTACTTCAGCATCTCCTACTGGCAGAATCCCCAGCTCTACTTCCACCTGTCAACGCTTTTTCCTTCCACCCCGCCACCCTACCCAACTTGATAACAGCTGTTTGGTTGCCAAAAGAGAAAGACGTCTGTGTCGCACAAGCTTGCGCGAAATCCCAGACGCATCACAGAACACCAGCAGCTTCTTGGTAAGCACTAGCCCTGGCTGCTGCCAAGTTCAGTCAAAGCTTTGGCTCAGCTGGGTCACCTCTAAGCATAGGCAGTGGTGGGCAAATCTCAAACAAGTTTTTTTTGCACCCCACAAGCTCAAACTGCAGCCAATGCAGTATCTCCTGCTCAAGACGGAGATTTGCAATGGTGAAGCAACGGCTAACATGTAATACAGCTGAATAAACTAAATCTAGAAGCAGCCCAAGGATGAAGGATTGCACATCCTTTTAACAAATGAAGCCATCCAGCAAATCACATTGCAGCTGTTGACGGAACATCTGGCGGGGCCATCGGAATAACTCAAGCCATCCACAAACCCTTCCCCTCCTCCTCCCAGCAGGTTAACTGCGCAGACATCGGACTTACTAGGATTAAACGGAGATAAAGAAATACCTTGTCCCCAATATCCATTTACCTTGTCCTGAGGGCCTGCCAGGCTGCATCAATGTCTGCGTACAGGTTTTTCTCGGAGGGCTTGCCGGTGCTCACCCCGTAGCCAGAGTAGTCATAAGAGAAGACGTTGCAGTTGATGCGGGAGCCAAGGCCAATGTAGAAGCTGCACATCTGGCCCAGGTCCACAGCATTGCCATGCGAGAAGAGCAGGGTGTACCGGCCAGTGGGGGCACAGCGTACGAACATGCAGCCCAGCCTGTTATCTCGAGCCGTGCGGGAGAAGAACACTTCCACGGCATCCAGTTCCCGCTGCGAGTACTGCCAGTCGGCCCGCTCGCTCAGGTGCAGGCTGCAGGTGCCCGACCCCGTCGGGGTCCCTGCCCCGGCAGCCGCCCCGGCCTCCTGCTGCTGCTGCTCGGGCTGCAGCACGGTGTAGGTGGGCTCCGGAGGCAGGAAGGCCAGCTTGGCAGCGATGCGGCTGGGGCAAGGCGGGCAGCAGAACAGCCAGCACAGCTCGCCCAGAGAGAAACCGTTCATTCTGGGGCCTTGTTCAGGCATCAGAGACACCGGAGGAAAATCAACCTAAGCTACGCTGGGAAGAAGTCAGACGGAACTGACCCAGGGGCCTCCTCCAACGCGACCTGCGCGGCTACCAGCTGCCCTCCCAAAACGCAAACAATGACAGGTTTGGAGGAGCTACAGCCAAACCAGCGCGGCTCCCAAAGCCCGAAGACGTGCTTCAAAAAAAACCAACAAAAAAACCCCACAAAACAACCCCACGAAACACAAACGAGGTACAACCAGCCCTTAACCCCCCCACCAGTGAACCCTCCCCCCACCAGCGCTACCGCAGCCCTCTAAACCACCCCCCTAGATCCCCTCGGAGCA
>Ga0065711_1040572_pt1 | contig 16845 bp, 10 predicted proteins | sample Hoacrofraction12_FD_59098 | JGI IMG/M metagenome (GOLD analysis project Ga0065711, IMG submission 59098) | Hoatzin crop microbial communities from Cojedes, Venezuela - Epithelial fraction 12 v2 (version 2) | ecosystem: Host-associated > Birds > Digestive system > Esophagus > Crop | place... | reverse complement strand
CAGAGGATGGCAGGTTTTTCTCCTGTGAGAAGACAAAATGGCAGAAGATGTGCAGAAAATGCACAGTGTTGAGTTTTTTTATAAATACTGTCTTTTTCTCGCACAAGAATATTTGAAAAACTAGGTAAGAAGATCTTAATCTCCTGAGACATTTAATTTCCTTTGATTTTTTAAAATCAAAATTACAATCATTATGGAAGCACAGTTCTTCCTTCTTTCTTTCACGCTGCTGTAGGATACTTTAAGCATGAGGAAAGCTCCGCTGAAGCTGGCTGCCTTCACAAGGAAAGACCAGCAAACAGCGGGCTGCTGTGCAGTGCGGCGACAGGCAGGGTTGTGATCCTAACATTTGCATCACCAGAGCAAGCCCTTCCTCTTTCATATTTTATGGGCTTTTAGGTGAGACATTGTCGGATCTTTTAATGTTAAAAAACCTGAAGCAGCCAGAGGTGTTAGGAAGCAGCTGAGTGGTGCTGTCAGGACTGGCATTTTGGTCTTCGGTCCTCCAAGACCCATATTTCATGTCTATGTCCTTTTTTGAATCTGGGCAATAGTGCCAAAAGGTATCAACTGAGTCAAGACCATTGCATAGTGAAAGCCAGTCACACCACTGGCAGGAAGAAAAAGTCTTTCTCCTGGATTATTGATTGATATGATTATTGATTGATATGATTATTGCTCTTTATTTTAACTGTTAGCCCAATACTATCTCTGCAAAAGAAGCAGTGCAATTCAGCATGAAGACTAAAGCTTGATCCTGTATGCTTTCAGCTGTGGTACCATGTAACTCTTGCCAGTCCCAGAGCAGAGGCTAATGTCAACAGTGGGTCTCTGACACCTGGGCTTTCAGTGGATGATGCTCTGGGCAGAGAAAGAGCATAGATTAGACCAAAGAGGCAGCTGCTACCAGCTAACATAATATTGCTGGGTTAGTAAGAGATGACCATTTACTCATGGCATCCTGGCTTTGAATTTTTATTGCTCTTTCCTCATAAGCAGTTAATGCACAAAGGAATTACGTGGCCTTACTCCTCGCCTGTGGGGCTGGACCACAGCTGGTCCCTTGGGGTTGACATCAGAGCTGCATCTGCCCAATACCCATTAGCTGCATCAATCAATAACTCTTCACTTAGATGTTTTACTCGTTGTTCAAAAAGATTTTATGATGTTACTTTGAGCTGCTCACAGCATCATTTCACGGGTTTCAAATTGTGTTACTCTTTTGTTAATACTTTTAGGGCCTGTGTTTCATAACCGGATAGTGGAGGGTGAGGTATGTCTTTTAGCTGTCGGGAAAGCAATGAATATTGGATGCTTTTTCATTAAACGATGTGTGATTCAGCAGTGCACACACTGATCTGTTACTTTCTTACAGGAACATTTTACACCTGAATGCAAGTTCAAAGAATCAGTATTTGAAAACTACTATGTGACATATTCTTCAATGATCTACAGACAGCAACAGTCTGGCCGGGGTTGGTATTTGGGTCTTAACAAAGAAGGAGAAATAATGAAAGGAAACCACGTGAAGAAAAATAAACCTGCAGCACACTTTCTTCCAAAACCATTAAAAGGTAATTGCTTGGGTTTGCCTCATCTATCTGAACTGACTTTAACTTGTGTCAGAGCTGTTTAATTGCTGTGCATGCATATTTGAAGGGTTCGGCTACTTATATAGCAGGACTATAATGTTCAGTAGCACACTGTCAATCTAACCAGAGCTGCTTTTTTTAGGTTTCTCTACGTTACCGCTGCATTTCTCTAGTCTAACCAAACACGCATATTAGTTTCTTTGTGCCCAAAGTCCTCAGTGTCTCCATTATAGATAACGAAGACTACCTGGAATGGCTCAAACATCTGCTCACAGGCCATCAGTGACTTGCTGTATAGCTTGTCAATCTGTGCTTTATGTTACAGGATGTTTGTCTGTGTATTTTTGCTTGCGATAAAGCTCTAATGTGCAGTGCTTATTAAACTGCAATTAATGTGGCATCAGCATGTGACATTAAAGGTAATAATACATGTGGCATATGTATACCACTGTGTATTAAAAGCCAGGATGAATAGTCATCCCAGTTAACTGAAGGATCTGAATCAGGACTGTGGCCAGACTTCCCTCCCTCTTCGGTCAATGCAAAGAGGGAGACCTCAGTCGATGTATGGAGGTGCTCCTTTTCTCCAGAAGAACTAGCTTCCATATGCTCCTTCCTTAAGAGGAATGAAGCCTTCTAGTTGTGGGTTATGCTGTTAGGTAGCCTTTAAAGGCAGTGTCATTTTTAAATCAGAGACGATATTTGAAAGGTGCATAGCCTTGGGTGGATGCTGGACTAGTCTGGCAGTCTACATTTAGGACTAGGTGTTAGGCAACCAATGTTGAGGTTGATCCTCACTTCTAGTGTGTGTGAAAACAAAGGAGACAAAAGACTGAAAATCCATTTTTGAAGCCACCTGCTTAGACTATGTATACAAGTAACAAGTAAAATCACAGCTGTCGACAGTGCTACCTCACCATTAATAAGGAGATGTTGATTTATATCAGCTTAGCTCTTTCTTGGAGAGTTTTGAACATGCAGTGGGTAAGTGCGTGATTTAACTGGGAGAGGGAGGGAGCTGTGGTTTTTCCCTGTCATACCTTTGAAGAGGACCTCAGAGGTTCATAGAGAGTGTTTGAAATGGAAGAGGTCTCCTTGCTATGTTTTGTTCATTCACTCCTTACATTGCATATTGCTGAATGAAAAATCCCGACATTTTGCAGCCAGACTTCGCACCAACAGACTGAGTAGCCCGTAACGCGTGCTGATGTGCTGCCTCTCCTTTGCTTTGCAGTGGCCATGTACAAAGAGCCTTCTCTCCACGATCTCACAGAGTTCTCAAGATCTGGAAGTGGGACCCCAACAAAGAGCAGAAGTGTTTCAGGAGTGCTAAACGGGGGTAAATCCATGAGCCAAAACGAGTCAACGTAGCCAGGTTCAGGCAAGCCAAGTGCTCTCTATACAGAACCTTACCTCTGGATGCAGTTGAATTCTTACTAGCAGTCTTTCATCCAAACGTTCAATTGCCCAGGACAAGCCACCGAACTTGCATAGGTCACTCGTTTATCAGCCATTAGATCTACTGGTTGTCAAAGGATATACCCCAGTAATGTAGAATATGCTTGTGCATATCACAAGGCACTTGGATAGCCAGCAAACATAACTGTGGAATAAATCTCGGAGAAGAAATGTCCAGCTCTTTCTCTCTCTCTTTTTCTCTCTCTCTTTCTCTCTCTCTCCTGTGCTTTGTGGAATACGAAACAAAAACATTTCACAGCATTCACTGCTGATAAGAATTTGCTTTCCAACTCAGAAAAAAGACCACTTTTGCTCTTCAAAGGAAATTTTAATGCTTGTATGTTTTATAGGGGCAAACAAAAAACAAATATGTAAACTCTGTTGTTTCCTTGGCTTACCGTTTTATATCTAAGGCTTGATAAAAAAAATGTATCCTTTAATTTGGAATAGTGCAACTTTTTGATTTCTGAACTCCAATGGGTCTTTAAAGCTATGTCTTTAAAAAAATAATTAAAAAATCAGGGTTGGAACTGAGCGTTGGTGTCTCAGGCTCAAGCAAACAGTGTTCTTGTGGTTTTAAACACAATGAAATATAAATTTTTATAGATTTGTAGTTTCTGGTAAAGTTCTTGTGCTAACCCCAGTCTGTAGGAATTGAGTTGTTTTGTTATCCCAAGTGGAAGTTAACAGAAAGGGATAAAATTATCCTCCAGTGTAGATTTCTCTTAATTCCATTTTGTGTGTCATGTTAAACTATTGTTGTGGCTTCTTTTCTAAAGACAGAAACTGTGGAATTAAGGTGACTTAATTTTTTTATAAGAAATGTCTTATTTGTAAAAGTCCTTCTTTCACTGTAACGGGCACGTGAATATTGTGTAGGAGGAAGCGTTAGGACAGGTTACCCCTAAACAACATATACTTATACATGCTATTGGAAACAATTGTTTAAAAAAAGTAGTTAGGTTTCCATTTAGGTCATCATGTCTGTTGCATGGGAGAAAGTTGGAATATTGGCATAGAGTTGCATGATGTGTAAGATTTTGTGCATTAATCATCGTTGGATTCTGTGCTCCAAAACTGACATAGTTCTGTACAGGCAGCTTTCTGCCTCGTACAAAATAATTGTTTATTATTTGTTGTACACAAGACCATGCACTGAATAAACTATTTATATTAAGATGTACTTTTTAAAAAAGTTTGTTTGATTATATGATGTACATCCATGATTAATTTCAAGGGCAAGGGTTGGCAGTTAAATTATAAAGTTATAAAAGATACTGTAATTAATGTTCAAAATCTTTCTGTGTAATGGGTTATTCCCCTGTAATGCCGTACACTATACGAATGAGAACGTGTTGTTTCTTTCGGACATTGTTAGAACTGGTCTTACATGCCCAACCGAGATACTCAAAACATAGTGACAAGTGCCACCAAGTCTTGGTAACGGCCCGTCTGCCATGCGCTGCTGGAGCCCCGGTGAATTGCACTCCTCTGCTTTGAATTTCTCCAGCTTCTCCGTGTCTGCCCTCCCTGTCAGACGTCCTCAGTGCAGCCCCGTAGCGCTGCCTCGCAGCACACCTCCCACAGCCCTCCGCGCTGGGAACCCGAAGAGAGCCGGTAAGTCGAGCGCTGCTTGTGCCAGGGGGGCACCTCGAGGATGCTCAGAGTTTGTTGTGCATCACTGCAGGTACACGTTCAGAGTCAGCTTTAACTGGTCTTATGGAAAAAGGCTCCCATGCCTCCTGCCTTTGTGCACATACTCTGGAGAGAAAACATCCCTCTCTCCTGCCTTTTCTCTCCAAAAACATCAGTGAGAACTTTTGTCATCTACAACATCCAGGCAGCTCTGACAGGTGAGCTTCACTCATCAAGGTGTTTCGAGAAGTCTTGGAAGGAATGACTTCTCACCATGGGTGGCTGAAGACACAGTTCTGGAAGGGAAGAATGGAAGTGGAGGCAAAAAGCTACCTGTAAGTGTTAGCCTGAAATTAACGTCAGATATTCTGCTGTCTTCTCTGTGTCCCTCCTGCTTGACCAAGCTGGAATTAGACATCAGACCAGGCTGGGACAATGAGGGGTTTTTAAAGGTTGGGGCTGAGAGAGGAGGGAAGGAGATTATGTTTCAATGAAACCCCTAGATTTGTTGTTTTGTGGCAAAGAGTAGGCAAAGAGCTCCGGCTTTCTGAGCTCCCATATTGGAACAGGGCATTGCCCTTGAAAATACCACCATCTTGCTGGTCTTCAGAGGGCCTGGGGGGTCCTCAGCTTGCCCCTTTCCAAAGGGTGGGGAAGGTGGGAGCACAACCAATGCCACAGACATCCTTAAAAGTTTAAGATGTGTCCGTGATTGCTCCAGAGGTTTTGGTAACTCAGTGGGTCTGGAGCATCTGTTCCCTTCAACTAAATATGCTGTGCCCTCGTGGGACGTTTCTCTTAACCCTCCCAACCCCAAACATCAGGCTTATTGAGGTGCATGGTCCAAAAAAGGAGTCCAAGTGCCTTAGGAACATAAAACCTGATTTAAAGTAGGCATATTTGTGGCAAACCTAGTTAGGTACATTGTTCAGTGCTGAGTGTTCACTGTCCTAAAGATAACTATCTGGAGGTCTGCTGCTTTGCTTTATAGCTGCAGTCTTACTGTTATCCCCCATGCCCTGTACCGCCAACCCTGAAGGTCATCTGCGGTGAAAGAAAAATGGTCATCTCGCAAATTGTTCCTTCTGAGGTCTGTAGTCTGACCCATCTTTTGTACTGACATTGGCATCAACTGTGATTGTTTACTGCCAAGTCCTCAGTTTCAGAGCTTTCTAATATACCGAGCTAACAAAGGCCACTCTTGGACTGAGATGAGAAGAGAGATAGATGAGCCATAAACAGCTGTTTCGGACAATTGCATTAAATTTCTGACAAACCTGTTCCAACAAGTCTTTCCTTCAGAGTATTGTGGACTGAGAGGGGAATACTCTTGCTAAGAGTCCTGATAGTAGACCAAGCTCGTGTACACTATGGGCAAAGTTGGGGATTATGCCTAGGGTTTTACATGTAGTCTCTGGAGCCATAGACTGAGATTTAATAAGGAGAAATAGAGTTAAATGTGCCTTTGCAGGCAGTGAAGTGGAGTTGATGCTCTGACCGAGCCGGCAAAGTCCCTTGGGTAGACAAGAATGCAGCTTCAGCAGAAGACCAGATTCAGGAGCCAGACTCTAGAGTATTTTCTTACCCTTCAGCACCCATAAATTATAAAGTTTAAATAGATGACTCCTGGATAATACCTTCCTTTGAGAAATCTGCTGGATGTTGGGAAAATGTCCATGTTGGTGGTTGTCTGTCAAAACAAAACTCCGAGCCACCGGCCAATCCACTTTGCTCTGCCACATGCACAGTGGCAGCGTGCAGCAAGATGCACACCCAGAATAAGGACAAAGCCCAGGGACTGGTGCGACACCGAGCCCTACGCTGGCTGTGAGCCACTGGCCGTCTGCAGAAGACGTGGTCTCCAGCCCTTCTGTTATTGCCAGTGTGATGGCTGATGCCTTTCATCTGCCATTTCTCTTGTCCCTGCTGCTGCACCAGTGCTGCCCACGCTCTGTGCAGCATGCCACGGGCCTGGAGCTGGCTCAGGAGGACCAAAACGGGCACAGCGGCTTTCTGATTCACCGGGGCTTCACTTGGCAAAGCCCTGTGCCACTGCAGGGGCTGTGCATAGCCCTGATGAAAGGCTGACAAATACTACCTGCCAACCCAAAAGAAAACAGGTCACCCATGAAATTGGGAGGAACACTGCTAGGAGGACAACTATTATGAGGCAAAATTGCTGCCTTTTTGTGATCCACCTGTCAGAGCTGCTTTCTGGGAGGTCTCTGCAGGGGACTCGGTCATTGCTTGCTTGGCCTGGTTTTGGGGTGAGGGAGGGTGGGAAGAGCTCTTCTCTGTATCACAGAGATCTTTCTTTTTTCTTTTAATTTACCTCGTGCTACCTCATAGCATGGTTGTATCTCCATAGCCATTTGCTCAGCCGTGTTCGTCGCTGGCATAATGGAAGACAATTCCCTGCTTGGGGAAAATATCTCCAAGTTATCCCAGGGAAGAACGGTGCCTCTTCTGCAGCACCATCTGGTGTCCCCACCACTGGTTTTCAGCCCACAGGCCAGCTTTTCCCATGGGATAAATATGGTGTAACGAGCTCAGGGATGCTGTGGTACACCAGACCTCTCCCCAGCTGAGCACCAGCACAAGAGCAAGGTCTGGCAGAGCTCTGCTGTGTCTTGAGTATCTCTGCGTGGAGGCCAGAGCCAGCTCTAATGGTTTTAAATGTCTCCCTGACAAATCCATGACCAGGACACTTTTGCAGGACAGAATCTGTACGTAAAAACCTCCTATCATCTAATAAATAATTCTCTCTAAAACAGACTCCCTCTTGTCTGGGCTCTGAATTTTATGACTGCAGGTATTTAAGGGTTGTCCTCCAGCACGGGTGCATTACACCGTTAGCTTTCCTGGGCATATAGACCCTTCTGTGCTAACATTGTCCTTTTCCAGTAACTTGAGTGGTCAACACAGGACTGTCACAGATGGATCCTTCAGTAGCTGTAGCCTCACCATGGTCCATGGAGGACACAGAAAGGCTGGTTCATTTTACCAGCTCAGGAAATGATGACTATAAATATTCGATGACTATAAATATTCAATTTCCTACACGGTGTGAGACCAAGACAAAGACATCGTTTTGTCTGACTTTGGCTCTGCAAAAATGAAATAAAAGAATGGTAGAAAGCCTATTTAAACTAAATTGGTTTCTTAGGAAAAAAACTCTACCACGCAATTTACCCTGAATAACACCAGCTTTGGACTTTTTTCAACTCTTTTTTTTTTTGGGGAGCGCCATTCTTGACAACTTAAAGTTTGCTTAAACTTCCCAACTCAGATCACAGGGTAAATTTTTAAGAAATTCTTTTCCATGGGATGCAAAGCTGTCCAGCCCTGCTCCTTCCAGCCGGGTTGGCACCAAGGTTCATGCCAGGTCCTGAAACATGCTGGGTTTGCTGGTGCACAGTGGCTTTTCTTGCTTATCGGCTCCAGCAGCAGAGCCTGCCCTGCTTTGGGAACGTGCCACACCAGTTTGGAGGGCACTCTGTCACACTGTCCTTCCACAGCTCCTCTCATGGGGAAGTTTAAATATTAAAGGAAAACCCAAATTTGAAACACGTTTTACATTAATCAGAGAAATTGATGTAATAAATTATTCCATCTCATCAGGAACTGGAAGACAGTTTATAGGGTTCCCTTCAAAGACCATTATTAATGATTTGGAAGTTAAGATTCTTAAATACCACATACGGAAAATTACTTTCAAGCATCCATAGGCCTAATTTTTTCCCCACATATGTTTGGTATTTCTCACCTAAATTCAACAACTGGAGGGGGCGGGATGAATGCTTTCATCTCCCGTTGTCTGTCACATGCCTTCTGTGAGCTTGTCCCCTTGCCAAGGACAGGGTCACAGGTCCACCCTCCACCACAGGCCATCACATCTGTATGTGGAGGAAGAGTTGTCCCTGTCCTGGCGTTGGCAGCATGCCGAGCTGGCTGATTTGGTGAGATGTTGCTCAAGCCTGAGCTGAGCTGTTGATGGTGTGTTTTGGGGGACACGCAGCAGACCGGTAGTTCTCTTACACTCTGTCTTTGCTCCTGCATGGAGAAACCTCAGCTCAGAGCGTGCTCCCAGGAGAGCATGGGGTGAATTCAGGGGCTTTGTGATGAAAAGAACTGCACAGGCAAAATGCTGCTTGCTGTGGCAGTAGCAGCTGTGGGAGGACTATAGCCAGTGCCCATTAAAATTAATTCATTAGTGAAGAGACTGCAAAGCTCTGAGAACTAATTTATCATGATTCGTCACCCACACCTTAAAGAAAACTAGGACACAAACAAAAGCCCTATCCAGCTGGGGTGAGCAGATCATTTTCTTACCCGCCCTTTGCGTATTGATTTAATTCAGTTATTGGACCCACTTACACAAAACAGGACCCGGCACTTGGAGCAGGGGCACAGACTCCATTGTCCAAACCTCTGCAGCAGGGAAGTTTCATACAGACAAGAACTCAGAGCTCTTCTAATGTTTTCAAATAGTATATTTTGAAGAAAGCCACAGTGAGGTCTGAGCCACAGTGAAAACTATCTTCTCTTTTTCCTACTATGAGCTCAGGATCAGCCCCACAGACAAAACCCCAGGGAGACAAGTCTGTGGAAGGAAAGGTTTACAGACACCCTCTCAAGGGGAATAGGAAAAAGAAAAGGTAGAGAAGCATTTACACTAATTAGTGCTGTACTCAGAAACCCTCTGAAGGACAATTGGAGCATCCCTGGTGCTGCACACACGTGTGCTCCAGGGAAGGGGTAACAGGAATCAAGTGTCAGAAGGAAAATGTCTCCTGCCCAGGGGTATTTCTGGTGACAGAGGCTTCGCTGCAGGTTCCTCCAGGTCGCTGTTACAGCCCTACCAAAGATGTTTTAGAGCAATGAAGCAGAAGTGTCACTTGGCTTCCGATGAAACGGACAAGGCCAATAAAGGGAGGTGAAGGAGCGGCTGCAGCCCCAGGTCAGGGGGAGGGAGGCCTTCTCCATGGGAGGCAACAAAGCCCCCACCACTCTTTGAGTTTAGCAGGACTCAGCTCACACCCTGACCCACAGCCAGCACAGCAAAATAATTCGGCACAGTTCAGACTCCTCTGTTGTGGATGTCTCATGGCCTGATCCTAATCTCGGTTGCAGAATACCCCACGGACCCCTGTAAGCCTGGAGTCCCATGATGATTTGAAGTACCTTTATCTGGACCCGCAATTCACCCTGCTGCTGAAGGACCTCAGACATTACCTCATGCATAAGTACATTACAGTGGTTAATCTGTGAAGTATTTTTAGATAACAAAATTAACCGGTTCAAAACTTAATTAATCCTATTTCCTTCCCAAATGGTTTCCTTCAAATGGTACTTGAAATAGTTTTACTTTCCCCCATTGTCTGTCTAATGCACTGATGAACTTCTCCTTCTGAGCTTCTCCTTATTTTAATTGTCTGCTCATCGAACCATCCCTTCTGATAATTAAGCGAGTTAATAATATAGAGTGATCTTTAAAAATTCAACTTCTTTCCTTGTTAAGCAGAAGCAAAACTTTTGTTGTTGTTTAAAGGGGCGGGGTTTTTACCTTTCTTCATTTAAAAGAACAATTATTGCCTTTGGAAGCAGTGGCAACATTTGGGAACCCACCTGCTACAGAGATGTTGATGAAAATATTACTTTGCATTAAATAATACACAAGTTATCCATTAGATAATAAGGTTTTTCTAGGGAGTTTCAATCAGTGGATCTTATGCTCGCTTAAATGGGGTAGACTGATCGAAATAAAGAGAAGGCAAAGGAAATCATAAACCAGTCAGGAATATGGATGCGGCTCTGATCAGCTAGTGTCCTCTTCTGCCAGGACAAGCCCTAAGGCTCAACCTATCAACACATCACCAGTCTCACCTTCTTAGTCGCTAGTGCTTGGTCCTGTTGTATCCTTTTCTCCAAATTTAATCAACACTCAGGGTGCACTATATGGAGCCCAGGCACGTGTCAGCCTCCCATGGCAGGTCTGTGGCATCCCCGCTCTCACGCAAAGCCAGTGTCTCATCAGTGCTTCCCCACTGGATGTCACTTGCTGAGGGGCCTTCTCCTCCTTGATGTGGCCCCTCACAACACGTGCAGTGCAGAGCAGAGGACCGTACCTACCCAGTTACACATCTGACTCCAGGAGACCTTTGGCAGCTGCTCACCCACAACCGAGCCAGCCCCCTACCCCCCTCTCTGTGGCATGCCACTGAGCCAGCTCTAAACTGTTGTCATTTTCAACGGAGGCGAAGGCAGAAGTCTTCCATCATGCTCCCTGTCAGACAGACAGCAGCCCACTCAAAGTTTAAATTCTGCCAAGGAGGAAAATGTCTTCCCACAAGCATATTGAAATCTATTATATAAACACACATGAAAGATACATATATATCTACACACACATATAAATACATATGTGTATATATATTATAGATGGATAGACAGACAAATATAGGTAGACAGATAGATCTATGTGTATATACATCAGCTCATACGAGAGCTGCCTGGCAAACATCTTGAACTGGTGAGAATGCGATCGGCACCAAGGCTCAAGGATCTCCTCCTGATGCAAAGTGGGCTTAGAGCAGACAGCAATCCACCTTGCCAAGGCAGTACACTGGAAAATGTTTAGGAGATGAAAACCCCACTAGCCTTGTTCATGTAAGCATTTTCACACGCCCCATATTCCACTTGGTACTGGCTGAGCCACCTTGTACAGTGAGCATGAAGGGACTAATGCTTTGCTCAAAGTCTTTTACTTCTTGATCAAAGGTTGCAGTGGGAAAGGCTTTGATCAGTCAGGGTGAAGTGCAATGGCAAAGAATTGCTCAGCAATGGCATAAAAGAGCAAAGCAGACTCCAGTCCCTCAACCAACACAGCAACAGGGAGGGGAAGCAGCTGCTAAAACTTAACAGAAACCTGCTAAAAGAGCTCAAGTCTTTGACAACTGCCGTGGAAATGCAGAAGGGTTTAAGCAGCTGACAAAGATTACAGAGTTGTATGGAGCTTGTCAGGCAAGACGAGACAAGAGGGAGGGAAAAGGTTAATCGCCAGTAGGGTTAAAGGAAATTTGAAGTATATGTGCAAAAAAGTGCTGGGAAGTAGGCCTAGGAATAACCACTGAGTGGGATGGTATTAATGATGACTCAAAAGTGGTGAAGAAGATATTGAAAGGTGGGTTGCTTACAGACTAGGCATTTGTCTTAGTACCAAAAGTCTTCGTTAAATGCCAATAAAACTTCCAGACATCTGGCTCTGAACCACCGAAGCCGATCTCTGCTCTGATTGCCCAGAGTGCAGGGTAAGTCACCTCCTCACCCTCCTGGAAAATGGCTCCGAGAGGAAAAATTGCTGTAGTTACAGAAAGGTCAACCAAAATGAATGAGCTCATCAAGCCCGAGCATATTGCATCCTGGAACAAACACGCCCAGGGCAAGTGGCTGAGCAGCAGTGGCTTCAACCAATTTTATTTACTGTTTGAACCTTGAGATAAAACCATGTTATTGCCCTATAACCAGAAGGGAATCATTGATTTGTAAGCTGAATCTGTGATCAGATGGTTTGTGTTATTTCACATATGCAATGGATAATAGTGCTCTGCCAAATACCTCATCTGTGTCCAAGTGGACTTCAGGCTATCGCTGTGAATTTATCACTAGAACCAACTAAAAGTTCAGCAGCAAACATGTAAATTCCCCTGTCCTGTAAATACTCTTAGAACAAAAACAGCCTAATCCAAATAGCTCAAGTATCACCTGCCCTTAGAAATGAATAGTGTGCTATAAAGTCATGCATGCCTGAAAGTGCATGAAAAAGCACGAGAAAAGAGCAAAAGAAAGACATTGCAGGCATGAAAAACAATTGCACATCAATTATTTTGAAAACCCTTTTTCCTATTAAAAAAAAAAAAAACACCACTCAAACTGCTGATGACAGAGGCCTCTGGACCACGTGGCCCTGCCTTGCTGCACTGCACATGCTAAGAGAGGATGAGGAAGATAAAGAGACAAGGAAGTTTGTCCTTTTTTGGAAAAAAAGCTGATGAACAGCTACAGAACAAGCATTTTCTCCTTGCTATATAATAATTCATCATGGGGATGAATGAGACCGGAAGTCAGCTCAACTGTGCACAGTTCGGGAGCGCCGAGGTCAGGTAATGCGGCTGATGGCCACAGTCCAGCCTGGTCCAGCTGCCTGAGAAAGGGGTTTGCTGGACGGAGTGTACCTGGAATTACACCTAACTCTGGTCAGAAAGATTTGTCTTTTGCCTGCGTGAAACCAGCATCAAATGCAGTGTAGTAAAACACCTCATTATAATGCGCCCAGCTCTCTCACTGTCAGAAAACGAACCAGCCAGTGACTTGATGAAGGAAAATGTCTGTGCTGTTCCTCGCATGCGTCAATGTACTCAGGCTTTTGGGGTAACCTTTACAGTACTTCATGTGTTCAGCAGCAGCAGCCAAAGAGGAGGATAGTGTAAAATTCCCTGCAAGAACTCAGCCTTCAGCCTCAACGGTTGAGCACTCCAGGGCCTGGATTTGTTCTGATGACGGCAGCTGTCAAGCCACTCCGGCAGCCACGCTTCATAAGTAACCATGATATTTAAACCCCACGACCTTTTAAAAAGTGTACGATCTGGCTTAAAGGGCAGCATTCCTGAAATAAATTACTCTGAACCCTCTTAGGTCAGATTTTTTTTAAAAATCCATAATGGACAGACATCACATTATTTTACTATGAGAAGATTAATCACTAATATCTGGCAATTGATTTGCAAGCTACATTTATTTATGATGTGTTTGTACAGCATCATGCACACCCTTATCTATTATCCAGATCCCAAGGAGTTACTTAGTGTAAATAAATCAATGCAATTTATCCATTAAATTATATAAATACTCTTGGAACTTGGACAAGGGAAAGTTTCCACAGTCATTCTCAGGTCTCTCACTTACAGGCTGTGAGCTGGCAAATTATGATCTGAAGAAAGCCAAGGAGGCTGGTGAGCTCGAGGTGGACCCTGCAGCTTGGTTCCTGTGGCTGCCCGTGCTTTCTGGCATTATACAGGTCCTCACTCGTGTTACTGGTGCAATGCTGCAGCCCAAGTGAGCGAAGGAGAGGGGTGATTTTCCCCTGTCTTGACCAGGCTGCAGGATATCTGCACAGTGTGCTGGACTCCTTTCGTGATGGACGTGATGCCCAGTAACAGGCTGCGGTCTGTGAAGTGATGCCTGAACAGATACAGAGCAAACGATGGCCAGAAAGCACCCACAAAGTCACATCACTGTTTTCCTTCAGCCCCTTGCTCTCGTCAGGCCTGTGCGAACCCTGGCCAAGAAGACGTTGCAGGTATCCTGCCCTCCTCCTCCCTTCCCCTCTGTCGGGCTGCTGTTTCTCATCTCGTGCCCTGGGAAGAGCTTTGGGCAGCCCGCTGCAGTCCTGCCCTGCCCGTGCCTAAAGACACAGCAGCACTAAAGCAAGCAAATAAATCGTACGCGCACGGAGATATTGGCTCTTGAGCATCTCAAGTTGAACGTCCCGAATTAATTGACATTCTTGACTGAATCTTTCTGTGTCTCTGTTCCTTATCTATAAAGGGATAGTGTTTCTCCCCTGCCTTACCGGGCTTCACAGAGACAAATTAATTAATAGCTTGCATGTGAAATAAACAAACACGACTGGAGTAATGAGTGTCATGGAAAAAAACCCAAGCGGAAACAGTATTTCATCTTTACAGCAAGGCTGAGCAGTATGCAGTAAACAAGGGCTGGGGCCACACACTGAACGACGGGAAGAAAACAGATTTTTAAATGGCTGCCCACTGATTTGCATCAGGCAGCCTGCTCAGCGGCTGAGGCAGGGCCCCGACGGAAAAAACAGCGTTTGATCGTATAATGAGCCATCGCTGGAAGCCCGGGAATGGGGCTGCATTTCGGGAGAAGACTTTTCCTGCTCCTCGCACGCTTGACTTTGCAGTTTGAACACTGTCATACAAACTTGTCTGTTAGCTTATATAATTTAACAGAAATTTAATAAAGTTTATGAAGCTGATCTGTACTATCACAGCTATGTGCGGGACTGGGTCCTTTGAAAGTGCATGTGTTGAATGTGCAATGGTTCAAATTATCCTGACAGGCACAAAACAAAGATCTTACACAATTCACTGCATCTGGCAAAGATAAAATTTTACATGTCATAACAACACGTATCAAAAGAATTATGTAAAACTCACCCATAATTTAAAACTTCACTGGAATTGCTTTGTAATTAGGGCAAGGTCTTTAAAAGGCTCCCTGTGGAAGCTGAAACCTCTGTGACAGAGACTCAGCTGAATGCACATAGGTGAAATACAAGTGTAAGAAATTGTACTTGTGTTACATGGTGGAACTGGGAGCCCCAGTGGCATCAACACAGCCTCTGTGCCCAGCAGCATGGAGTGAGCTGGGGATGGCCTCCACACGCTGCGGGGATGCTCTTGCTAAACGCCCCGGCATGCCCCAGAGATCGCGGCTTCTTTCGTCGACGGAGGGTTGTCGAGTTTGGGCATGGTGCCCTGCAGCTGCAGCGGAAAGCCAAGCTGTGGATGCCCTGCCACTCCCCAGGGCGTCATGGTCCTTCCAGCCTGCCTCCCGTGCCAGGCCAAGGCAATGGGTCACACTGGGGGCGGGGGAGAGCCCACGTACTACAGAAGTTGGTGGGACCTAGAAATGTCCCATCCGTCATTAACTTGTGTGTTCAGCAGAGTTTTGCAGGAATTGAAGAGAAGAAATGAAAAGCGGATGGCAGGGAACAACTTAGTGACATCTAACATCAAAGGGCAAAGAGATAGCAGTTATTATTTAGACCTGTCAAGTCTCCGCCATACCCAAAGAGAGAGAGCAGGCGTGACCTACTTGCAGAATGAAGAATTCACCAGGAAATGGGCTTTAGGATTCAGGAGACAGTCTACCCTCTAAATCCAAATATCAGTTGTGAAAACTCAGCTTTGGCTTATGACTCGGCTTGAAATGCTGCTTTGTTATTTGAGCTAAAAACACTCTCTGCCTGCCCCGACTTCTGTCATCTCTCCAGCTCCACCTGGTCACGTCACGGTGTGTTGCAGATGATGCTCTCGTGCAAGCAGGGGCTTCGGCCCCAGAAGAGCAGCCAGCACGGGGCTCAGCACAGCTAACGCACCTTGCCAAGAAACTGAGGGGAAAAAAGCAAATCTGCCTTCCAGAGCACAGTGAGCAGCGGGACGTTGTGGTATACACGGTACAAAATGGGGCTGAGATGTGGGGAGTTGGAGGGAAGGGGTCAGGGATGGGGCTGTGTGGGTGAGGGGGTGGCTGGAGCTGTCAGGATCTGCAGGGATGTGCCTGCCCCATGTTCCCCACCCAGCTACCTGAACAGGACTTGGCAAGAACTGGTGAAGGGGCACAAGCCTTTAATTTGCAGGTGCAAAATTCCAGTTTAATCCTGTGGGTGCAAAATTTAAGCTTGCAGAGGAAATTTTTTTTGCTGTGCTCGTGTGGGTGCATTTCTGTCCTCCCCAGCGGGTCTCTCCTGCTGTGTCATACCTGTGAAACCCACCGTCCTCGCAGGGCCACCTCGGCTGCTGAGCAGGGCTCCGCAGTGGGTGGGCGGGAGGCACGGGGCGCAGCGACAGCCGTGGGGAGCCTTTGAGGGTTCTGGCCAAGCACAGCTCCAAACTCTGGGCTGATATTACAACTTTTTTTTATTATATTCCTTCCTGTCTGCAAAGGAACAAGGCACGATTCATCTGTCTACAAAGCGGGCCTGACCCCGAGCACCTGAACAGCACTTGTCTGGGGTGACCAAAGGACAAAGTGCTGAGCCCACAGCTCTGTTTCCTCTCTCCTTCTCCTCCTGGGAGAGCGCAGGTTCACAGGAATGGGCTTTCTCTGGGCTGGAGACCAAAGCAAAGCAGCGTTGCTACCGATAGCTTCAAACCCTCAAGGGCTCCTGCGGAAAAAGCAAGCTTGAAGCAGGAGAAGAGAACAAAAGGGGAATGTTTCACTGCAGAGGGGCATCGGGACTAACCACGGCCGACGGAGAGCTACACGGAGAGATAAAGCACTGCCCCAGTGAGGAAAGGGGCATCCTGGGTACCAGTGAGGCTTTGGAAAGATCGCTCAGGCATGGTACACG
>Ga0065711_1040571_pt1 | contig 16845 bp, 10 predicted proteins | sample Hoacrofraction12_FD_59098 | JGI IMG/M metagenome (GOLD analysis project Ga0065711, IMG submission 59098) | Hoatzin crop microbial communities from Cojedes, Venezuela - Epithelial fraction 12 v2 (version 2) | ecosystem: Host-associated > Birds > Digestive system > Esophagus > Crop | place... | reverse complement strand
CCCAGGTGCAGGACCCTGCACTTGCCCTTGTTGAACCTCATCAGGTTCCTCTCTGCCCAACTCTCCAGCCTGTCCAGGTCACGCTGAATGACAGCACAGCCTGCTAGTGTATTTACCACTCCTCCCAGTTTGGTGTCATCAGCAAACTTGCTGAGGGTACATTCTAAGTCTTCATCCAGGTCATTGATGAAGAAGTTGAACAAGGCTGGGCCCAGTGCTGACCCCTGGGGGACACCACTAGTTACAGGCCTCCAACTAGACTCTGTGTCACTGGTGACAATGCTCTGAGCTCTGCCATTCAGCCAGTTCTCAATCCACCTCACTGACCACTCATCCAGCTCACACTTCCTGAGCTTCCCTAGGAGGATGTTGTGGGAGACAGTGTCGAAAGCCTTGCTGAAGTCTAGGTAGACAACATCCACGGTTCTCCCTCATTTACCCAGGCAGTCATGTCATTGTAGAAAGCGATTAGATTGGTCAGGCATGATTGCCCCTTAGTGAATCCATGCTGACTACTCCTGATAACCTTCTTTAAAGCAGCTGTCAGGTCCTAGCTACTGGCTGTTGGGTTAAACCATGATAGTAATTTGCAGAATTTACAAAAAAGGTAATAAAATAGACATTTTTGCTTTGGAGAGTTTCTTAATAAATAAAACAAATGTAATTGATAGTGGTCTGCTTTGCTGGAGGGAGGATTCTGAAAAACAGGAAAGGAGAAGTTTTGCTTTCCCTGTCTTTCATTTCATGAAGAGCCTTAATGAAGACATTTTGCTACTTACTAGCAAATACGATGGTATTGTCACGAGATGTGCAACAGTAAGTAATGTTGCAAAGTATGCAGCAAGCAAATTCAAAGGCCAAGGTTGTAGGAAACACATCGAAGCAATCATACCCTTAAAACTGTTCTGAGTCATACAAGTTTCTTTCTATAATTTTTGGAAAACCAAGTCATTCTAACCTTAGACAGTATGAAATATGCTGAGTTCACAGCTTTCATTTTCTAACATTTGTAAGTTGAATATATTTAGTTTTAAAATTTTGAGTCTGAGTGTCCTTCTCTCATGTGGATGACACCAGATCTTACTCAAGTGATGGGCTCCCACTGCAAAAGCCTTCCCAGTTTCCTGCATCTGAGGGATGTGTGCAATGCAGAATATATCTGCCTAAGGAATAAAAATGGAGTTACCGTATCCTCAGGGTGATAACCCGTAACTGTTTCAGTGTATACAAGTTCCAAAAATAAACCGTGGAAGCTGAAAAGTAGGATTATTTATGCTAGTTGTTTTCAAACTGGTCGTGGATTACATGTGATGTTCAAGACACTGGAAGGTGGTAGACCAGCAATGAGGGCAAGGCGAGATGGTCTTCTGCCCCAGGGATCCCTGGAGAAGATTGGGAGCAGGTAGGTATTACAGCTCATTGCACCTCTGCTGACAATTCAGCTAACAACTCAGATCCTTCCCAAGTCTTTGGAGACTTTGACCCTGGTTGCTAACTTGAAGTTTCATGCTGAAAAGGCTGCTTCCATTCACTTCAGAGATGTACTTTTCCCCGCACTTTGAAACTTTCCCCAAGTTTGTAAATATTTTAAACTTCCCCAGCATTGGGGGTCAGAGATCCACCAGCAGCACTGGCACAATTTCATATTCTGAGCTACAGTCCCTATGCCCCTAGCCCCTCTGCCCATCTCTGGAGTGCTTACTAACTGTGAGCAGCCTGAAAGGAGAAACATTTAGAGATCTAAAATAGTTCAAATCAACCTGTCCTTAAAATGTGTCTATTTTTTTACCTTTTTCCCCTATTCCTTCTTTATTCATCTTGAAGTGACTCACTCCAGCATCTACATTGTGGGTGCATAAAAATAAGAGAGATAAATCTCGTCTCTTCTTTAAAAATGTTTCTTGGATTGTAGATGACTTCAGTACAAGATAATGACAGAGAAGTAATGAGGTGTTTCACATGGTTAGGTTTGGTTCAGGACAACCTAGCAATCAGCACCAAGTGGTGTAAATGTGCATTTAATACCTTTGCCATGTTTCAGAGGCAATTTTCCTTTTTTCAAAGTCCTTATAATGCCTCTATTTCACTTAGGCCTTAAAATGGAATTCATTACACTAAAACAAAATGAAATCTTTTTTATTTAAAATGTGGTGATGATAAAAATCTTAGTTTAAGCAATAAGTTTGGTTTGTAAATATAGGTAAGATCCTACTTAGCATAATACATTTTGGATACAGACTTTAAAGGTATCTCTTCTTTCAGGTATTCTTTGCAGAATTTACATTTTCTAGTCTTGATCACATGATGTTATACACTTAAAAATCTTTAAAAGGCTCTAGATAGCTTTAAAATAAGCTATTTCTCTTGTAAGGACTGAGTTAGTGATGGATCATATAGGAGATCTATGGTGCATCCATTTAAAACATGTCAACATAGTAGAAATTTATTTGAGCAATGCTAACCTGGTATAATAAAAAAGGTGAGACTTTCCTGGGGAAAGGAAACATAGGATCAGCCTTAGTAACTTAATAATAACTTAGCAAACCACAACACGTCAAAAGACATATTAGAATAAAAGAAAATTTATTAATGTCTTTAGAATTCATCATTTCCTAGTTGTACCTAAACCAATTGAGTACCTAAAGCAACTGAGCTTTGATTTAAAGTTGTGAATATCTTCTCTTTTCGTTCTTTAGTGTGTTCTTACAGGTGTTTTGTCTGCTTCTCTCTGCCGATTGATTTTTAAAAGTATGAATTTTCAGTATTTTTTGTTTCTTTGCTCTTTGTTTTGAAAGCTTATATTTGATAATTTCAACATGGAGTTATTTTGAAACTGAAGTCAGTTATAGAATTTTCTACAATTTCAACAAGACTAATATACAGATCATACTGTGTAAGTTTGGAACCTAATATATCCATTATATATATAATTGATGCATATGTTTCTTCAGTGGAGTGTGTATGACAGAAAATCTAGGAAGATATTTTTTAGGATCTGATTGTGCAAACATTTACACACTACATAAAATTATACTTTTTTCATTTTTTTATGTATAAAAAAGAAGTTGAAACATTTGTAAGAAACAAACAAGAGACCAATCTTGAACCTGCTTACTGAAACAAGCATTCTCAGGCTTAAAACAAACCTTTTATATAAAGTGCTCAGCAACCACTTTTGACACCAAATGCATGTGCAACAATCAACACCTGCTCCTGCATCACTTCTAAAAGGCTGTATTTATCTCTGTTTCCAAAACAACACTTAATCTTCATGATTAGCTGGTACTTTTTTATACTTTCCTTCTCCACATCTGAACTGTGTGAAAACTGGCAAATCATCTTCATTGGTCATGAGTGGGAGGAAGCCTCCATTTTAAAGATCTTGGGCTACATAAAACACGCAACTGGCCATCGCTTATTCTGTATACATATGCCTGCCTTGGAAGATCCAGCTTCTGTCTGGTCACACAAAGCCATGCAACTGAAATACACACTAGCCAGACAAAGTACTTTGTTGCAGTATTGTAAATATCCAGCCTAGCGTGTTATGAAGATCTCTGAAGTTATCTTAACCTCAGAGTCTTCCTACCTTTTACTCTATTTCAAGCTGCATGCAGCCCTTCTTATTTATATATTCTACTCACTTGCCAAGCATATTTAAAAAAAATACTTGCTACATTCCTTTTTGAAAAAGGCTTTGCTACCACTCTTGTAGATGAATGCATTTGTATAGAGAGTGAGAAGACAGACAGTGGATGTGAGGGGAATCCACAACACCAGGTTCTCCGCCTTCCTTTCCCACTGTGCATTTTCCTGCCTGGAGCAGGATCAATATCATCACATATTTCAATAACAGTGCATCAAGGTCCCTGGAAAAGCAGTGTTATGGGTGATTAAATAACTGCAAATTGAAATTGTGTTAGAAATATTTTCCATTGAGCTGGGATTAGAACAGTCATAATAACAGGAACTGTTCTGATCAAATATTTTAAAAGTTTGGGATTATATTAGGACAGCGTGAAATGCAGGAGAATGCATTTTTCTTGCTCTTTTCGCTTTTCTTATTCCCTCCATCCAACGCGTATAGATGACTGATAAAAACCAGGCCATGTCTATCAGAGCAGATGATTATGGAGGTCTTAAAACTACATGTGGGTATTCATTTATGTGTTCCAAAGGGTAAAACCCACACTATTCACTAGGTATTGCCTATAAAAGCAATTTTTACTCCAACTGGGAAAGCTCTGTCTGCTGTCTTTGTAAAGTACCGTGGATCCAAAGTTAGCTAGACCCTAGAATTAGAGGAAAAAAATCTTCTGGGAAGTAAATTGCTTACCTAGGTAGAAAGGGTGAGAATTACTGGATGCCATAAAGTGATTTGTTTGTTTATTCTCTGGATTTATTACATAAAAAGGACTTCTGCAGGGAAAGTGGGGGGAGCTGAGGCATAACTGTTTTGTATGGAACTGAACTGAGGTGATGCTGGAAGACGAAGGCAGGCCTGACTGATTTACTGACCTGACTGACAGGTGCAGAAGCTGGGCTAAGGTTGAAGTCCAGCACTTTCAGTGTTTTTCTCAATCAGCTCTGGCGCAATGAGAGGTAAATGAGGAAACTGATGAGCTACAGAGACAAGGAGTGATTTAATGAGAGAGCAGGTAACAAGGGGTAAGAGAGGGAGAATTTATTTTCCAGCACAGAAATATATTTTTTTGGAATAGATTTCATTGACATACAGAAAAACATCTACTCGTGCACAAAGGACAGTGCTGTAGCTAAATCTCCATACTACCTCTTCTAACTAACATTGTGTATTTAACAATAATCATTTGAAAAAATTGCTTTGATGTCAGACTTCATTGCTTTGGTGGAAAGAACTAAAAACCACCACAAACAAAAACACTCTACCATGACTTCACATACTGATGATTTTACATTGCTATTACTACTACCTTTGAATCAGTAAATGCATCCTCTAGGTCAATGGGTGGTATTTGCTTTAATGGCAGACTCTGTGAATGACAAGTCAAATCATGTAAAGTTACTTGCAGGAATGGAAAGCTTTTCAAAGTCCTAACTACATGCAAGTATTTCCTCTCTTTAGGGTTGCTTTTCATTTCTTTGGGAATATAATCTGTGCTGGTGTACAGACCCATTACCGACCTCATTCTTGGTGTTCATATTACATTGCCAGCGTTTCCACTGAGTACTGGAACAACTTGCCCAGGGTCAAAACTAAGGCTTTTAGAAGGTCTACATTTTGCATTCCTTCTGTGATAAAATATGCATGGATACACTGTCATTAAACTTCAAATGAACTGCTGTTTAAAACATTAAACACAGAAACTAAGATGAAGTTTATACCACTTTGTAATTTCCGCTGACATTTAACCTAATTTATAATGACTGCTACTTAGTCCAGGTGGATACTAAGCTGCAGCTGTTTCTTAAACATTATTCTGTGCACCTTCCAGAGTCAATTTGAATTTGTCTGAGTTCCTTTCAAAGCACTAGTTCCCCTCTTACAAAAAAAAAAAAAGAAGAAAAAAAAATTGTTACAGTTAACCAGGCAGTTAGCTAAGAAGTTACATTGAATTATTCAGCTTTGATTTTTATTTATTGTGAAATATTGCTGGAATAGACTATGCTGTTGTTATCCTTAATTGTCAGGTACAATTTTCAGAATTATGTATTTCACATATTTCTTGTAGTTTTGTGACATAGAAAATTCTGATATTTGTCTCTTTAATTACAAGTCTTCTACTTTTTCACTTACAGACAAAATCCTTGAGGGTATATTAGGACTTTTTCTGTTGAAGATATCTTGGCTGTTTCCTAAGACAAATCTTTATTTTGATTCTTTCATTTTTCTTTCAGACTGCTCAAGTCCCTCCTGTTATCAAAACACCACATAAAGGCACAGTCAGATTTCAATGCAAAGCTCAGTGAGCTTGTGGAAGAACTGGCTTTGATTTCAGTGGACTTTGGATCACTCTAGGAGAAAGATAGTTAGACCTTAGAAAGATATTCATTATTTCCTTTTGGTTGTCAAAACATTTTTATATCACAATTCTACATTTTTCCTTTTAGTAGAATACTCTCTTGTTTTGACACTTTTCATTTCTTTCCAAAAATCTGTTCCAAGAATATCAGCAACCAGCATGGCTTAACATAAGTAATTAATATTTGATACTGTATGGTCTAGAAACATTCATCAGCCAACAAAACTACTTAAATTGCACTTAAGATACGCATGTGAGATATGATAAGCTGAACACATGGTAAAGTTTTTACTCTTACATTACCTCACCCTGAAGAATTCCTTTCGATAAATATTTAATGCACTGAAAATGGGAAAGAAGTGATGTCCTATTGAAGTAGACTTCAATAGTCCTATTGAAGTTGCTTCTTGTCAGCAACTAACCCATGTGAGATTTCAAACCTTCACTTAGAAGACGTTCTTTAAAAAGGACCAGATCCTCAAATGGATATAAAAATTGTATAAAATGGTATAAAATACTGTATGCAAATTCTTCCCTCTCTGTTATGCGCAGACACATCTGCTGTGTACATGCCTGTATAAACATAAATTTACACATAATAAGATAATATCTTAGGATTATAGTAGTCAAGTTTACTGATATATAGTCAAGTTTAAGTGATATATGCACACAGAGTAATTAATGTGTACCATTTGGATTGCTTAAGAAGAATATGGGTGAAACAGCTGAGATGCTGGTAGAAAATGCTGAGATCGTCTTCCTTACCTGCATTCTTCAAAGCCAGTAGGAGTTATACTCCGTGTGGGAGTGTACATATAGGAAAACTCTTAAGTTCTACCCCCCTTTCAACTTTTACTTGCACCAAAACAAGCCCAGCTTCATCCCTGTAAAAGCGTATGTTATACATGAAAACACCTCACAAAGCAATATTTTCTTTCCTTTTTTTTTTTTCCCTTAGATAAGCACATGGCTACAGTTTTAGATATGGCTTTCTAATCTGACTGCTAATGTTCAGTTCCTCAGTTTGAGACATCCAAATCCACTTTCTAAAATGATGTCTTACCTTCATAGCAAGGAAGCGTATCTGGCTAAGATGGAAGCAAGGACAAGAAAAGGAGTACACCTTGTAAGAAACTTCTGAGGTTTTTTGTCTGATGATTACAGCAGTTCCTGTGACAGTTCTTTTTAATTGTGCAGTACTAGTAACAGTGGTCCAAAAAATATCTGAGGAATAAAAATTATGTGAAACTAGAGATATACTTTGGACAATAATTTTAACTTGTGTGGTGACAGTCTCTGTTGGATTTTTTTTCATGTACAAAGGTCCTTCAGTAGCGTAGTCCTTAAAATATCCAAAAGTACTATTAAATAAATATAGGCTAGCCACTGCAGATAATTAGGAAGAGGAAAACAAAAGATTCAGGGGAAAGACTGTTTAGATAAAGACAGCTTTGTGTCCCAGTTTTTTTTCAAATATTGAGTATTAAGGGCCATTCTTTTAAATGACTGACAGATAAAGAATTTATGTATTTGATTCTTATATTACAGAATCACAGAATCACAGAATGTTCGGGGTTGGAAAGGACCGCTGTGGGTCATAGATTGAATAGAAACACAGTGAGATTCTTTTCTTCTTTTAGATTAGTGCAAAAAGAGTTAGTGATATTTCATTGATATTTAAAAAATAAAGGAAAAAAACAAGATCTGGAGTTTATAAAAAATAAAGAGGTAGATTTTGATTTGTTTGGGTAACTGATTTCAGAGACAGTGTTTCTAATAATTGTTGTAAGGATAGAAGTCATGACACATAGAAACAAGAGAAGTAGGAAAAAAGTTAAATGGATGGTTCTGCAGTTTTGCTGCGTAAGATGCTATTGCCAATCATTTTAAAATCAGTTCTTCAGAATAGCAGTGCTCAATGGCATTATAATCTGTTGACATTTTTGTTCAAAAATGAATTCATACCGAGGAAGAAAACTAGGTCTTTCAGTCATCCTGTATTAAGAATACATAAAATCAACAGTAAGAACAGTTGAGAGATAAGTTGATAAGGTTATGAAAGCAGGCTCATATATCACACAATCATAGAATGACTGAGGTAAGAAGGCACCTCTGGAAATCATCTAGTCTATCCACTGCTCAAAGCAGGGACATCTAGAGCATTTTTCTCAGGGCCATGTCAGTTATGTTTTGAATATCACCTACGACAGAGATGCCACAAGCTCTTGGGGCAGCCTGACCTGAGTATTCAACCACTCTCACAGTCAAAAAAATTTCTCTTATATTTAAATTAAATTTACTGTATGGCAATCTGTGAATATAATTTTGGTTTGAAGTCCTCACAATGAGAGGGAAAAAATTACTGCTTGCAAAAGAACAAGCCCCACTTTTTGAGGGAAACAGGGTCTCTGGAGCATAGCATCTGAGCATGCACTGAAGTACCGTGCCTGGCTTCCCCTGTTTTACTACAGGAAGTGAAAATCTAAAGAAAGGGTCAAACTCTCCACTGTTACCTGGGACCGTAACCAGCTCTTGTCAAACAGAAAATCCTTTTTTAAAGAAGAGTGCAAAGACCACCTGTGAAGGAGTCAGTTCACTCCACAGCTGAAGCAGCTTGAAGCACCAATGAGTATGGCAGTTTTTAGCAGGAGTAACTTGAGCTGCAGTGAGCAAAAGAAATATGGAATTCATAATGATATGGCATAATGCCACAAATTAAACTGTCTTCAGAGAGTCAATTTTCAGGCTATGGCTTGCTTTCTTGAGCAATGAATTTAGGTTCTGAGACTCAGGTAGCTCACCTCATCCAAAACACAGTGTAAAAACCCACTTCTTTGACTTAATCCTGCGAATAATAATAGGAATTGATATTGCAGTACAAGTGAACTCTCTACTTCATGGATAAGCATCTGAGAAAAGTGTCATCTCAACACCACTTACCATCTGAACAGATAATTAAGAGACTGGAAAGGGAATTAAAAATTCAAGTGGATAAAGCATTTAAAATCAACACATGTTCTACTCGTTTATTTATTTTAAAGTTTGCTTCTGTCTCTTATTGCTCTAGCCATGTAGGAAGAAGTTTGGGATGTATAGACTGTTTTGAAAGAATATTGCTAAGAGGATTTTAGAGGAAAAGCCGCAGGCATTGCATAAATAAGCAAGCACATCATGAAAGAGAAATGGGTAAACAATTTGCGCCAAATGTTTCTTTCCAGACAGAAAGGATTTTTCCCCACCTCTATACAAGTGCAACTAAAATATGCCTGGATTTATATTCACACATTGCTGAGTTTTTGTCTACAAAGAAAAAACCCACATTTGGTACTTGTTTTTTTATGACAAGTTGAATCATTACAATGTAAACATAATTGAAAAAGTGGGTTTTTTTCCAGTCTCCTTTAAAATTAACCATAATAATGTCATTCTTTTCCATCCAACTTTACTTACAGACATAATGGGCAGTACTAGAGAAGAAATTGAAAGCAGAAGAAAGGTGTATAGTCATAATGATAACAGGCTGCGGTTGTGATGACTGCTGTAAGGAGAGGAATCTGGCATTGTAGTCTGGACCTAAGTTGTGCAAGCCTATTAAGAAAGGTGTAGAAGTATATGGGATGAGAAAAATGTCTTAAAGGGAATATTTAAGCATAATCATCATTGACACACTGGTAGAAATTGGAAAAAAAAATCAAACGTGTTTAAGAGGTACTGGATAAGAGCCTAAAGACAAAATAGTAGATGGAATAAAATGGAAAATTGTCCACTTTTGGAGGTAACTAAATGCTGTAAATGCAGGATAGTTTTTAGAAACCAGCTAGTAAATCTATGGAACACCATATACCCAAGATATTTTTATACTGTAAAACAATTGATCAACAGTTAGAAGTGCTTTTAGACAGCTAAACAGCAAAGTTGGTGCGTGGTGCATTTTATGCACACGTTGCAAAGGACTGTGAGTTATCTGATATCTATCAAACTAAAACTGCTTGAGGTGTTTGTTAGAATGACGTTGTTCATCCCCATAGTCATGAAGGTGGGTCAACATGCATTAGGCACAGCTTATTAACCTTAGCCCGGGTTTCCTGTCCGACTTTCGAAGTTCCTTACTACAGTACGGACTTTGTCACACCTACTTCATTAAACCTACTGTTTCTGTGCTGTGTAAGGTAATATTATGTAGGGTATTCCAGCATGGTGCTATCTCACCTCTTACTGCGTTGTAGATATTACCTACTAGGTAAAGATAACTAGTTCAGCAAGTAGATAATTAACCCATAAATTAGGCAGTATGATAAATAGCTATGGAAATTAATTAAGATGTAAGGAATGTGGCAGTGGACATGTAGTATAAAAGGTCATGTCAAAAGGAGCCGTCAGGCCCAGGGGCAAAGGCAGATAACAGCAGAAAAGTAATAGGACAGGTCACTGGACAGCAGTTTCTTCTTGGAGATGAATCCTCACAGAAATAGTGTCTGTGAATATACCAGAATTTACTGTCATGTTTAGAATCACAGGCTAATTGATCTGACACAGCTCCAAGTCGTCCTTAGCTTCTTATTTTTTTCCCATCCTTTTCCTGAAATGGGATTTTTAAAATCCCAGGTTAATTTACAGAATTGCTTCAGTAGAAGTTGACACAAGATCCTCTTAAGAACTCACATGTAAACCTACAACAGCCTCCATTTATCTGGGGGGAATGATGAGAAGGACCTGTACAGCCTTTGCTGCAAAGGCGATTCAATAGTTCATCTGGGGAATGTTGCACAAGATCACTATCCAGGAAAAAATTTTAATTGTACCAATAGAATGTTATGGCAGCCTGAAAGTAACAACTTGTTTCATTGGACAAAAAGCTGTAAATTTTGTTGTTTTCAAAATACTTCTAAACTAGAAACAGAGCTAGTATGAAGCAGAGCTTTTTGTATATGTTAAAAATGACAGCCTGAGTGAAAGAACAACTTTCACACTGAAGGTCCTAAGTCCTGTTGGTACTTTAGAATCTGAAAGTATGGTGAAAAAATTGATCCATTCAGTTGCATTTTCACTTGGATATGAATATGAATAAGAGAAAAGCCTCCTTTTAATTTTTATTCTATATGTATTTGCATTAGGGGTGTGAGGAAAGTGTTTACTTTCAGTTTTGAAAGTTAAACGGAATGAGAAAAAATATTGGTTGCTTTGACTTTCTCATTGGAAAAAGTTGGAAAGCAGGAAAATAAAAAAGCATGAAAGTATACAGAAAAAAAGAGAAACACCTGACTTTTAATTTCTTTCTATTATAAGGATATATAAAACTTTTTGAAGTATAAAGTATAAATAAATATTTTTCACCCTTGTATTCTCCACATTTTTACTTATTCTTATAAAACAAAAAAAGTAAGAATGAACAAACTAATAATTCTGAATGGTGTTCCTAGTTACATTTTCCTTTAAAAGATTAAAAAAAAGAATTCTTGAACTCCATTAAATAGTTTTATAAGGAAACAAACAAATAAACAGACAAAACACAGAAAGCTAACATTTGGATAAATTTTCCTCTCCAAATAACCAGGAATAGCAATACATATTCTGGAGAAAATCAGTTGACAGCTCATTGAAAAATTACATTTGTAACAACTATTTTTTTTCATTTAGAACATAATTCAGGTTTTATTTTGTTGTATTTTTTTAAAGTAGTTAGTATTTTCTGGGAAAAAAAGCAGATCTTATTTGTGAAGTTTACTTTTGCCAACAAAGCCTTGCTATTTGCTTTGTTCTTATTGTAGCAAAGAAGTGCCACTACATGCATTTAGCTATTCTCACAGATGTAGTTCTCATTACATAGCATATGTATAGTACAGTAATAGTAATAGTATAGTATATGTGGTGTAGTATAGTATTCACTATGAATACACTGAAAATTTGGTGAGCTTGTAACATGGAAATTAATCTTAGGACAATGTGGATAAATCCAACCCTACACCTTACAGATACATTTTAAAGACAAATACAAGAGTTACTTTCTCATTGTTCTGACTCTGATCCTTGAGAAGTCCACAAAGTACACTTGGAAGTACAAGAGAAGGTATAGGTATAGGGAACAAAGGGACTGTCAATATGAAGAGAAGATGAGTGACAAGGACATTATTGTTCGTATACTGAATTATGGGTCTGGATTCCTATATCTAGCTATTATGCTTAACTTTTTTTGGCCTGTGTTAGCAAAACAGCTAACTAGGTTGAATCTAGGATAATCTACCACTTACTGTGACAACAGTTTTGATAAATGGATATTTTTTTTCTTTAACTCCTCCTTAAAACTGATTTCAGAAGTTCTAAGAATTGAAATACCTTCTCTAACTATAATTTTCTTTTTTTTTTTACCTTTTAGAAAATGTGGGGATCAAATGTTTCCACTTTCCTTTACTCTTGCAGGTATTTGTTAAATTTCATCCAAGTTTGTAAACAGTTTTGTACTGTAGAAAATGCATTTTGTGGTAAGTATTTTTCCTAAATATTTACAAAGTTATAGTACTTATCTCTGGAATGTATACACAAATTCACAACACTTTGAGAATTTGCCACAGTTGCACAATTTGTGGAAGTAAAGACCACTGAAGAATTTATAACACTCCTTGCCTCAATCTGTTTTAGACTGTCAGGAATGAGTTTCAAAGGTAATGAGTGGATTTAACTCCCTTTGACTTCAAAAACAGGCAGCAAGTTGTTGGGCTTAGGAACACCACATTTAGTACAGTCATCTCATTTAAATTTGAACTGGGGAGATCTGTTATAGTCAACCAGATCTGAGATAGTTCAGTCTTCATTTCTAGCAGAGCAGCAAATGTTGTTAACAATGTAGTACGTTGTGATGAGTAACTGGAAGATGAAGTAAAGCCAGGAAAAGCTCAGTCTATACTGAATGCAGACTTGAAGTTCACCTTAAGGTCATACAGAGATAAGATGAAAAAGCACACAGCACAGACACACAATGCTGCCTTTACCCTTTCTGTTGATATTCTGATGGTTTGGGGATAAAACCTGGCAGATATGGCAGGATGAATGATTTTTGGATTTTGATTTCAAGAAAGTGCCCTTGTAGGAGTCCACACAAGAGTAAATTAATGAAAGAAGAGGCTTGAAGATGTTAAAACATTCTATGTATGTTTTTTGTAGTTACAATTTAAAGGGTCAGTTATGACTTTGCTCAGTCAAAACCTCAGTACATGTATACAGTTTGCATTTTAATTCCATTGGGACAATTTATAGTACTGCAAGGCCATTTATCATCTAATCAGAATCTTTCAAGCTTAATTTAAAGTATGTAAAGTCTTGGACTTGCTTTTTCTCAAATTAACCAGTCATTTACGATACTATGTCTAGGTCTTGAAGCTATAAAGACATTTGATGTTAACATATACGAATATACTATGACAATAATTCAAAGAATGTATGCATCTTCTAGAGCCAGGGCAATATCTTTATATCAAAATATTTTACATACAGACATAAAGCATCCCTTTAAATCACACTTACTGTCTTTTAGCTTATTTTCCATGAAGATGCAAACAACTTCTCCCCCCTCTCCCTGCTCCCTTAGGAAATATTAGTCTGTTATTATCACATGTGCTTGTAAATCTGGTTGTGAAAATATGGTTTCCAGAGATATCCTGGGTTCTCTCCCTCTCACCTAGCTTCATATGTCTGCAGTTTATGTGTGTACATACTAGCTAGTAACCCAATGCTCTCTTCAAGGTCGATAGAGAGCAATATCCAATGATTCATCTGACCTATTTTAATCATCTATTTTAGGATGTGATGACTCATGCTTTGAAAGTGCCAATTTTACTCCACTCACAGTGAAAAAATCTTGACAACTAGCTGACATGAAAATATCTGTACTGCTGATGTCTATATTTGTGATCTCGTGAATGCCACTCTATGTGTCTATCTTCAGAGCTCTTTGATTTCCCCATCCTTTATTTATGAAAATTCTAGTCATCCAATCAGTGAGTCAAAACAGAATTGTATAGCACTGCTGAATATGCATATACGACAAGTATCAACTAGTTACTAGCTTATTTTAAACAATATCTGTGAAAGAAATTCACATGGTGGGATGTATTCTGCAAGTAATGTTGTTTCAGAGTGGAGGAGCTTCAGAAACAATTCTTTTATCACTTGGTTAACAAAAATTTCATTCAGGATAAAGTATTTTGGCAAGTGATACGGTTGGTACTAATATATTTAAAAAGGCACTCCTCTCCCTTTCATACGAATGGATGCAGTTATGTTATTGTAAAAGTATCTTCTATGGGGAAAAAATTTTATACATTCTGCTGTTTTGATAAGACTCAGAGGGTTTTTACCTTCTTAATCACACCTCAACGGTGAAAATGGTGTTTTGTATGAAGACTGTCGTGAACATAGTTCATAGTTAATGTATGCTAGGAACCAAAGTTGTTTGACAATTTGTAAAAAGTGCAATCATTAAATGTTATGACAACTAGTTACACATAGTAAAAGGTGGAACACTGCAGACAAATTGGCCTTCTTCAGTATCCCCCTTCCTGCCTTAAATGAATGTGACCTTCAGTGTAATGATATCACTTATCATTTTGGAGATTGCTAGAGAGATGAATTTCGTCAGAAACATGACAAACTGGTGCAAAAATTTCTAAACCTAACTTCTTACTCTGTGCATCAAAATTATATGTCAATGTTTCAGCTATTATTTAAACAAAACTTTGTCTAATGAGGTATCCTAGCTGTTGTATTTTGGCTATGATTAGATAAATTTATTCTTATTCATTAAAAAACCCACATGTTTTGATAAATACAGATAACTGTTGCTCCCTGAATATGACACGTCAGTAACAACTGAAAATCACTTTTGCATTTTTTGAGGCATAATCCCAACGTTTAACAGTGTTACTCTCTACTGAAACATGTATTAGCATATGATTACAGAGTTTGTGAAAGCAGTCATTGTCTCAGGCTTCACTGCAAGTGTAACCAAACAACTAACTAAAAATTGATGATAGCTGCCAATTTTGCAGGGATTTAGAAGTATGATATTACATTATAACATGCAGCAGTTAATTTTAGAAACAAGCAAATTTCCTTCTGTACCTTATAGTTAATTTTACAGGTCTAGTAGGTTAATTACGTGGCTGGTTAAGAAAAGGTGCATTTACTAATATCTTAGTATAAATAAATAATATGTGCTTTTACAGGAACTATCAATGCCCCAAACTGAGCCGGACAGTGAGCAATATGGTTAGCAGTATGGGTGAAAGGGGTCTGGCCCTTCAGCCTGTGTTTTGGCTGGTGTGGATGCTACCAAGGGTTCTATCTTCAAAATAGTGGCTTTCTATATTGATCAGCTGAATTTTACCATATAAGTCTGTATGAGCTGCCATGCAATTCCTACCTTTGATTGTCTTAATCTAAGAAGTTAATTGTCTTACTAGATTTCCTGTATTTTTGGCAGAATGCTGAAGAAAGGATTATCAAGAGTAGCTTCCTCTTGCTGTAGAATGAAGTTGGATACAGTCTTCCACGTGCTAGTCTGTTATTTGATTTATAATCTAATTCTTTGCTTTCATTGCATGCGAAGGGCTTTTGAGCACTATAGATGCACGGTTATCTTCTTATATTGTTTTCAGAAATTGGATCTGTGAAACTGCCTCTAATTCTTTACTTGTTTTTTATGAGTTTTTTACTCGTAGCTCAATACTGCAAGAAGCTGGGAAACTCCCAAGAAATGCTGAGTATGTTCAAGGTCTGTAAAAATCAGCGAAACTTGAGGTCACTCATGGGATTACGATATCATACAAAATCAGATGGTCAGTCAGCCATGGGCTTTCCATTTAAATCAGATACTTTTGTGAAACTTAATGTCCTCTGCTTTATCATGCATTATGCTACATGCTGTAGCATACATATGCATACATGATGCAGATCAAGATAAATAATGCAGACTGTATATTTTGTATGATACAGTTGTGTATTATCCATGTACATCCAAAGCGTCATAAAGCAGAGTATCATATATATCATGCATATGTATCATATAGAAAATATACAGTTTGCAATATTTATCTTGATTTGCAGCATTTACATATTAAATCTCATGTTCTGTTATTCTTATTATTACTGAGTAGCAGCTTAATTGATTTTAGCAGGCATAAGATACAAGAAATTTAAACATGGCAAAGCTATATCTTCAAGTGTTTTGTAATGACGAGGTAAAGAATTATACAACTCAAAAGCACTGTTACTTAGGAAGAAATGCAAGTATGTCTAAAAACATATTTAATATCTATTTTCTGATGTTTTTCCCAGCTTTAATTGCATTCTAATTTTCTAATAAATTTTAAAATGAATACTCATGGGGATACCTATTTATTAGTGAATTTGATGACACATAACTCCTTGACTGAACGCCATAGAAGCTTTGAAAAAAACCAGAGCACAGTTATCATTGTCAGAATGAAAATAGAATGTGATTTATAGTCGTATAAAGATGTGCTTTAGTTTTGTAGAGAATATGTTCCCTGAAACATTAACAAAGATAGGTGTCACGGACCTGTTGGAGTGGATCCAGAGGAGGGCCACAAAGACGATCTGAGGGCTGGAACACCCCTTCTATGAAGATAGGGTGAGAGAGTGGGGTTGTTCAGCCTGGAGAAGAGAAGACTCCAGGAAGACCACATAGCAGCCTTCCAACACTTGAAGGGGGCCTACAAGTGGTGGAGTCTCCTTCTCTGGAGATATTCAAGACCCGCCTGGACAAGGTCCTCTACAACCTACTGTAGGTGACCCTGCTTCGGCAGGAGGGTTGGACTAGATGACCCAC
>Ga0065711_1040570_pt1 | contig 16846 bp, 8 predicted proteins | sample Hoacrofraction12_FD_59098 | JGI IMG/M metagenome (GOLD analysis project Ga0065711, IMG submission 59098) | Hoatzin crop microbial communities from Cojedes, Venezuela - Epithelial fraction 12 v2 (version 2) | ecosystem: Host-associated > Birds > Digestive system > Esophagus > Crop | place... | reverse complement strand
AATCACAGAATCACAGAATGGTCGGGGTTGGAAGGGACCTCTGTGGGTCACCCAGTCCAACCCCCTGCCAAAGCAGGGTCACCCACAGCAGGCTGCACAGGACCTTGTCCAGGCGGGTCTGGAATATCTCCAGAAAAGGAGACTCCACAGCCTCCCTGGGGGGGGGTCTATGTTTTTATGAAAATAGAGAAAAAAATAAAATAATTCTTTAAAATTATACTGATCAGAAATAAAAGGGAAAGAAGGAAGGTCAAGATACTCATTGTACTCTTAAGCCATGCATAACCTTCGGTGTTTTTTTTTTAACCAGATATATTTCTGGTTCTGTCAGGTCATGCACAACAGGGGAAAATATAAAACAGCACACGGGCTGTGCTGAACAGAGGTACTGGTGTACTGATAAATGCAGAGCAGTTAATAATCCTGCCCAGCTGTGCGTAACTAGTGGCATGTAGGTCCAGCATTGGTTAACAGGACCCAGAAACTGAAGCTCATCCATTGTAGAAGTAATAGATATGAAGGCATCTGGCACAGGAGAAGCAGAAAGGACTTGAACACCTCCAGAAAGTGTCTTGGACTGCACACTCACTAGATGTCTCGAGACAAAACAGGACTTACTGCCGGGCTCCCAAATGCCATGGTTTGTCTGCCAATGTTTAAAAAGTGTGCCCAGCATAACAATCTTCAGCTCGGATCTTCTGCTCTGTGCCTACGTGATATGGTGTTTGCTGTTTGGCAGCGTCTCCAGAGGAGAGAAACCTGATGCGTGGTTCTGGAAACACACTGGACTGGAGCTGTGATGGTTGTGTGCGTTTGGCAGCTGCTGAAACACCAGCACAGATGTTGCTGCCACTGCAACTTTGCACCAAATAAAAACCAAGCAAAATCTCCTTCCCCAGAAGCACTACCAATGGAGTGGAGAGGGAATCTCAGCATGACCTTTCTACCTTTGTGGTCTGCAACATGCTGTATTTGTAGGGAAAACGAAAACCCAAGGGGTATCTTGCAGTTGAATTTGTCAGGTCTGTGGCTTTTCAGCAGTCAGCGTGATCTACTACAGTGAAGAGGGAAGAAGGGGACATCCTTCCTCTCGGTTTTGAGACCCATTACAGTGCAGCTCGTTTGGTTTACATTTTCTACTTGTTTTAGTTATTTTTCTTTCTCTCTTTATTTCTCCTATTCTAGTGAAAGAGCCAGCTGGGATATAACTGTTATTTTCTGAGGTAGTTACTGATGTCTTCTTATGGTGTAATGGAGCTAGTTCTGTTGTAGGAAACATAGGGAGATTTTTCCTTCAAGATGTTGACTTCAGCCTGCCTCTATATTTCGTGGCTTGCTGGTAAATTGCGTCTGGAACCAAAGCTGATAAAAGGATTCCACAGAAGAAACGCGGACTGAGCAGCAAGCTTCTCCTGTGGATGGATTGCTTTGACCCTTGGTGACAGTGATGAGAGCACTGGCCATTTGTCATGCCGAATGCCCCTCTTCAGAAGCCTCGCAAAACTCATCTAGTCTTCTGGATTGCTACTAAGTGCTCCAGCTTGCCAGGCAGCCACAAGGAAAGACAGCGCGTGGAAACCAGAGCCCTGAGACCATTGCCTAAACCTGAAAGCTTCCCGCTGCAGCTGTTCTTGAGCGAAGGCATAAAGATGTTCAGATCAGGTCTTTGCAACTGTATTTCTAGTGCCCGTATTTCAGAAATGGCTTTTGAGACTGCTCGTAAACATAATTAATAGCTTTTTCACTAGAAGCCAGGCATGCAGATTCTAAGGCCTGAATGAGAATTAGAAAAGGTTAAGGATGCTAGGAAGAATTAGGAACCCAATTCAGAATAATAAGAAGAAAGATATTTGCGGCAGGCACAAGATCTTTTTCTTTAAATCAAGCTACTGTTTGAGAACATTTCCATTTTTATTTATTTTAATATTATGCCACTGATATCAGAACCTTTATATTCCACAAAACTTATTTAGACAGTAAGGGGTGAAGGCATGCAGCAGACACAGACTGAAGCAGACTGATTCTTACAAAGCCCTGTGTCCCCGGAGCCTTCCTGACTGTTACTTGTTTCTAAGAAGACCAGTGACTCAGAAGACCAATCTCCAGACTGTAACACTAACTTAAAAGAACAATTTATGATACTTAATGTGAATGCGATAAAGGACTTTTGTTCCTATGAATATAATTGCATAATTATATTAATATATGTAATTATATTCATGCATGATACATAATTATTCAAAGACATAGAAACCTAAGGACCAGAATCTGGACATTTCTTTTCCACTCCTTTCCTGGCTTCTGTCATCTCCTTCCCTTCTCCCCTTCCCACCTCCAGAAAAGGATAAAACCCAGCGCAGAACTGCTAGTGAAACACTGCTTCTTTATATGCAGACCAGCAACGACTCCTGGATGTCCACAGGAAAGCCCAGGACATCTAAATTGCATTTTTGTCATGACAGCATATAAACGTGCTTTCCAGAAAAGTCTCTTGTCATCCAGAGAGAGTCAGCTAACTCCTCCTTTCCCTTTGTGTAGGAGACCGCTCCTCAGTTGATGTTTTTCCCTGCCCTTTTCTTGGAGCGTTGCGGGCTCTGCCAACACGAAATGCATTCGCTGCCCGTGTCATTTGGGTTGAACCGGCTGTTCTGCAGGCTCTCAGGCAGCGGCAGATTGGGTGGTACTGCTGTTGCCTGATTGCCTGGTAACGCTGGGAGCTCAGTTAGCGTCTGGTTTGGTACACCCATTTTGTGAATGTACATCTGCGTGAAGAATACAGTAGTTGATCCCAGTGCTGAGCGAGGGGAAGAAGACCGAAGTGGAAGGATGGTCTGGATACCTGGAGCAGCATGTCAGCCAGCGCACTGCAGCCCCTCGCTAGCAATGGCCATCACGGCATCCGTTCCGTGGTAGGCGAGATGGGTGAGGAGCTGCACAACCCACACGGCGGCCTGTGGCTGCGTCTCACCATCGGGACAAGGAGCAGAGCTGGACTGTGGCACGCACAGTCAGAGAACGGCAGGACAAAGGACAGAGAGTACTTGTCACGTCTTTGCATGAAGGAGAGCTGTAAGGGATATTTACAAGTATTGCCAACCTGGAGAACTTCAATAATATAAATCGCACCTCAAATCAGTGATTCATTTTTTTTTCGTTTGTTTGCCATTTCCCTTACCTTCATTTGCAGAGCTTTTAGGGCAGGTTTGCAAACTTCTTTGACACTACCAAGGCTAGATGGTTTTTGCTTTGAATAAAACCTCAGATATTCATGCGGTCACTGGACTCCAGGAATGGGAGCTTTAAGAAACATGGCAAATAATGCACACTGGTTATAAAATCCCAAAAGGGGAAATGAGAAAATTTTCGCCTTCGTGTTTTCTCTCTTTTCATGGTAGGTTGTCCGAAATCAAAGGCAAATCCTCACAGCTCTGAAATTAGTAACACACAGATAACACTACCCTTCTGCCAACAGTTTTATCTCTTGCTCGACTTCTGGATCAGCCAGCAGCTACTGTTTCGAATTTTCTCCACAACATCTTTTACTATCGGCTGGAAAACAGAAAGTGATGCAGAGGAATAAGCAGGAGAACTTTGCCTTTCATAAATCTGTGCTGTTCAATATCTACATAGCGTAGTGTAAGCAATGTCGTAACAGTAAAGTGCTTTTTAAGAAAATCTTCTTCTTCCATCTTTAATTTCTGAGACTGTGGGTTCAGCTAGAAAATAAGAAGATTGCTGTCTTTCCTATGTTACAAATAAAATCAGAGTTGAATTTACAATATGTGTTTGGTCCAGATGTCGAATTTACCACACCTGGGAATTAAAGGAAGAATATACAGGAAAAAAAAAGATTCTTGTTGCTTTTTCTCTGGAGTCTTATTCGAGACCATGCAGTAAGTGTGCTGGGCTATGCAACAAAATAGCTGATCTCCATATTTTGTTCTTTTGTTCAATATCAGTCGGTAACCAGTGTCACAGAAACTTACAGTATAAGAGAATCCTTAAACAGAAAGGTTTCTGCAAGCAGCCGATGGTTGTGACCAAGCTCCTGACGTTTTCTCTTCTGTTACAGAGAATATCACAGACTTTTCTTTCTGTGCCAGAAAAGCAAGAGCTGGGCTTTGGAGAAGGCAAGCAAAAAACAGTTACTGTACGCTTTTCTACGTATGGTATTTTCTTTTAATTCTGTACTAGCAGTAGTTGAGTAAATTTGGACAAAAATTCAAAAATAAGGAACAGCTGCCTGCAGGAACAGACTGTGCTCTTACACATATGATAGCAGCACACCCTTAAAGCGCAAGGAAATGCAAGGAGCGTGTTTTCATATTGGTACGGTCAAGTTAGTGCTATGCGAACGTTTCGTGCTGGGCTGCAACCCGTTGCACTTCCGTCGGTGATAACAACGTGTTTTTCTCGGCCCCCTCCTGCGAAAGGTTGACTGAGAGGGCTGGAGAGTTTGCGGTAAGTTTGGCAGCGCTTGCCTGGAACACCAGACTGTTCGGAATATCCTGCCAGAAAATGCAGCATAGGAGTTTGGATCGGAGGCAGACAATGATAACCTGCCAAGAACGCAAAGCAAGTGGGGTGAACTCTCCTAAAAGTATCTTGAAAGCATCAAGGCAGGAGCCTTTTCTAGAAATGGGAGAGTCCTGGAAGAAGATTTGATAAGGGAGTGTGAAGATTGGAGGCAGAGGGGAAAAATTAATGCGTGGCAGCACTGACTGTAGTGTCAAAACAGCTCAGAATGATTTTGGGGGAATATCTCACACAGAATCACAGAATGGTCGGGGTTGGAAGGGACCTCTGTGGGCCACCCAGTCCAACTCCCTGCTGAAGCAGGGTCACCCAGAGCAGGCTGCACAGGACCGCATCTAGGAGGGTCTTGAATATCTCCAGAAAAGGAGACTCCACAGCCTCCCTGGGCAGCCTGTTCCAGTGCTCCGTCACCCTCAGAGGGAAGAAGTTCTTCCTCATGTTCAGACAGAACTTCCTCTGCTTCAATTTGTGCCCATTATTTATTTGATGTATTACCAACAACGGGTATTTCTTTAGCTGCCTTGGTCCGAGGATGAAGAAAACACAGATATCGCTTTGAAATGAGTATGATTATGTATTTTCGTCCTGTAAGGATGACATACGTTGTTCTGATGCATCTGTCATTCAAGAAGAGACAAAATGCTGGTCCAAGAAGGGCATTTAGGAACAACAGGTAGCTTGTGCCTCAGAATTTCATGCAAGTTGTCTGAGCAGCTTTATGGCCTCTTGAGGAAATACTTTAATACTTTCATAAATCTTACAATAATTGGTAAATTCTGGAAGACTGGAAAAGAGACGCTGCTGCGATTATGCTAAAAAAGGGCAGGCAAGTGATATAGTGAATTAGTTTGTCACCAGTTCAGGCAAAGGAGTGGAAAGGTGGATATGGGAGTCGTATTAAAGCGTCAAGAATTAAAGGGTCAGACTGCAGCTGCAACCAGCAACACAGCTTTATGGAAAACGGGTCTCCTCAAAGAAAACTAAGTTCTTTCTTACAGCTGTTTGATTAATGAAAGTACCTACAGGCAGACTTTAATAAAGCATTTGAATGCTAAATTCTGAACGAAGTGCTGACTTTGAGGACTTCTGTAAGCACTAATGAAGTTTGTGTACCTAAGAAGGTGTGGATGCTACCTGAGTTTCTTCTATCTTTTGTATATTTTTTGATGTCTACTGAAATGTGGCTTCGCATTGAGGCTTTTTTTCCTCAGCCAAACCCTTTAAACCAGCTACCTCTCTTGCCACCAGGGAGCCTGATATCACAAAGCTATAGACAGTTAATAGTCTTTGAGTCTTTCATCCCAGACAAAGTTAAAAATGGTTAAATGATCCAAAATTACTACAGTTTTTGGGCACGCAGGCAGGTGAACAACACAGTGAATACAGATGCCTTGTTTCCAAAGCCATGCTAACAGAAATTAATATGAAGTAAGCACATTTTGATGAATTTAAAAACAGGCCAAATGAAAGCACCAAATGTGTACCCGTATCTGAGTGGGATGCAAGATGGCAAATGGAACAGTTCTAGTGATAGACAACTATAATCTTTATAAACCAATGATAATTTTTGTCCCCACAGCTCTTCAGCGACCATTTTCAAAACTATTTCTGTGCCTCACATGGTGGGCTATCTCTCGTATTACGAGTAGGAATGATGAAGTGCTACTGAAGATCCAACATGCTGATCTTACGTGCGTATGCAAGCATTCATGCGTGTGACACTGCCATGAAAGTTGTGCCCAGGGCTAAATAACTTAATCAATGAGGCTTCAGTTACCAAACAAGGTGAAGGTAACAAATTCACCTGAGGTTTGTCGTGGTTTGAGATGTGAAAGTGTTGATGCCATGATGTCCTGGTTTCGGCTGGGACAGAGTTAATATTCCTCCCAGTAGCTGCTGTGTTTTGGATTTAGTACAAGAAGAATGTTGATAATACACTGACATTTTCAGCTGTTGCTATGAACTCAAGGACTGTTCCCAGTTTCTCATACACTGATGTCTTAGTTGTTGCTAAGAAATGAAGAACTTTCTCTGGTCTCCCATATTCAGCTAATGAGCAGGTGTGCAGGAGCGGGGAGGGAGCACAGCCAGACAGATAAGTAATTCCAAGCTGGCCTATGGAAATATTCCATACCACAGACATCATGCTCACTTTATGAATGGTGGTTGGCCGGGAGGCAGCGAGCTCTTCTCGTTTCTGTGAGCTTGAATACTCTTTTGCCTGAGAGTTCCAACTTTTCCAGGAATTTCATGATTTTGGGGTTCCACAATTGCTGCTCGGGGACTGGCTGCTAATTGGTCATTGGGTGGTGAGAAAAATTGTATTGCATGTAGTTTGTTTTGCGTATTCAATATTAGCATTGTTAGTATCAATACTTCTATTAGTATTAGTTTTAGTATTAGTATTTCCTTTGTTGCCTTATTAAACTGTCTTTGTCTCAACCCATGAGTTTCCCCTTTTGTCCGTTTCTCCTCCTCATCCTGCTGGGGAGGAAGGAAAGGGGTGAGCGAGCGTCTGTCTAGTGCTTAGTTGCTGGCTGCTGGGTTATAACTATGACACATAATTTCGCAGGCACGTTGACTTCAAGAATAGGAGGGATTTTTGGTTCCTTTACCTTTGGCTTTAAGTCTATTTTATTGATTACTGTGTCACAAAGGATCCTGGGATCTTCATCTTTACACCATTATAGCCCTTCCAGGGGTTTGCACCGTCAGATTCACCCAGAAAAAAGAAAAGTTGCTAACCTATTAACACAGTCTGGTACTGAAAAAGAGTAAAATAATGCAAAAAGAAAGCTTTTAAAGAATAATCATGTCACTGAAGCTGTACTTCAAGCCTCTGTGAAACAAAGATTTGCTACATATACAATATGTGCATATCTTTATTGTCTATCTGTCTTTTGTTCGGGTCTGTGCCATCATCCCACTTCTGCTGTCAAACGAGTATCTGTGGCGTGCTCTGTGCATGTGGCAAAAGCTCAGTGTGGGTTGGTGTGAACAATAAAGAGGGGATGACATCCCTGACTCCCTGGAGGCACGTTTTCTGATTTGAATAATCTTAGCCTTCTCTATAAATTGAAAGAAATACAGGGCTCTAACTGACATGGGATTATCAGTTCAAACATGTTCGAACATGCAGCCAGAAAGAGCTGGGATTCAAAGTTTATGCTCTCTTCCCCTGCTCAGCTGTCCATGGTGTATGGCACAGAGTACAGCACAGAACGGGGTTTGTTCCTGCAGTGTAGGGAACTTTCTTCTGTTAATCCAATGGAGTCAGCAAAATCAAATTTCTGCTTATTTTTTGTGATTTCAGTGTTAAAACAGATGAATCAGGGAGAGGCAGAAAGCATTTGGTCTGCTATTTCCTGGAACTCTTCATATTCTGTGTTTTTTAAGCAGATGGCTTCTAGATATATTTTATTAGCCGACAGTACTGCTCTGTAGAACCCACGTGCAGCCACCCTGTAAAACGCGGGTGCTAATCAGGGGTTAATGTAGTAGCGCTGGCAGGGTCCCAGTGGATTCCTTCATGTGAGTCACTGATGACAGTCCTCCCTGCCCCAAACAGACACGCTGGAATACATTATGCAGGTGCCAGTCACTGGAAAGATGCTTTGCATATAATGAACCCTGTTTTCCAGGCCAGAGGTTGGGAGAAAGGTATTTAGTATTCAAAAGAAAATGTATTTCGTGATATGTCAACTCTATTTACTATGCTGTGCAAAAAGGAAGAGAAGTACTTAATACTATGCTGTATAGAATTTTCCTTCTTAAATTCTCATCCTCTCTCCTTTCTATAATGTCTTTTCTGAGTGTTTTCTGAGTGAATAGGTATGGCCAATGCCTGCTTGGCTTGCGCTGTCATAACAGATTAGTGATGTCCATGAACCAGACTGGTTGTTTTTTTCCTTCTACTGAAGCATCTGCTGAACACAAGGATGCAAGACCTGGATCCCAGGGGAATGGGTGCGGCGTGGAGGAACTGAATTTTGTCTGTGTTGGCCTGCACCAGGTGTAACTCCAAGCTGAGTGGAAAAAATGCCACCTAGTTTCTCCAAATTTTGAGCGTTAGAGAAAGAATCTGAATAGTGGGGAACCAGCTGAAGTGCAGTGGAGAGTCTGCTTTTACGAGTGGCGGAATTTGTGCAGAGGGGAACTTTGGCAGTAAGTGACACTTCTGGGGAAATTTTCAGCAGCACAGAAGTTGTCTGAGGTTCTGTTCTGGCCAGCGTCTACAACTTCTGTGCGGTTTATGCTTGACATTATGTGTTTACTAGCAAAACATCTTATACTTTTCAACAGCCGATCCCTGAAAGGAAACCTCAGGCTAAACTTCATTAGACCTTCCCTTCAACTTCTTTTCCTCCCTTTCCCAAACTGGGATCCGAGTTTTTTTTCAGTGTTTTGATGCTCTGCTCTAACCACACTTTCATTTTATATCATCCGCATCTTTGGGTTTTATTCTGTCGGGTTTGGATAACTGTTTCTTCCATTGTGGTTAATCTGTAGTGGAAATGCTCCCCTTACTTTTTCTTTTTTATTTCTTCTCTAACTCTCCGAAGACAGTATGAGAAAGATGGGGATTCCCTATTGTGTCTAATAGATCAGTTTTAACTGGGCTTTGTCCAGGAACTTTACAGTCTCCCTGGCTCATCAGAAGAAAAAACGTTCTTCATACAGTGAAATTTACAGTTCGGGTGCACTGCTCCACATTTTCTATCTGACGGACTGTTAACTTAAGCAGCATGTATCTGGAGAAATAAGGCAATATGGTATCTTGACTAGGAAAATAGATTAAAACCTTTCCTGGTACTTTATTGCAAAGCCTACATTTTCTTTCTTTTTTTTTTTTTTTTCAAGTGAAAAATGCTACCGTTGACATAAGGATCAGCCCACTAAACTCACTCCAAGCATGTCGAATGTGAACAGAGTGTTTCTGAACCTCAAATAGAGTGTGACCAAGCTGACTGCTTGAGGAGAAAAAAAAATAAATCTCTGACTGCTGACAAATCTGGCTCCTTGGTGCTTCCAGTATTCTCCAATGCCTAGTCTTGACTCCTTCTGACTGTGTTTGTGTTAAGAGTTAAACTGAGTTGGTGTAGCTTCCACTCTGGTACCTCTGACCGTAGCAGACACTGGACCAAACTCCTCCCTGTGTAGCCACATTGATTTACAGGCAAGGTACAAACTGCACTGTAGACAGCAGCGTGCTGCTTGTTACAGATGCCATTTTAGTCTAGGTTCACCTCTCCACTATGCCAGTGAAGTACAAGCTCGGTAGCCTTGATTCTGCAAGTCATCTTGTGGTACTCAGCAGGAAATGCAAAGTTGTAATGCTCCAGGACAAATCCAAATCAAACACACATATACGCTCCCCTCGCCCCCCCACCTCCCCAAGGAAACAACCCCCAGCACACAGCCCCCTAACCTCTACCTGTACTGTGAAGAATAAAGCCCAAGGGCAAAGAGATACTACAGAGCCTTCAGTTCTGTGGGATGCGATGACTGCTGCTAATCAGTGTGTGGGCAAATGACATCTGTTCCATTAGCCAACAAGAGGCAAATTGTTTATGTCCTTAGAAATAAAGCAAGCATGTAGCCTTATGTCCAGGACAAAATAAAACTTCAAACAAATGGGGACATTTACAAAATACCCACTAATAATAACGATGGTAAGTATTGTAACAAAATTCTGTCCCTGGATCGTAATGGAGAACGAACAGCAATATGGCTGGAGGTATTAGCGGGGAAAAAAAAACACTCAAAGGAGCTAATTCAAAGAAATTAAAGAAACACTTTTAGACAGGATAATGGAGCAAGCAGGAAAGCTCTGGAAAGCTAGAGGTAGGTGAGGGAGCGATAGGAAGCTTTCACCTCCATGACCAGAGAAGTTAACCACCTTTGGGTACTCAGCCTGCTTCCAGCCTGTGCCGGGCTTGTGGCTGCCTGAGATCAGATTGCTTTGCAGTGACTCTTGCCCAAGATCTACAGCAGCAATCCCACAGTCTGAGCAAGCTTTGAGCTTAGACGTCTACAGGCACTCCCAGCCAGCCTGTCCACGGGCTGCTGTTTACAGTTCTGGGCACAGCATAGGCACAGCCTGTCTGTGTAAGGCTGCAGATGCAGCCTGCCTGAGGAATTATCCATACTCTGAACATAGAAAGGATTTTAACTAAAAAAAACAACCATAAGGATCTAGAGAAAATCTGTCATGCAAAACTTCCAGTCTTTTTTTTTGTTTTGTTTTTTTTTAATGCCAACTGTGCTGTCTCCCAAGGTCATGGAATTTCCCAAAGGAACTTCTTATGTCTCACCACCTCGAGACACAGGAAAGTAAAACCTCTTCGGCTCCTACAAGACTGAAAGAAAAGGAAGCCTCTGCATATCTGTTGTGGAAGGAGGCCATCAGCTGCTATCAGAAAAGAACTCTTAACATCTTGGCCTTCTTACCTTGTGATTTTTCTGATAATCGTTTTTAAAGGCAAGCTGTAGGGTATTTTAGTGATCTCTTCAAACCTGGTGGTCAACTCTGCATCATCAGCTGAAGCAGTGTAGCTCCATCTCGTTAGGGACACTGTCAACACCTGTAGCTATGTCAGTAGGCAGTTAATTGAAATCTTGTGCAGAGTCTTCTGTTGTTGCTTCAGACTGTGTTTAAATATCCCAGAAGTGGGACAAGATGTGTATCTCTGCTCTGATGAGATTGGATGGGCAAAATGGGAACCTTTTTAAGATTCAGAGGTTGCAGTTTCTGTTAATGAAAACAAAGAGAGAAACAAGGACAGCAGCAATAATTTGGTTCTTCCCTCATGACACTGACTCATTTTAAAGGTCCATATGCTTGCTTTCCTACAACACAAACTATTAAAATTATAGAGATCATAACATTCGGAATGTTTTTCACTTTTATTGACTCATTTTAGAAACTGTAAAGGAGAGGCCGTGCCAGATTTTTAACATGGATTTGTGCCAGCCGGTGCAAGTGCATGAATGATGTAGTCATGTCAGTGATTCAGAATGGCCATTGCCATGTAATGTTTGCGGTAACCCCAGCAGCTGCAGCTTGGCAAGTGACTTTCCGTAGCATGGTCAAGTTAGTCTATTTTCTTCTGACAGTAAAGCTTGCTTCTGATTGTAACTTTACTTCTTTGTCAAACAGGTTCAGGTTTAACACATTTGAGATTCAGGTGTGATGAAGTCTCATCTGGTCAGTTTGCTACGTGTTAACATACCAGCCAATTAAGAGCTTTTTTCTGGTTTGCCCTTAGCATCTTAATGGAAGTTTCTAAGATGGAGAGTTTGGGTGCAAAATTGTGGTGTCTTGGAAGTGGCAGAACTCTTCCGGTTGTCAGCAAGACCAGCACAACAATCCAGTTGTTGTACCCTGAGCAGACAAATCTGCAAAGCACCACCAAAGGTAAATAGCTGTGAACAGAGGAAAGAAGACTTCATTTTCCAGTTCACCAACCAATGCGTGGAGGAAGGGGGAGGAAAGGAAGGCAGAACAAAAAAGAGTTTGGGGATTGCTGAACACAGTTGGTCTTAAAAAGCATCATATATAGAAGAGGAAAAATCTTGTCAAGGAGAATGTATGCTGATCTCTTTGTTTTCTTTGCCAGCAGACATGAATATGAAAGCTGTCAGTCTTTTATATTCTGAGAAATTAGTAAAGAATAATCCAACTGATATGTCTGCACTTAATTAATGATACATCCAATTACAGATAAAATAATAGCATAATGAGATTTGGGCCAAAGGAAGAAAAGCTGCTGTGTTGAAGAGAGGCTGCTGTGTTGTCTGAAGCTTTGAAGATGAACTGGAGCAATAGGCACAGACACATCTCTGTAATAGTTTCCATGCAATTGTATGCACGGACAAAAAGGGAAGCTAAACCATCTCTTTATTGCTCATAATAAATATCAATGAGTACATTTTAAGAATTGTCATTATATCAGAGTCAAACCACTGTCCAAAGATTAATGGCCTGTACATTTTCCTCCCTGTCACTGAATAGCAGTTGTGAAAGCACACAGTGAAAGCAGCATAAATCACGTTGCACATTATGCTACTCGCCTGTGATCCGTCCCGGCACAGATCGACACCCTTTTCCCTGCGTTGCCCTACCTATAAACATAGTTTCTAGATCGCTGCTTCTGGCAAGGTACGGGTGCGTAGGAATTAATAGAAATAGGAGGCATTTTTGGAAACTGTGGAAGTGACACCAAACTAGATCTGCAGGCTGAGATGTGGGGGTGAGGGGCTGCTGCAGCAGCCTGAAATGGTAACGCTCTTTATATTGCAGGGATGGAGAGAAAGATCAGGCAATGGCCAGCTGCTACCTGTGAAATCGCAGGTTAATTTAAAAAATCCTGTCCCCGTATCCAACACTTAAATTGAAGTAAATTACTTTCTCAGTATAAATTAAATAAAGGCTTTCCCTGTGTCAGGTGACTTGGGGGACAGGATTGCAGAATGTCTTTTATTCACAGGTTTTCCAGCATTTAGCTGGTGCTATTGGGAAAGTCATCGCCCCTCCCAGTGTCTTAGTTTAGACAGGTTTACTTTGCAAAACACTGTGTTCTTGTAAGAATTACAAGATATTTTCCAGTTTCGTCTGTCTTCTTAAGAGAATTTTCTAAGAAAGAAAGTCCAAGTTCAAAATCATGGCAATTATAAGAATATAATATAAGAAATTCTTCAATTATAAGAATAAAGAGCAAAGTAGTGATATTGACAGCGATTCTAAAAACTGCTGTGCTTTTTTTTGTTGTTTTTCCTGTAGTTCTGTTTCTTCAGCATGTGAGAGAGACCATATTCTCTAAATCTTTCTGTCCTCAATCACATAGCAATTGACTGCAGCGAAAGTAGATTTTAGTGGAAGATGTTATTCAGGGTGAGTTTTTATGGCAAACCTCACTCTTGCTTACTCAGTCATTCCAGCCCCTGTTTTCATTCATATTACCATCAATACTTGACTCTAAACAGCACAGACATGGAAAAAAGGAAGGTAGGTTATCTGAAATTCTTTTTTTTTTTTTTTTTTTACAAAACCAGTGTTTTTGCTCAGTATCTCTTTAGACATGTGTTAGCTGTTGCAAACTGATAACGGACAACAAACACTGGAAATATTGTTGGAACATTTAGATAGCATTATTTAAAGTACATTAAAGTATGTATGACCTAAGCCTACTCTACCCAATTGCTCACATCTCTCTTTATATTCGTACTTTTCATTATATGTGACAAGATTTATAGACCCTGTCTGCTGCCATTAGACTCTGGAGTATTGTTTTACCAGCTAGAACACAAACAGAATGTTGCTGATTTTTATCTTTTCTTTTTTTTTTTTCCCTTTACAGTCTATTATTTTGTAGGACAACAACCTGCAAAGAAAAGTAAACTGATATCACTGGGGCCCCACCCAGCCTCCACTACCTCAAATTCAGTGAAAACTCAACGCATCTAGTTGTGATTTATATCTGCTAACTTCCATCTATTATATTTTTTCCTGAAAAGAAATGCCTTTTTAAAGCACGGTTGCCTTACGTAACATGCAGCGAAGTAGTTGGGTTTGCTTCACTAATTTGGAGACTTGAATTACTTTATCATACGTTTAGCCTGTTTACTTCTTTTAGCAAATACGGCCAAACTTTTTTTGGATACTCATGACGCCTTTGCTTGTTGTTTTCTGTGCTTGCTACCTTTGCAGTGACAGCGTTTCCTACTCCTTCACAGTCCACACACAGTCATTTTTGAAGGAATGATGCAGACATTCACAACTGTGAATTGTCAATTGGTAATACCTGTTTCGGTGACTGAGCTGCCATCGTACCCACAACAGGGATGGCACCCAGGAGGGGGGAGGAAGAAAAACCACCCGTATGTACCAGTTGTTGATCCACCGATACCAAATGATGATTGGGCATATCAAGGAGATTTTTGAAAGTGAAAATGTCTGCTTCCATCTGCAGGTGAACTTTGAGCCCCAAGCATGCTGCCTGTCTTTTTCTTGAGTCGGTGAGAAGATGTGGTGGAAGACTCAAGCTGTTTAACAGTTGGAAAAGAAAACCCTGTTACAAGGTATGAGCGCGGTATCAACCGGAAAGGCAATTCAGTCAGTGGAGACAATTTAGCTCTTTGGCTTTGGCCAAGTTACCCCCCTGTATCGAAATGAAATCAGTTCTGAATGTGAAGGTAATAAAGCAATCAAAAGCTAGGTTTATTCTCCCACGGTTGTGAAAAGAAAGCCCAAGATGTATTTGCTGTGACAAAAAAACAGATTTTTGTTTCTGGTGGGTGATGGTTGTGTGGAGATTTGTGTTTTTTTCTGAAGAAATCTTTACTTACATCCTCACAAGAAACGCAAATAACATGTTTGGAAATTTGGCACAAAATATATCTTTTTCTCCCTGCTTCTTCAAATTCCACCGTCTAGGGTCCAGCAGTCACTCCAGAATGCTACTCTTTGTCTGGCTGAAGTCTGTTTTGGTTAAAAACAAAAGATGTCATTAAAATACTCCCAGTGGTGAGGCTGTTGGATCCAGTTTGGTTCCAGGTATGTATACAGATGCTTCCAAAAGCCAGAGTATTTGCCCTTGGAATTTCATCTACTGGGATGGAAAAAAAGAGCATAATGAATTGTTGTGTCTGTGATAAAGAAGTGCAGCCACTCTGCTGTGTACACAGCATTAGCAGACTACACAAATAGTGTCCTCCAGTCTATGTAAATAATATTTTTTAGACTATTATAGGGCGCTTTTTTTGTCTCCAGAATGACCTCTCTCACAATTATATCCCACGAGCTTGTTTGTCATGGGTAGGTCTTTTGATGCATGCTAAGCAGCTCCTATTTGTAGGTGGGGTGAAATCTTTCCAAATTAAAATCTGATGAGAGATCCAGTTAATTAAATTTATAGTCTGAAAGTCACTAGTGCCCTATCTTTGATTCATGTTCAATGGTTTCATACATTTTTTATAAAGCAAATACATTTTTTTCTTTAAAATAACTTTGGTTTTAGTGGTACTTTTTTCCTGCCTTCTTTTTCAAATCAATTATTCTCCCAGCTGAGAGGCATTTTCTCCAATGATTTCCAGCTGTTAACTGTGCTTTTCATATCTTCCACATCTTCCCAGACTGTATATACATTCTCCTTTAATGCTGAAACCTTTTGGTTATCTTCCTGACAAGCTTCCTTCTGATGTTCCAGATGCTCTTGAGAAGGTATTAGCCGGACAGTTTCTGTAGATCTGATCGGAAACATTTCTAAACCACTGAAAAGATTTCTAAAGATCATGCTCTTCCTAATTTCTTTACAGTTTCGTGAAAATTCAAATTTTGCATAAATTCTGCATGTCTTGCACCTGAATGTTCATGGATGTGGCCCACCTGTATTTTAGGCTGTGTTGGTTTCTGCTTTGGTTAGTATTACAGAATTTGACATAGAGAACTTTTTTCATAGTTTCTTGAGCAAGTCGCTTGTTGTTCAAAGGATAAGGACCTTGCTCTTCTCTCTGAAGAAAACTAGATTTTTGCAGGTATATTCTTCTGTACTAAAATGGCAGATATAAATCTCAGAGGTGGGGATTTGTGTGCAGTTGAAAATGACAGATTCGGTGCATTCTCTTCTGACAAGGGTGTCAGCACAACTGTTGCCATCCACGGGGTTATCGAACGAGTACGGACAGTCTCTCAGTTCAAAAGCTACTGAAATGTTGATTTCAAGTGGAACAGCCAACATCTAAGATAAAAAAAAAAAAGGGCTTTTATCTGCATATCACTGATGTCAACAGAGAAGGATCTTTCTTTTGCAAAATAGTACTAATTAACTGGATATAGAAAAAGGTAAATGGGTTCAGGTTAAAGGTGGAGGCGATAAGCATTGTCGGTGTATATTCCAAATAACTGTTTCATTGATTGGAAAGGTTAGTCTTGGTGAGGGCTGAGCAGGAACAGAGGTTAAATTAGACCACTTATGAAAATCCTGTGCTTGGATTTTGCTTAATGTAGACTTTAAAATCTTCACTCTGGGGATTCATCATACTGCTTAAGTACCAAGTGCACTGCTGGTGCTACATACATTACTACACTTCTTCCCTTATGTTTACTGGCACTCACAGTTAGTTGAAAACTAGTATTTTTAGATCATAGAATCATAGAACGGTAAGGGTTGGAAGGGACCTTAAAGCTCATCTGGTTCCAACCCCCCTGCCATGAGCAGGGACATCTTCCACCAGCCCAGGTTGCTCAGAGCTCCATCCAACCTGGCCTTGAGCACTGCCAGGGAGGGGGCAGCCACAGCTTCTCTGGGCA
>Ga0065711_1040569_pt1 | contig 16846 bp, 7 predicted proteins | sample Hoacrofraction12_FD_59098 | JGI IMG/M metagenome (GOLD analysis project Ga0065711, IMG submission 59098) | Hoatzin crop microbial communities from Cojedes, Venezuela - Epithelial fraction 12 v2 (version 2) | ecosystem: Host-associated > Birds > Digestive system > Esophagus > Crop | place... | reverse complement strand
TTAGCATATCTTCTAGGAGGATCTGTTCCATGATCTTCCCAGGCACAGAGGTGAGGCTGACAGGTCGGTAGTTCCCAGGGTCTTCCTTTCTACCCTTTTTGAAAAGGGGCACAATGTTTCCCTTTTTCCAATCACTGGGGACTTCCCCTGACTACCATGACTTTTCAAATATCATGGAGAGTGGCTTGGCAACTACGTCAGCCAGTTCCCTCATGACTCTGGGATGCATCACCAGGTCCCATGGACTTCTGTACATTTTAGGTTCTTGTTTTCTTTTAACCTCTTTGGATTTCACTGAGAAGAAACATACTGGAACAAATGAGAGGAATCACTCTGCCAAGCAGGAAAAAAAGAAGTTACAATCTGGACACTTTGATTTGCACTGCCATCTCCAGATGTGTATTAGTCGAGACTGTGGAAGTTATGACCTGGTCTTCAGCAACATCTTACTAATCAGCCCTGCTAACGGGGCTTAAAAACATCAGCTGGAAACTAACCAGGGAAGTAACATTTTGGGGAAATGTTTAGCAGCTGTGATGTAAGATGGTATATATTGAATATAAGAAATAGAGTATCACAAACTTATTACCAGAACTAATCATTCAAAATAGCATATTATTGATTGAATTGGGAAATCCAAAAAGCCCCTTCCAATCTCTTAGACAAATGAGTAAGCCTGTTTATGAGTTTTCAAACAATTTCGTTTAGCAGATTCTTACTATATTCACTTTCAAAGTTGTTCTGGTTTCGGCTGCAGCCGGCGACAAAAGCGCCACGCGGCCGCCCCTCCCACCGCCGGGGTGCGGAGGAGAATGGAAAGAAACAGGCAGAAACTGGTGGGTAGGGATAAGGGCAGTTTAACAGAACAGCAGACCAAGGGAACAGCAACAACAACGATACAGAAAAGGGGATTACACAGAACAAACCCGCAGAACACAACCGCTCTCTCGGACCGCACTGCCGCTGTGCCCTCCTGAGCCGCGAGTGAGTTCCCGCCCCCCAGCTCCCCCCCACCGGAACCCCGCATGACGGCACATGGTATGCAATACCCTGCTCTGTTTGGTCAGGTGGGGTCAGCCCGCCCGGCTGTGCCCCTTCCTGAAGTCCGGTGAAAATTAACCCTGTCCTGGCCAAACCCAGAACATTAGTTCATTTCCCATTAATAAGATCTGCACAAACATCCTTCCAAATGATGCTTTTAATTACTTTTATTTGTTCAGAGTCTGCATGCCATGAAACCAGTGTTGAATGACGTGTATTAATGGCTCATGATGTACTGAGAATGAGTCTGAACAGCAGAAATGCTGTGGTCCTTCCATGATTTGGCCTGGGAAAGGATGATGGGCTGTGCAGCTGCTCCTCATAGTGCTGCACAGCCTCAGAAATGTCAGCCTTTCTATCCCCCTTCTCTCTCCCGATAAATCCAACCCAAGCTGAAGCCTTAATTGCCCACTAAAACCAATATTACACTGAGATTTTTAGAGAAAAAGAAGGAAACAGAAGGAAAAAAAAAAGAAAAGAAGAAAAATATGTTTTATGGAAAGAGGCTTTAATTCCTTATCCCAGTTCTGTGTGCTCATTTCCCTCCTGTATTCTGTCATTTTTGCGCAATTCTCTCTCCTACAGTACCATGACTTTGTGGTCTGCTCATCAATTTCACTGCACAGTTTAAAAATCCATGAAGAAAAAATTAAGTCTTTACAGATTACCTAGAAAAAATGCCAGTCTCTTCTGGAGTCCTCTGACATCAGAACCAGATGTGACTTCCACATAATGGTTTCAGCAGAGGACCGGGAAAGGCATGATATGGGCAGCATTAGTGGAGCAGTCATTAAAGCATTTGTTTCCATGTAAGTGACATGCCAAAATTTTTAAATACCACCAACAAGTGGGTTTTAGTAGATCAAAGGAAGTTTTTTGTTCAGCAAAAAAATTGCTCATCTGAACTGTGTTTTTTCATAGGATTCTCACTTACACCAACCTGACTGAATTAGTAGATTGCTGTGCTCATAAAGGCAATATCTATTAGTACTGTGAGCATCTATTTTGCAGCACGCTCCTATTTTTTATGGCATACAATTTCATAATGTGCACTGTTTTGTGGAGAAAGAAAAAACTAAGATCTCTTCCAGAAAGGCTGGCCCTGAACGGCTGAATGCGCTGCTTCTAATACAGTCTGGGTCTTCTTTTCCTAGTGTTTTTACAGAGAAACTTAAATTCATTACATGCAAATAGAAGGAGAACATTCCCATTCTGATCTTCCATTTCTAATACAGGAGAAAAATATCAGAAAGAGTAACAAAAACAAGAGACTACACAGAAAATTATGTATCTGTATTCTACATAAAAATTATGTATGTACATATTTCTCCTGGTGATGGCTGTATCAGAACAAAAAAGACATCTTCAACTGGTAGAAATCTCTACTGCCTTCTTATAGGGCCAGCTGGGAATATTTTGACAGAACATTTTATCAGATATTATAAAATGCCAATGCATCCAAGCAAAATGTTTCAGAGAAACCTGACAAATTCAACATTTTTTTTTCAGGAATAGAAAGACATTCTGTTAAGGTCAGAAAATTTTGTTTTGACAGTTTCAAACTGAAATGTTTGGCAAGATTTTTTTAATGATTTTTATTTTAAAAATTGTCTTGTATTGAATTTCAGCCTTCAAATCAGATTAAAAACAGAATAAGGAATTGTTTCATGGAACGTTTTGAAAGAACCATCATTGTGCTCAGTATGGTACATGATGAAAAACATTGAACTTCTAGATAGACATTTGCTTCTTGGGGAATTCCATATCAACTTCAAAGCACCTGGATTAATACAGCTGAAGATTTAATTCTCCTAAGGTTTCCTTTATACCAAAGCGAGAGGAATTCCTGTATCACTAGGGAGCAGTAAATAGGTACCAGTCAGAAAAGATGCTAATTATGATTGCTATAAAAAGAGATGTATGAACATGTTTGTGCACCCATGTGTGTGTAAATGTAATTCCACAGCAGATCAACATTTTCTGTTGAACTTTAAGAGTGGAAACTGCCTTCAAAAGTCTTTGTGTAAGGAAAACTTCAAAGGGTGGGTAATACCCTCTTTTGGCTACAACTTAAACCTTCTATTGCGAAGAAAGATTTGATCTCACTGGCTTGTTAAAGCTTATGTTTGTTGAGGCTGGAAGGTTATGCAAAAGTCTCAGATTTAATGTGTTATTAATATTGTCAATGCCGTCTCGCTCAGAGAACAAACTGATGGCAGTGCTCCTTCCACTCAATGCACTGCAGCTAACTCTGTCCCAGCAAGCTACAGCAGAAGGAGAAATTATTTGGAACAGTGTTTTACAAGTTTCAGAGCTGTACCAGACACTAATGTTGCATGCATTTAAAATATTTCCCTCTCTACTCTTCCTGTCCAGAAAGCCTTTGCATCGGATGTGTTGAGAGGGAAATGAGCTGAATATTGCAACAAATGCAGGATGGAACTGATAAAAGCAGAAAGCACGGTTTGTATTAAAGAAAGAAACACTATAAATTCCATTCATGTGTGTTATCTGAAAAGGCAATTTTGCAAGCAGTAAAAGTCCAGCACCAAGTATTAAAATATGTCTGTGATACAATGCTCCCTCCCCTAGACGAGTCTGTTGTTCCTTCTGTTCTACACCTTCCCCTTTCCTCTGGAACCATTGAGGGGATGAGGGTCATTTGTTTTCTGTTTCAGAATGAGTAGCTTTGTGTTTCCTCTATATAGATTTCCAGACTACACTTTCTGATCCTCTGTCACCTTTTACCTTAAGCCTCCCATTCACTTTTTCACCTAAGCCTGCTGCTTTTCTTTGTGCTGTAGGCCTGTCTCTTTTCTTTCACTCCTCACAGATCTTCCCTCTTTTTCCTCATGTCACCACCCCTCTGTCTCCTAATGCTTTCCCACCTCTTTTAATGCAAACATGTCTGGTTTAGACACAGTTACCAGTGCTCCTATCCTCCATGTTGGTGATATATGTGTTAAAGACTGTTCTTAAAAAATATCATCCATAACAAAAACTCAATTGTATAAACCACCGCTTATCTGAAACCTAGTGGACCATTTTTCTGGCACAATGATGGAAAATATGTTTGCTGAGTAAATGGGGCCGAGTTGAAGTATTCTTTTCATAACTGGCATTGGAAACAGAAAAAGCTCTGATTTGGCTGGGAAATTGGACTGTCACAAGGAAATATTTTAAGTCTCATAGAGTTTCACAGCTAAGTTCTTCAGCAAATGTAATTCTCCTTCCAGGAATCTCCAAAACTGAAAAGGGAAAAGATCTCCAATCTGACTTGGAGTGGCACTGCAGACTGCTCTTTTCCCCTTTGCTCCTCTCAAAGGGCTGCATAATCAAGGTAAACATTTAGGAAGTCCCTAGAAGATCTGTCTTGTAACTAAATGGACCTCAAAAGAAAAGTGGTTTCATTCCTGTTAGAGTTACAAATGTAGTAGGATTGAAGTCTGAAGATCCGAAGGTTGATGAGAGTTAAAATTTCAATTTCTAGATATTTTGGAGACAACCTGGTACTGTTGTAGAACATTCGACCAGCTTTGAAAAAAAATTGTCTGAAGTTTCTCGTTTTATATAAATGTCCTTTCTGTTTTGGCTTGCAAATCCCATGGAATATTGCAGCTACATCTCGTCAAATACTTTGGCTACCCAGGAGATATGACAATTCCAATGTTTCATGAATTAAGAATGCAGGAATAACTAGACATATTCCACTTTTGTATTTGTTCAAAAATCTAAGTTTGCAGCACATTAAATCCTCATTTCTTAGATTTGAACTTTTTACTTTCTTTTCTTAGGAAGGAACATACTTTCTTCATTTTCCACTTGTCCTTCCTGTCCTTTGAACAAAGCATTTCCTGTACACTTGCTCATGAAACCATGATATTGTCACTATAATAATGCATATCAGTTCTCCCAGGAATGCCTACTGTGCATGTCTGTATATTTATTTTAAAACTTATGTATACATATATATATGAATATAGCTATATTTATATAAAATTGTAGTCATTTGAAACTTACTCTGTACTTCAGGTTACTGAACTTCTGATGGCTCTGTTTTAAAACAAAATATAATCAGATGAATGTTCCCCGTCAGTCTGTAAGGAAAAAGAGGCTAACGTATCTGTTTAAGAATAAGAAGTTCCATGATTAATCTTAGATCAATGCTATGTTTGGAGGCAGCCATTAACGCATCTTCTCAGAAAAATATGCAGTCTTCCATAAAACTGCTGGTCTTCACACATTACTAAAATTATTTCGATTGCAATGAGTAGTCCTTTAACTATGGTCCTTGGAGAACTGAGGATGCCACAGCAAATTCACAGACTGTTTTACCTATTCAAGTATCTGTCGTGAAGTCATTATCTAAATGCTCAAAGTTCCATTCTGTTTCAAATTAAACAAACTGCAGCTGCTTTGGGAATGAAATTGCAGCAACTATTTTGAAGCATGCAGCATAATAGTTTAGGACAGTAGATTTGAGTGACTGTCTGTATTTTGAACCACAGATTTAAGGCTTCAGCATAAAGCAGTAACTACCTTCACTATACCCAGGATATTACATCTGAAACTTTAGACCTGTTTCTTATTTAGTAAGTTGAAGCAACTACACACTTGTTATACATCTTATCTAAAACACCAGAAGATACCAGGCTGCTGTCAGTGTCCACTAAGCGTTACTGTATTTGCATGTTTATGGAACCAGAGAATAAGTAGTGTAATGTTTTGGATTACCTATATTGCCATTCACTACCCTTGTAGATCCTGTATGAAAACTTCAGTAACTCAACTTCTGACCTTATAACAGGATCACAGGTTGAAGCTCTGTAGCTGTAAGACACTGTTGGAATACATATTCATGCTTGATTTACAACATAGTTTAAAAACAGCCCTATCTTTTTGAAGAGACATTTATTGGAGGACAGTAGACATTACAAACACTAGTCTACCGAATGATAGAAAGTCACAACTGATGTTCCAACTTTCTGTGGATTTTAGGAGAACTTTATTTAAGGCTTCTGTGGCCATCTCAACAAACAATCTAAATTGATGAAATTAGGTACACCACTGAATTAAAATTTTATTTGAGAAAGTGTGTTTGAATTCATTGTTTCAATAGCTATAGTTGCTACTGAAATGCCTGTCAGTTCCTGATAAGGAATATCTACTGCTGGAGGACATGACATGTGACACAACATAATACAGAGCTGAAACCTTTTGGGACTTTCTTTCATGCACTTCAGATTATTAAACTATCATTTTCATTAAGTTAAAATAATAATTAATCTGATTTTTATTCTCACTTACCCATCAGCTATCATAAATTACCCGTACATAGCTGCTAAAAAAAATAGTTCATGGTTACACTGCAGATTAATGTAGATTTGCATTTGAGGCAGTATATTTTTACTCTGTTCTCTGTCCCTGGTGATGACCTCAGCCTTCTTGCGGAGGTAGTCATTCAGAACTGTGGTGCTAGACTCAGTGCCTATAAATAGCTAACTCTGTCTTCCCAAGGCAGGGAAACTCTGAAGTAATTTGAGAACCCAACCATTCTCCAGCACAAGCATAATTATGAAAGAAAAAGTAGCTGGGGGAAAGGAAACTGGTTAATATACTACTTCATGAATTAAAATCATAATTACTAGATAAGAAAGAACCAGGTTTTGATTGTTCTGTTTTCTCCACTAATTTATGATTACTCCAGACAGTATTAGAGAAAATAGCAAATTAAATTGAGAAACAGTGCCTAATAGGTGAAAGAAAGAAACAGGAGTTACAATACTAGCAACTCTGCTTGATTCTCTCATCTCCTGACTCTGTAACCTTCAGCTAATTGTTCAGCCTGCGTTGTCCTACAGGGTTGGTAGTATCCATCAGACTTCATAAAGTGAGTATTCTGTCATGACAGTCACTCTTACAGGCAAATGCTTGGTTTTTACATACTAATGGTACCATTTCTTGTCTGTTGCATCCCTCTGACATTAATGAAACAGACGTCTTTCACAGGTTGATGTCAGCAAACTCTAAACGGTGCTGTTAATGAAATAGATATATGGATTTACTCAGAGGAAAAATAGGTGAAGTAATAACAGTATTCTGGGGTAAGTAACTCCCCCAAAAGGATTTATTAAGCTGGGTTATAGCTCTTGCTACATTAACAGATAACTCTATTCAGGTTATTAATGCACTGAAATAACTGATGGCTGGGATACTTGTGAGAATTAATTGTATTAAATTATTGTGTAAGGAGGTCATAACTGGAAGAAAATCTGTAAGTGTTTGGATAAAACAAGCTGAGACAGCTATATTTGCTTTGATTAGATTATAAAGGCGGGTGATTAGTGAATCATAGTTCATGACTGTGCAGAGTTCTTCAGTGTTTTGAAACTACCGTACAGCTTTATCTGTAATTGAGTAGGTTTACTTACCATCAGTTTGGCTGCTTCTAACTCCTTTCAATGCAATAAAATTATGCCATTCATTGGATATAGACCTGGAGATATTTATGTATCGAAATAAACAGTGTTTGTTTGACATACTTATACAAACATTAAGAAAATAGAAGTCTATAATAGTTCTACGTACATTTTTTTTCAAGGAGTCTGAGCTTTCCCCCTGATCAGTGGGTGATTTTTCGGGATTCCCAGCATCACGGTGCTACAGCTGCATTATGGAGAGAAGGATGGGAATAGTCAGAGAAACTCTGGCTCTGCAGGCAGAACAAGTGGCTGTGACAACTTTGGAGAACACTGATAATGCTCAGACTTACCCATTCAGGACAGAGTGACTCAGCCCTGCAGTTGAAGGCTGCCAAAAGCTTGCTTTGCCTTGCAACAGACTGCAAGACCATGCCAAGCAAACCTGATCTGTGTCTGAATGGGATCGTTACACATTTTTACATCTTTACATGTTTTAGATTTAAAATAAGATGCAAAGAAAACCACCGCATTTTCTACGCTGTTTGTTCAGTTCCTGGTGGTCTGACAAATTCTCTGAATTGTCTGGGAAGTTGCTTACTTCCAGTGTTTTTAACAAACTTCTCATTTACGTTCAAGATTGCTTAGCTATTGTTCTTTTCCCTTTTAGCTGTTTTACCGTCAATCTTCCATTTAAAATGTCACTTTTTTCTTGTGCGTATTTTCAGTGGCTAAAACTTACATATTTTCTCTTTCTACTGGAAATTAACTAACATCTTTTAAAATGACAACACATCTTACTGGCCTGTGTGTGTTGCGTATTGATCCTCCTTCTTTTCCTCTGCATGTGTGAGATCTTACTCTTTGAGAGTCCCAGTCTTTCAAAAGATCCATTCTTTTCAGATCTCCTGCTGTAATCATAACCACAGTCAGAAATTCTCAACAGAAAGTTTGAAAGAGAGGGGTCAACCTGACCAGAGCCCAGAAACAGTAGATATCTTACCAGTTTATAACCTCTCTTGTCAATAGACATAAAATATTTAGACCTTGGAATGAGAAGAGTTTGGGAAACATGATATTACTGGTTTCTAGGGTACGACAAATTCACTTTTTTCCTTGCTACGAGCTAGCAGGCATCAGGCTGAACTTTGTTTTCTTATTTTTTTCACTGATGACCAAAGTAAGGAGAGAACTTTAAGGACAAAACTTATAAGAAATCATATTCTTTGTCTTGTGCTTTTATATTAAGCCCAAAACTTTTAAAATAATTGGGAGCTGGGGAGCTGAAACATAAATTCAGATAAGGACATTTATGTTCCAAGTTTGTGTTCTCTTGTCTTTCCTCTTTTAATTACACAACTGTCTAGTTCCCCTTGCAGTAAACCTTACTGTTGTGCATTTTAAAGTGACTTTAAACAGAACACATTCAACTTACTGCATAAAATTTTACAACTTACACACTCCCATTTATATCTAAAATTGATTTCCTTCAGGCTGGATGCTCTGAACTTCCTGACATTTTTTACAAGGAATATCAACTTTGGCATTAAGTATATGACCTGTGATAGGGTCAAAGATATATATATATAGAAAACAGGAGAATGTGCCCTATGTACTCAATGATCTTAAAGCATTAAGAGATTTCATGTGAGGGAGAGGAAAAGGAAGAGCATGTTTGGAAGAAAAGAATATTCTCTGTGATAAATTATGGTTATTTTTTGCATAGCTTTCTATGTCCTCTAGCCAAGAAGGTCATTCCCCAAAAAAAACAACTCCAGCTGAAAGATTCAAAACATGTTAGAAATTACTCGCAAAGACAGACTACAAGAAATTACTGTGCTTTATGCTCCACATTTAGTAGAGGAAGAAGCTAAGATTCTTATATTGGTTACTGGTGGTGTACTTCTCACACTGTACTGTTCTCATATCGTACCAGATAACTAGGATTTTCAATGAGTGGTTCATCAAAAATTCTACTGGCACCATAGCCTGGAGTCTGAAAAAAAGCAGCTCTTTTGAAGATTGAGTAAGAATTTCATACTAAATGACATATAATATCTTTAGAGTCCTTCTTTTATCATATAATGATATTCCATCCAACATCAATCTGGAGTCACCTGTAATGTATTTCAAAGAATTAAACTGAAATGACATTGCAGTGGGGAACTATAATTCACTCTCACAGGCAGGGCATTCCTGTCTGATCTGTAGTAACTCCCTGCTGGCATTTTTTATAGAACGGGTTGGAAATAGACTATGGACTACACAGAAAAACAGAAAAATTTGAGCTAAATGCTAACAAGATATTATTCATAGCATGTGATTGTCTTCTCAGACAGGATGGAATACAAGGTGGCCTTGGGAAGCCTGTGTTGATTCTGCCCATTTCTAGTTCTTTCATCCAACCACCTAGAAGGACAATTTATGAAAAGATGTTGATAGATTTTTGAAAATTAAATAGTTTGTGCATATGCTGATAGAATTAAATATTAATTTTATTTTTTTCTTCTAAATCTGAACTGGAAAATTGAACAGAAATGTCTGAACTTTATACTTTTTGATTGACTTTATTATGTGGACTCTCAGCAACATTAACCATGTGTGCAAGATTTTGCAAGATTAGATTTTTTTACAGTGTGTTTGAATATCACATTTTGAATCATATCCTAACACACCTTACACAAATAAAACACTGCTATTATACATATAGTAGTGTGTTTGTAAAATTCCAGTCTAACAGGTAACTCCTGAAAAACCAATCATTTCATATCACCAGTTTTTATTACATCTCTCTTATGGGTTAAACCACTTAGGAGTTTCCCGCTGCAGTGGGAACACCTGCTAGTCAAACATTTTAACTGCAAGCTTTTCTATTGCTCAGTTCAGCTAACAAGCTGCTTTTAAATGGCCTTCAGACAGCAGTGTAACACTAGTGGGGTCTTTTTTTGTTCCTCCTCTGGGGACATACAATAGATAGCTATTCATCAGTTATTAGGATTTCACCCTAGTGATGTCTGCTGTGAAAGCTGGGGGAACTTGGAGCAATGTGTGCTATGGTTCCTCTTATAAAAACAATTCTAATACAATTATTGGAGACATACATCTGCAGAGAAATAAATAATGAACTGCCATGACAAAAATCTTCATTTTAACTCACATATTTGTCAGTTTTCAGTGTTAATATCTTGTATATTTTTACAGTGCACTTCAGGGTATTACAGTTAGCCTACCTTATTAATAACATGCATAACTGCAAAGAATAAAATCCTTAATTTTAACTGTCATTTTAAAATCTATTTGTTCATCATGAAAGTTCTTTAAAATATTCTTTACTTTTTTGCTACACTGAATACACAAGCAGAAGATACAAATGTTGATACCAGTAATAAACCATTGGTTTACAAAGAAATTCTGAAATGTAAACTGCAATTTTGAACTTTAACATCTCTAAAATGACTCCACTTGATGTGTGTAAGTGTGATTCATGTTTCAAGACTGCTCAGCTCACACAGAGTGATGTACTGTCACTATTTCATTCATTCTAAATGCAGTATCCATAAGGGTTTAGAGAGAAGACATCACCATAAATCAATGTTATTGGACTACATTTTCAAACAAAACATTTTACAGACATAGACATCCCACATTCCATACTGATCATGAAACACTTGCATGAAGGTCACCTAAAGTCAGCAACTTACAGATTCATTTTCTGGAGGAATAAAAGATGCCCATGGGTTTTTTCTGAGTACATTAAAAGTAGTTTAAGTCTATGCAAGCTTTCTGTGTAGAGTTTCTAATGGTCATAAGAGCTCTCTATGGGCTGTAAACGAAACAACATTAATGAGACATGTAAGCACGTGAGGTTGTCTTTTCTGGCGAAGCTCAGAAAGGAATCAGACACTATGGCGGATTATATCACAACTTTGTAAAACACATAGAAATACTAAGAGGAGTAAAATTTACTCCAGTGTGAACTTTTATTCGTTTAAAGACACTTACAAAATATGTTTCTTAGAAACATAAAGAAAATCCAACTTAAATATGTGTGCTCTGTCACATCAGCAATTCCTTTGTATATGAAAAGCAGGGCTGTATCCCAAAGTCTTGGGAACCCTTCTCTGCTTCTACAGCATACTGTGTTTGTGTTGTGTCTGCCTTCGTGTTAAATTGTGAAGTACCCCTGCTGCTCAGGTTGCATAGGAAGGGACCATGGATCAGGAAGATAACTAGCCCCTGGAGACCAGACTGTGCTGCACAACATGCTGACCTCCATTCTGCCCTGCCAATGGTTCCCTGCTCTTTCTCAGTCCTTTTCTTCCTGGTAAAGATACCTGGGGAGATGAGAACGGATTTGTCTCTCTTGATACTGGGGTAGATTGTATTGTTTTCTCTGCTTGATTACTTTTTTCTCATGATTGTTGGGGAATAATGAAGAGATGAACAAGGTGATGTGAATTTAGCTGTTTCAGAGAAGTTACCCAGTCACCCCAGAGTAGTCCCTATTATTATTATTTACCAGAACCCTTCTGGTTTTCCTAAAGTCTGAGCTGCTCTCTTGGTCTACTTTGAGCAATGAATCAGAACTTCTGCTCTGTGTGGCCTAAAGTAGAAATTTGCCGGACAGAAATCCAATTGTTTTTCCATTTTTAATGGTGCTTTACCCAGATGTTTCTCATTGGGGTACTCTGAAGATTGCCTTGAAGTTTCTAAAATAAGGACCTTCTTAGTGTACACAGATACACCTTAGGCAATCCTAGAGCAGTACGTATGCATATTTCTACAGCTTGAACTGAAAGACCTGCTCTTATGGCTAATGAATATATTGATCCTATCATTACAGGCTGCAAGAATGTTACACAATGAATGGGATTTGTAAGACTATGGGCTTGTATGAGAGAGGCAGGAGAAACTAAACTTCTGTCTATAAAAAAGACAAGGAGTCACTTGTGTCAAAACATCACAATGTGTACAGAGCCATTAACATCGGAAATCTTAAAATATGTTGACCAGATTTTTTTTTTTTTTTTAAAGTTGTACCTCTAAGGGCACTGCATGAATGATCCTATTTACACATGAAAAGCTTTTTAAAGTTAAAAAGTAGGATAGTATTAAAGGACACTGCCAGGGAGCAGATCTTGGCATATCAGTAAATATGCAGTTTTAACAGTGTTTAAAATGCATTTATTGGAGTTTTTAATCTATGCACATGGTCTGGAAACAGACTGGAGAACACAGAGTCTGCTTTTCTTCTACTAAAGGACTTTGATCCATCTTCACAGAGTTGAGTACAGATATATATGCCAGAACAGATCTTAGGAGAAACCTTGGGTTATAAAAGCTGTTTCACTGCGAGAATCCTCAGCTGTCTAGTCAACATGGTCTTCCCAGAGCAGAGGTCAAGATCTGTCCTTTATAATTAGGCAAAAGAGAAACATCTACTTGTGTGTAACAACTAATAATAAAAATTCTTGAAAAGCTCTCAGGCCAGACAGTCATCTCTGAGCCATGAAAACATGAAAAGGTCGAATATTATCTTCTCTATCTTTGCATTTTTAACCTAAAATTATTAATTCAGTTATAACATTAAAAAACCAAATCAATTTACAGTATAACAGTAAAAAAAAAAATACTGTAAGATGAAAAGACTCTTCGGTATAATGAAATGCATAAACTGTAATGCAATGAATGTTCATCCTAGAATAATGCATTATTTTTATAAGGAATATTGCAGTACACTGGAGGTACAGAAATTTATCGTATACTGGAATTTATATGTTACATAGTGATGAAATCCATCTGTTAGGTGCTCACTTTTACCACATAATGTAGTGAAAGCAGCCATCATCAATCACACATTACTCTAATCCTACCTCCATATTCTACTACTCCTGGGTCATTGAAGAAAGGCAATGGTAATGATCAGTCCTGTAATTACAGAGCAAAGTAAGTATACTGTGTTCCAGTGAGGATAATGATGTTTACTTTTCATCTCAAGATAAATTTGGTGCAATCAAAATGCTAATAATGAAGTGTCAGCTACAGAATATCTACTGTGGACAACACTACTACACCCAGGTATTGCAATTATTCTAAAAAAAACCAGTCAACATCACTTTGTGAAGTGCTGCTCTTCAAGGATGTTAGAGGCAGGCATCAAAGAAAAGGGTATTTGAAGACTTGATGTTATTCCTGACACATGATTCCTGACACTTATACTACCTAGAGGAACTCTAACAAAGGGAAAGGAGTTACACAAAGATAAAAACAGTATAGATTTTCAGGGAATATAACTTACCCTCTGTTATGTTTAAGTAAATGTGTTAAAATACTGAATACATTTTAGCAATTTAAAACTAGTAGATGTGTTTTTGTGGGATAAATTCAAGTAAAAGGATTGCAATATTAGGGTAACTTCAAACAAAACAAACAAACACTGCTGAATTAAAAATTTGAATCCAAATAATGAAGAAAAAATATTTCTGGGCTGAACTTAAAAACAGAATTTCCAGGAGCAGTGAAGTGGAGAGGATGAGGGAAAGCCCATCACTCATTTTAGGTGAACTTTACTTTTTTCCTGAAAATAACTGCTTTTGTTTTAATGCCACTAATTTTTTTTAATTTAAGTTAGTTTGTAACAAAGCTGTTGTTTTTAATCAAAAACAGTGAAAATTTAGGGCTTTTTAAATGATGGTTTTGCACTTTGTTTTTTGTTGTAGGAGGGGGCAAAAAGTAGTAGTTGAATGACAAATAGTGTTCCTCCTGAATCTCAATTTATTAATCAGCAAAATAATTCTCCCAGCTGTTGTTCCCATTGAGAGACATTTGTACCATGTCTTAGTTGGTGCTATAAAATCAATTGGTTTTCGTCAAGCGATCTCTGTGCAAAACAGTGATAATGAACACGTGCTTGAAATAGCATGCAGTGATAATTGCATTGGCCTCAGCCTCTAGCAGTATTCTGGACATTGAGGCCAGCAGGGTCATCAGGAAACAGGCCTGAAAATAAAATATAGGCAGGCTAGGTAGAAGAAAAATTAAAGTTGTGGCATAAACATTTATCAATGGCTGTGTGAAACCAACAGATCTTGTCTAACACAAACTACACAGCCAAAGTATTGAACAGCTTTTTTGTACATGTACAGGTTGTGCAGACCTGCAAAACATGTACAAATAACCCAATAAGGGGTTGTTCTTGGGTGCAACTATTTACAATTTAATCATTAGAGTCAGCTTCAGCAGTTGTATCATCCTAGCTGCATTACCATATATAACAGTGTTACTATAGATTTAGGAGGCCTCAAAAGTTAATTGATAGGCACAAGTATACGTGCCTCTGTGAAACCATGCACCTTTCTGACTCTTCAAAAGCAACTACTATTTTTATTTGTAAATTCCTTGAAAATTACAAAAAAGAAGAACAAATCACTAAGCATTATATGCATCTTCTAAATTTTTTACAGGGAAAAGTGTGAAGAAAACAGCAGGAAAGAGTGAGGGAAAAGTGGCTGAGGCAGGAACCGGGGGGAGAAGAAGCAGAAGCAGTGCCTCTGCTCATCTGAGGCCTCCTGGTGAACATGATTTCTTCCCACAGCCCCTTCTCGTGGATGGATTAGAAGAGGGGACCCAGATCAGGATCTAGGATTTTGTGGCTGATGTCAGTGAGACACATTCAGGATTTCCAACTGACCCTGGTTGTTTTGGCTTTCTGCACTGCCCATGCCTGCTTCTATGTAAGAACCTGAATCCCGTGTTCCCTGAAACTCTGCTTTCACTAACAAGAAATAAAAGCAAAAAAAATTAATAAAATACATAAGATGCAGTTTACAAACTGGAAGAGAAAGGGATTGGAAGGCACATAGGGGAAAGAATTAAAAACTCTTGTCATAGGGAAAGCAGACTATATAAAACTTTGTGGACAACTATTAAAGGCCCTTGTAGCTGCGATTTGGCTTAGAACAGTGCACAAGTATATACTTTTATTTACTCTGAACAAACCCAGATTGCAATCTCAATGCTATGTGACAGGATGTGCGCCAAACAGGGTTCTTCACTGATGTAATGTCAGATACGTAGTATGTCTATGAGGCATGCTTTGGGACCAGACCCATGGTCTATAAAGTGAGAGAGCCACCAGGCAGGTCTCTGCCCCATCAGGTACCCCTGGACAGGCTGCTGGAGAAGCAGCAGCTGATGCAGGAGGTGACGAACAGCGGAATAGGCTGCACTCCACTGCAGGGTTCTTTGATAGATCCCACAGGTCTGGAAATAGGGATGGCAGTTGTCTGAAAGCAGGCATCTCGGTGACATTCCCCCCATTTTGTCTCTTCTTTGAGCGGGAAACACTGTGAGAATAGCCCTAACACTGATTTTTTGTGCTCTCAGTCCTTATCTAGGCCAGGAGCCAAAAACGCAGAGGCCTGGATGTAAGTTAGCAGAAAGTTTTGTAACCTTTAGAGAGGTTCAGCCCAAGTTCAGTTCTAAAAATACGGGAATGATCAATGGGGGGTTATTATTCTACAAGAGAAATCTTCCCCATTCTACGGAGAAAGTCATCCCTGTTGCATTAGTTTTACATTCATGCAATTCCAGTCATTGGAAGGCTATTACTCATGCTTAATATGAGGGTAAATGTGAAGACACTCAGGCCTCTCAGCATTATGCGGATTTATTGGCAGTATGCCCAAAGACTGCAGACCCTCTCCAGCTCAAGCCCCCACTCACCTCAGCCAGTGGCTTTGCCTCACACAGGACCACGTGCTGTGCCAGTATCAAGGCTGACAACATTGTGAAAAGTTTCTTCTCACTTTTACTGAGGTTTGCAGCTTTATTAAAAAGCCCTATACTGATACATCCTTCAGCCTTTGTTTAGAGCTTTTCTGTCAGTTGTGCTGGGGAATGTCTGATTTTATTTTACTCGTTCAGAGTGGAAAAGCAGGAGGTAGATTAAAATACTAAAATAAGACGCTGCTTTCAGTCTTCAGGTTTTAGAGGTTCATTTGCTCTTCTAATTTCTACAGGATGGAGTTATTGCTAATATATCGCTTTTAGTAGTTAAGTCTCTGTTATCCTCTGAAAAGGATAATACTCACTAGAGTGAGGATATGTTCACTGAAGTTGCATAATTCTAAAACAAAGCAATCTACTTCAGTCTTTATTTTGTTATTTCAAAAATGTTAAATACATTTGCACTCAGCTTTGTGTTTTCTGAGTTGTTGCAGTAAAAATTTCAAAGTGTATGGAAACTGTGTAAAACATGTCATGCCATTTCAGCGAAGCCACCGAGGCGAAGGGCTCCGGAGTGGACAACTACGCTGGGGAACCCTTTCCTAAAGCGGCAGAATCGCGAAGTCAAAAGCGCAGGGAGGGAGAAGGCACCCCAGCCC
>Ga0065711_1040568_pt1 | contig 16846 bp, 8 predicted proteins | sample Hoacrofraction12_FD_59098 | JGI IMG/M metagenome (GOLD analysis project Ga0065711, IMG submission 59098) | Hoatzin crop microbial communities from Cojedes, Venezuela - Epithelial fraction 12 v2 (version 2) | ecosystem: Host-associated > Birds > Digestive system > Esophagus > Crop | place... | reverse complement strand
GTTAGCTAGTTATCAAATGCAAAAACAATCCCTTGTTTCTTTTTCTCTTTTTTTTTTTTTTTTTCCTTTTTTCTCCCCCGTCCTCTCAGATCCAACAAGCTGATCTGACTTCCTGTATGGCTGTATGATCACTAGGTCTGATGCAAGGTGAGAATTAGGAGTATGGGCGTACAGGAGATGAGGTGACTCTTTTTGCTGCAGCGCACAGATGAACCAGGTCAAATATAACATGAAACTGTGTATTCTGTTTGACCAGTTCTCTTTTGTGGGGTCTTAGCCGTGTTTTATGAGGTCTGCCTACACAGAAAGATTTCTGTGTCGTCTTTGGGGAAGACCAACACCTCGTGGCATGTTCTAGGCATTTCTAGAGAAACTACGTTAACGCCCCCCCAAATTCGTCAGCGTTCCTTTGTAGTGTTTTTGAGCAGGTGAGGTTACTGAAGCTATGGCACAGCGTTTCCACTCCCACGGTCTACGCAGTCAGACTTTGAATCAGTACGTTGGAACTGAAACAGTCTCGCGACTACTGATGTGCAAGCTTTTCCTGACTGTGGATGCTACTGTTAACAATCTGTGTTAGTCAGACTTGGGAATTGTAATAATGCATCAAAAAGGCATTTCTTGTTTTAATAAGTGTATAGTCTTAGTGTATTCAAGGAATGATCCAAACCCTTTCTCCCAGCAAACTTTTGAGCTGAAAATTTGGAATTACTTTGCAGCCTTTAAGACCATTGATCCTTGCAGAGAAGACGGCAAGAAATTGATAAAGCAAATAGGGAAAGTGCTGTGTCATAACCTCTTTCAGATTCCTTTTGAGAGCTTCCTTTCATACAGAGCTTCTTAAATGTTGCTTTTCCCCTGTTACCTTTTTATATTTTGCATTTGTAGTTCTCTTTTCTTCTGGCCAAAGTTAGACTGTCTTGGTTTTTTTTCTGTTTTTGACTGAGATTCCTTCAAGAAAGGTGAAGTTACTTTAAGCATGGTGCAGTAAGCTTGGTAGTAGCAGTGGCTGATGAACCTGGTTTTGCTGATCCGAATAATAATCTCTAAAATCATTGTATACTTCAGAAGCCATCTGAAAGATTTTAAGATGCAGAAAATTTTAAGATGACAATGACACTGAAAGAAGTAGAGGAAACCCTTTCCTATTATTCTTAACCTACATGTTTTTGCTTGTGTGCTGCCTTCTCTTGACTGTGGATTCAGGTCATGATGTAGGTGTGCAAATACTTTTGCAGCTGAAGTGGAGAGGCATTGTGGGATTTGAAAGCAGCAGCTGCACTAGCGAAAGAGCAGGACTCTGTCTTTCCGTGGTGGTGCTGACTTATGCTGGTTTATAGTGTTTGTGTCCATGAGTAGTGGTTTGTCAGGTGCTGGAACTGACTGGACTTTCACTACGCAAAAGGCAGTCTGTCTTGCTCCTCACCTCTCCTTGTCTGTGCATACCCACCCTTTGCTTTTGCTGTATGGTGTCTGGTTAACTGAGGTCTTGCCTCGCAAGTGTCTTGGGTAAGTAACTGAGCGCAAAATACCCTGAATGGTGCTCTGCAAATGTAGCTGTCTGACCTAACTCACGGAGAGGATGAGACAAGTGCCAGAAACGGAGCAAAGGAGAGTGGAACTGGGTGGGCAGAACAGGGCAGCGAGGCCGTGTTCTTCGGTTTCGGTGATGTGTGTTCTCTCAGCTGTCCACCCCCAAGTTACTTTCACTTTTTTTGCTTATGCTGATTTAATGCCTTTCTATTACTCAAAGTAGCAATGTTGTTCTCCCTTTCATCATGCCTTATTTGTTTTTTCACAATGTTGATACTAACAACTGCAAAAGCTGTGGTAAGCTGAAAACATAATACTGCCCTCCCCTCCTGTCAAGTGGCTTCCTCCTGGTCACTGACACCTAGGCAGAGGAGAGATGATGGGAGCACTTTGCTGGTAGTCTGGTAAAAGACAAGATTGTCCCTGTGTATGTCAGCTCTGGCTTAGATCAGAACAGCTTAAATGACCGTGAAACCCAAGGTGTTTTGGTTTGCACATGTGAAAACAAGAAAGAAAGTGTTTGTAGTGCAGTTGCTAGAAATACAATTTAAAGCCACATAGTGAGTGAGGCCAGGATACTTAAATCCTGTTTGTGAGCCTGAGCTTTTTCTTAATATGGAGAATCGTTATATTCATTGAGAGCTTTGATGGGAAATCTGATAGACCAAAGACAATCTAACGACTGTTCTTATGCAGTGGCTATGTAGCATGTGTGCATGCACATACTTGTATAAGAACTGTGAGACGTTTTGGCAACATTGAAGTCAAAACCATCTTCCTTGCACTCAGAGTCATTAACATGAGCTGTGAGAGACTTTGCATTGTTATAACTCAAATAATTTAAAACTTTGGTTAACAGCTACGCTTCAATTTCAGTAAATTTAAATGGATCTCAGCCCTAGTAATTTTTCTTTGCATTTATACTAAGGAAAATATTTAAAATTCTAACTTTGCCCAGGAGCAACTTAGAAAAACAGATGTGTGATGAGAACTTTAAATAAACGCAGTGGGAAAAGCAGAAATTGACTTTTCAAGCTGTTTGAAATCACACCTTTTCCAACACTGTTTTGTTTTGTTTAAAGAATCTTTTGAATTCCCTTTTGTGGCATTTTTCTTTACCTTTTTTTTTTACAATACTCCATTTAAAATGTATCTTTAGTTATATGACTGAAGCGTCCATGTTTGGGAATAGGGCTGTAATACTGTGTATTTCTTTCTATGCTTGTTTGAATGTCTTGTAAGTAGTCTCTGGAAATGTATTTTTTTTGTTAGCGGTGCAAAGTTTCTTAATTGTGTGAATGTTTATATACATATCATAATGGTAGCTAAGGCTTTAACATGACTTCAATATAGTTTCCATGTTTATATACCTACCCTAAAATTAATTTTTAGAGCAAGATGGTGGTTTAGAATTAATTTGTGTTTGTACTGTGGTTTGGAAGCAGACAATGTATTGTGGCTAGAAATGTAACTGAGAAACACATAAGCAGTCTAATCAGTAATGATTTAGTGAGGTACTGTGTAGGTGTCTGGTCTGTTTCCCCCGTGTGCCTGAAAAAAACCCCTCATCCAGAATGACCACTTCGAGCATTGTCATCCTTCCCAAGTTTTTCACCGTTTTCACTAGCCTGTGCATTTCTAAGAGTGATTCCATGTTCTTCCTGGGCAAGGGAAGAGGTCCTCTGAGTCCAGGAAGGGACGTGAAGTAGAGCTGGTTTGACTCGGGTTGCTTTCTGTTTGGAGCTGCGGCAGTGGCCTTTTGTGACAGTTTTCACAATGCCTGCTTTAGGAGTTTACAGATAGAATGGCGTAGTACTGTTCGAGAGAGATCGGTTTTGTCTCTGTTATGTGTGATTTCATTTGAACTGCTGAGCTGTGGAAGTGTATCTTGGTGAGAAAGCCCATTTGGTTAAGTTTGTGTGGAGAAGGAGATTGAGGTCCTGTTAAACTCATAGGGTTAAATGCCAGCACTTGTTAGTTTGGTTTGAAAAACTAGTTAGGGTAGGAAGGGAGAGAATATGAACTTAAACCACCCAGCACAGAACTATTGTAGAAATCTGTTTCTGTGTATGCTAGAGTGAAAAACAGCTTGGTAATACTAAGTATCAAAGGGGCTTTTGCATGGCAGTGAAACTTTGGAGAAATTGTGGCAATTTTAGTGTTCAGACTAGTAAATGATGGCTGTCAGGTGGTAAGTGATGCAGAGAAGATGCCTGTGTAACTCCAAAGGGGAAATTTAGTTCTGTGTTAATAAATCAGCAGATTTCTAAAAATTCAGTGCGTAGCTGGTCTTCAGAGGTTAAGTTCTAGTTGAAATAAAAATGCATCTAAACCGTTACACTGTACTACATATCACCCAGTTTGTGGGAATTTATGTTGCTTACAGTTGTTTTGTAAGATAGATGTGTAAATTAAATCAACATATTGCAGCAAACTTTTGAGGTATAGAATAGTATTTTGTTAATGTTAATTCTACTTCTGTTAACTATTCCCTAATTCTGCCACTGTCTTGGGAGAATGTATGTTCAAAGTATGCTGAGTTGTAAAAATTCTAGACATTTAGTTGTGTTTGAGTTTGGTGAGGGAACGTATATCTTGTTAATGCCAGTAATCTGCAGTTCAAAGTTGGAGGCATTTCCCTTTTGAGCTTTAAGCTTGCTTTTATATGGCAATTAGGATGAAACACATTTGATTCTCTGCAAGTAAACTGTAAGTAATTATTAAACACTTTAGAACTTTAACACAAATATTATGCAGTGTCTTGTGGCTGACAGATACCGGGGAAGATGAATGAACCAGAAATAGTAATGCACTGTTTTGAGTGCAGGAGTGAGTCTAGGTTTGTAGAAAAATTCAGTGATTTTTGTTAGAACAGCTCATTAATTGGGAAAAGCAGGTAGCAGAATGTAATGTCCTCAAAATAAGAGGAAGGGTTTGTGTCATGGAAGCCTAACCTGTTTTTCCCAGCTGAAGAAGTTGAATTCATTTTAGCCTGCTTGCTGAGTGACTGTTCATTTGGGAAACGTTAGCAACTCCATGGATGGATGGATGAATAAATTGGTGTAATGAAGTTGAGAGAGCTGGAGACTTTCAGGATGGCATTCAGATCTCTGAGGGAAAATCTGGGTAATATTTTTGGAAGTTCTCAGTCCCTGTTTGCTCCTGTTGGGAATGTGATGGGAGCTGGTGTATGTTCAGTACTTTCGAAAATTCGATTCAAATTTAGTTTTTGGAATGCTGCATGCACGATGGCCATGCGTTATTCCACTTGTATGCTATGCCTAGTAGAAATGTATTCCACATACTGGATCTGTCTGAATACTGAAACACTTTTTTCCTGCTTCATTTTACTTACATATTTCAGAGTAGTTGGCATTTATGAGGGGTTTAGCCAAGGACAGAGACAGTCGCTGAAGTTAAATGCTTCTTCTGAGAAGTGTCTGCTTGTGGCAGCTGTGGCCACAGAGGTGAGGATTGTTTTCGTAGCTATCCATGCTCTACAAGGAGTAATTTAACTTTGTTGTAATGTTTGGGCACTACTCGTAGTCACACAACTCTCAGATAAATTCTGTGAAATGTATACATTTGGAAGTCATTTTGAAAGAAGAAGGCTTGATGACTAGAATGTTTTCTGTTGCTGAATTCATGGCAGCACTGAGTAGAGAACTTCTGCAAACCCACCTGTTGTACATCATTCCTGCTCTTTTGATCCATTTGGTCAGAAACATGATATGATAAGTCATCAACTTCCATGGGTAGCAAGGCAGTTACCAGTTGTCTTCAGGCACAGACTGAAAGGCTTGGTGTTTTTCATCATGGAAACCTGTTCACTGATTTAGGTTTTCCTAATGTACATATAGAAGTAAATGTAAACGTGGCATTTCTCCCTGAGAAAGTTGCTGCTTCGTTACTCTTATGTTAGTGTCCTTTGGGTTTCTTCCCCAGGTTGTGGATTCTGACATGTCCAGCTGCTTTAGTGTTTTCATCTCTCATAGTCTATCAATAGTGATGATTCAAATGGTATAAAAATAGAAGCTTGATATCAGTAATTTGATTTGTATGTAAGCCTACCCAGATCTCCTTCTGCTTGTGTTTTAAATACTCTGAGCATTTAGCTTTGTATCATGCAGTTTTACTGGAGAAATTGGCTGTGGTTCTGGAAGTAACATGCTGTACTTGAAGACCTGAATTTGAGTCCTAAGTACTTTGTGGTCTTGGTGACTCGGTTTGCTTTTTTTTTTTTGACTGTTTTCCAAAATTATGATTTAGAATGAAAACACTTTTACAAATTTACATTGTATTACTGAGATTTTTTTTTTTGTTAAAAATGCCTGCTGTTTGTGATGAAAGCTATAAAAGCTCTGTAATTTTTTTTTATGTCCTTTCAAATCTTGAAGATTTTAGACCTGTCTCCTGAAACTGTGTTCCTTCTGTGAAAACATTTGCATTGTTTCAGCTGAAAGTACAATTGTTCATAACGTGCAGACTGGACGTGAGATACTGCTTTGCAGTAGCTGTTAATCTGCTGATGAAGTGATTCCTGTAGAGACTGGGGGGGTTTGTGTAGAGTGCAAACGGAATGGAACAAGTCTCAGAAATCTGTAGCAATTTAAAATACTGCTGGGGTGTGAATTAAGATGTTCAGAAGTCGCACACAGTTTCTTGAAATCTTGATCTTTTTTAGCCCTTCATAATGCTATCAACGGAGAAATATGGTTCTTAGAGGTTCTAAAGCACAAGAAAGGAGGATAACTGGGTAGACAAAGCACCACTGTAGAAGGTGTGAGCCCACAGTCTGCGAATCTATGTACACTGGCTGTGGATGTGATTGACTTGCAGAAGTGTGTTTAGCTTGCGCGCTTTAGGGGATGTTGTTAGAATGCCTGTATTTGGGCACGTAGTTTGTCCCAGTTGTGTAGTGAGATTCATGATTGTAGAGTCCCTTCCCTGAGGCTGAAGGTCAAACATTTTGCCTTGTGTTTTGCTGTAGGGTGGGAACAAGAACATAGTCAGCTTAGGAGACTTCGCTGATGGGCAGCAACTTGTGAAGTCAGGATTACTCAGGTTTTTTTATATGTCTGTATTTTGAGGCATTTCATTTGGAATGTGTGCCACCTAAATAGCAACTCTCCTAGAAGTGAGGCTTGTTGATTGATAAGTTGTGATCGTGAGATAAATTTGTTATAGAGAAGAAGAGACAGAAGGTACTAAAATAACCCCTCATGCATGAATAAGGGCTGGGAAGTTGCAGAATTTTGTGGGTTTTCCAAAGTATGTGCATCCATCCTAAAATTGTGCTAAATCAGGTTGTAGAGAGGCAACTATCATCTGGAGTATCTGGCCGGGCAAATAGGCTCTATCATGTTAGAAGTTTCTGTCTCAGGAGCTTTCTTAGGGTATGGATGCACGTCTTCTGATCTCACTGGCAACAGCAGTAGAAATTTCTGCCTCTTTCTTCTGTCTTCACCAGAGTTTAAGGCTGCATCCATTTTCTGTGGACTTTGCAGGTTCATGTGGTGGATTCTAATCTGTTTGGGTCAAAATAAGCCTTTTTTAGCAGACACCAGCTTTAAGCTTTAAGATCACCTGCTGTTCTTTGGGAAAGAAAAGCAGCATGACTGGTTGGGCCAACTGATGGGGAATCATGCATTTATGCACTCAGTTCTGTCATGTGCTGCTTTGAGCTGTCTTTGAGCAAAACTTGAGGCTTTTTGGCTTTATTTGAAGGATGTGATGTAACTGGTCAGGTGCATGCGCAGGTAATTACAGTTTGCATTGCAAAAATTCCTTTTGCACTTTCATCTGAATACTGTGATGATGTTTGGTGTATAATGTTAAAGGTCTACCGTATTCCATTTTGGAAAGTTTCATCTTGCAGAGAAAAAACAAAGAAAGCTGATAGTGAGTGAAACACAAGGCCTTATTCAAGTGTAGGGCTTACATGTGTTTTTATAGTGTGATAGTCCAGCTTAGGAGTCTTTTATCTCATAGGGGCAAAGAATACTCAAATGTTTTATGATAACCTAAGAAAATGTTCCCCAGGGACTGGTAAAATGTTTGTTATATGTTGGTAAAGTTTGTAGTATTAGATAAGCATGAAATCCCCCTTTCCTGGCTCTCAGTGTTGGTATGTCAAAGGACTGTATAGCTGTCAGTTTGCCATGTCTACTGTGTCACAGGCATCCACCGAGAAAGCCAACAAATGGGCCAACTTGTTATTTGTCAAGGTACTTCTGTGTGATCTGAACATCTGCCTGCTGTGTGTTTGTGAGGTTGTCTCATTGTCCACAGACAGCTGTGAATGTAACTCGCCACTGCTGTTCTATTACTGGAATGGTACTATTACTGCAAAGCAAAGTAAGTTCATTTGCATTTTCAAAAAAAAGTTTCATTACCTCTTAACCACTTTTTAAGTCTCTGTAATGTATCTTTTTTTCCTTTCTTCCTGTTTGAATTCATGAATTGGTTCTTTGGAAAAGGGATTATTTGTATGCATTGGTACCTTCCGTGTTACTGCTTTCAGCACATCATGGTGAATAAATATTATCAGCCCACTCATCAGTAATGACCATTAACCTGAGTATTAACTGCTGGGTCTCAGATGGAATGCTGAATACAAACTTGTTCCAAAATGGCAGAATCTGGCTCTCCTTTTTTCTGTAATAAATCTGCTTCTGTTTGCAGCACTGTGTTGCTGGGAGACTGCAGCTAATTTTTATGGCGCATGTCAGTAGTAGTGATTCAAATTATACATTTCACTGAGTGGCTCTTTGTTTGTAAACTGTCTTCTATGAGACATTTAACTGTCTTTTTTTGTTCTGGGGAGAGCAGTATCCAGACCAGAGAAAATGACTGAATCTCAAACAAATGCTCAGATTGTTCTGTTGATAACTCCGGGGGGGATGGTGGCCTGGCTGAATTTACACCAGTCTGGTAGTCAAGTCTAACACAGGTATTCAGGAGGATTCCAGGTGAGGTGTATACATCATCTGAAACTGCTGTTTTTCTTTCTCAGACTCCATGGTGCAAAACTTCAGCATGTGGTGTGGCTTTAAAGCCAAACAATAAAATAGTCTCTGAGAGATTATGAATTAGAAAACTATGTAGTTTTGGTTCGCAGCAAAGATACAGTGGCAATTTTGGGACTCTGTAGAAAATGCAGTGCTTTTTGAAATGATTTTTACACAGCTTGCACGTGGATCAGGACACGCGTGTAATCACAGTGGCAAAAAGTGGGTGTAACTGGGCGTGCAGCTGAATGAGAAATTACACGTGTAAGGTGGAATCTGACTAATAATCTAAAAATCTTTTGGTTGCTGAATCTGTACTCCATTTCTGGCTAAAGGAGATGGTAGTCCATTTCCTGATGTTCACATTCCGCTTAGGTTTCTGTCAGTGTCTTGTTTTTAAGCTTGCTTGAGAAGCCTCTGTAAAATGGTGCGCGTGTGTGTCTGAAGCCTGCTTGCTTAAACACGCAAGTCATGTCAGCTGCAATGCGGCAGTGCTTGGTGCTAATGAGGTGAGCAGCCAGAGCACCCGTCTGCTTATGTTTTCTCATCTCCGTGCAATTATGGCAACGGGAATTGGAAAAAGGGTTTTGCATTGGCTATGGCTCTGTTTTGGCCTTTCCAGCGTGTGGTTCTGTGTCCTCCTGAGGACTGGGCAGCATATTTCTACTTCCATTTTAGGAGTTAGATGGTTGCTTCACTATATTTAAGCAGCTGCTTAAATATACCCTGGTTGGGAGAAGAAAAGCAAACCGGAAGTACAGAGAGGGGGGCACACCCCACCCCATCCACCCCTCCTTCCCAGTTAATTCACTTGCACCTTTAAATGAAATCTATCACCTGGCAGTGTGTGCCTTCAGGTTGAGTAGATGCAAGTCTGTATTTGAAAAGTAACATTTTTGGAATGGAGCTAATCAGGTAATTAATTTGGACTAGATCTGAATAGTTTCAGCTGGCCTTTCATAGGCGCAGAAATGCAGATGCACTGCGATTTCTAGGCTCACCTTCTTTCTCTTTTTTTTAACCCTTAAGGTGCTGACAGCAGTGTGAGCTGTGTATTTTACACTGAAGTCAGAAAGTTTTACTTTGAACATAAGGCAAATAAAGTGAATATCAAAATCCTGTTTGTCTTTTCCCATCCTCAGATGCCAGACTGTCTTCAGTGAGCTTGATGCCCTCCTGTGCAATCCTATCGTATTCCCATTCCTGCAGACTGTCTTTCAGTGTTCCTTTTTCAGATATATAGTCTGCAGAACTGTAGGTCATGATTAAATAATACGTTGGTCTTGGTGGCAAAGTTGGCTTTCCTTCTAGTTCCTGCCTTAATGTCGCGGGGTGCTGCTCTGTTAGTTGATAAAGTTATTTTTGAGTACTTGGTATAAATCAGATTGTTGAAATTATCTGTGTTAAAAATACTGTTGTTTATTTTTTTTAAGGGTCATATCTAGTCTCTGTTACTTTGGCAATATGTTGTGTAACGTGATACCACAAACAGAGGGATCAATACAGCTGGGACTGGGAAAGGTGTGAACCGTATCATGCAGGCAAGAACCAGCAGTGGGAGGCAGGAACCTCCTGAGCTATTGATACTGCTGATGTGAATGTAGCGTGCAGCTAACACCCGGGGAAAGGATGACTGGTCAACCCATAGAAAAAGCCCTTCGCTCTGGGAAGGAGCCCGGGATCGTGTGCCCTAATACAGTCTGTTCTTTACCTAGTCCTAGTTTTAAGTGGGTTAAGAATGACGTGTATGAAACAGCACAGCTGACAAGATGCATTTTAGGCAGAGGTGTGCTGTATTAACGCTCACTGTTGAAGTCTGGTATCTCGGTTGTAATCACATATAGTGCAGTATTTCTTTGCCTATTTACCTTCTCCTGAAGACCTTGTAGTTGACTGGGATGCTGTTCTCTTCCCTTTTTAGGTCTCCGGGTGAATGGGGAGCTCATTACTGCTTACCCGCAAGTGGTGGTTGTGCGTGTTCCAACACCTTGGGTCCAGAGTGACAGCGATATCACAGTCCTTCGCCATCTAGAGAAGATGGGCTGTCGATTGATGAATCGTCCCCAAGCCATCCTCAACTGTGTCAACAAGTTCTGGACGTTTCAGGAACTTGCTGGTCACGGTGTGCCTCTTCCGGACACTTTTTCATATGGTAAGGCTTTTGGATCAAAAGGGTGGCATAGTTGCCTACTGTAATTTATGCTTCTACAGAGCAAAAGATGTGAGTCAAGTTTTGGAAATCCATAGAACTAAGTAGCATGAGGCTAGTTCCACAGAGATGTGTTCAGTAACCAGAAAAGAGAATTAAAAGTTCTTTTTTTGGCTTTGTTGATTGGCTGTGATGCTTTGGGAAGAGTATTTTAACTGTACCTCAGCCTCCCAGGCAACTGACTTTCGCTGTTACTAGTAACACACTTTGAACTCCTTTCCAGTTGCCTGAAACAACAGACAAGAACTTGGGGAACTAAATATCATAGGATACTATAAAGATGCAGACTTTGTTAAAACCTGAAAGTAGGTTAAACTTCTATATGAATAAAAATATCTGCAAATATATTAGTTATTGTGAAAGGACAAAAGGAGTACAGGCCCTCGTGTTCAACTTTCAACAATTGTTTGGGGTTTGTTTCCCACCAGCACAGTTAATAATTAATGTTTCTTGTGCCTGCATCTGGAGTCTCTGGTTCCTGACAGAGTGCTAGATTAGAGGAACCATTTGTCTGAGCTACCCTGATGCTATTTCTGCTTTTAATTACAATATATTAAAGAATTGAAGATACCTGTCAGCCTTCCTTTCCTATTTGGGAAATACCAGTGCTTTCCTCCCCTTTGTGTGGTTGCACCAATAGGCTTCTGTAGGGGAAAATGGACAAAAACAAACCCATGGGTTTCCATCAATTACTGCGAATTACTGTTTCCATCAATTACTGTGAAAAAATGTTTGAGAAGATACATACCCTTTATTTAGAGATGTGATTGCTCTAGTTCTTTGAAAAGGGAATGAGTTTTTAATTTTTTTGGGGGGGGGAAGGTGAGACAATGAATGATGGTGTAACTGCAGAACATCTCTATTTGTTCATAACTCCCAGCCACGTCTTTTAATGCCTGCCTCTGGAATTTGACAGAAGCACAACCATTCCCCTCCCCCTCTTTTTAACACAAATATCAAGTTATCAGTGAGAGCTGTCTTTGCCAAGAAAAACAGGATGTGCTGAATGACATGTTATTCCATGGCATGCATTAAAATCCATGGCAGGGTAGTGAAGGCTGCTGTTGGCTTTGTGACCAGTGTCTTGGCTTGGCTTCTGCGCTTGACTGCACATGCTGTTAGAGGAGTCTCATTCCTTTGTCTGCTGACTTTCTCTGCTGTATTTCTCGTACTGTGGTCAGCCTTCTGTGAATTGAACTGAACTCAAAAAATACTGAAGTATCAACCGTAATCATGTGAATGGTCATTAAAGCTACTCTCTAAGGTGCTTACAGATGCAATGAGACGAAAAGTTTGAAGTACTACTTCAGGATATAGGGAGAACGAGATGCAGGAGACTTAAGCCTTGGAAAGGGGGGAGGTGGAGTGACAAGATTTGGGTTGTTGCTGCTCTCTGGATTATGCCTTGTCTTTGTATTCCCTGTTGCTTTCCTGGTTAGTGGTTTGGATGGAACGTTACTGATGTTACGTCTGTGCTATTTTCCTGCTAGACCTTTGAAAAGATGGGAGTTGATAAACTGCAAAAAGATGGTAGAATTGGGGCATTCAGATTTGGAAGACTGAATTGAGCCTTTTGGGGTTGTGATCAAGAGGCCCTTGTCAATTTGTGTCTTCCATTTCAAAGGAAGTAGGAGTCAGTATCCCACAGATTACAAACGCCTTCAAAGTCTGATCATGCTCCATGACCAAGTTTCTCTTAACTGATATCTAAGCTGTAAGGGTGGGAGAAATGTGTGGCAATTACATCCCCAATTTGGCCACACCAAATTGGTGGCACATAATATTGTTGGTTTTCTTTTTGCCAGGTGGTCATGAGAATTTTGCCAAAATGATTGATGAGGCGGAAGTGCTGGAGTTCCCTATGGTGGTGAAGAACACGCGGGGTCACCGAGGTGGGTGTGAGGTCAGGGGCGAGGACAAGGAGTATTCTGAGCAGCACTCTTTAAAGATTTTGTCTTGTTAAGGGATGATAGTTAAGAAGATCTTCTGTTAGGTGTTGGACTTCTTTGTGCTGTATCTAAATTCAGCCGCCCTTCAAGTTCTGAATGTTGAGTAGGCTGCAACACTGGGAAGCAGTTCTAGTAGAACATAATCTTGCAATAGCACGGGAGATAGGGGTTCAAAATTATGGTGCATTGGTGACTTCTGTGAGGAAAGCTTTGAACTGGAATAATGGAAGCTCTGGCCTTAGGGAAGTAGAGAGAAGCCTGCATGGACACCTCAGTCCCTGGAGGTGTTCAAAAAATGTGTAGATGTGGCACTTCAGGAGGTGGTTTAGCAGGCATGGTGGTGTTGGGTTGGCGGTTGGACCTGGTGATCTTAGAGGTCTTTTCCAACCTTAATGGTTCTATGATTCTGTGATTCTATTCTATGATTCTATGATTTTAGGGATGTTTCTAAATAGGCAGAAGAAATAAAATCTTAGTTCATTCAGTCTTAATTTGAATTTTTTTCCTACTTTGCCTATAATTAGGATTCTGATGTAAATAAAATCTCATGTATGGTTTGTCAAACTGGATCTCTGTTTTTCAGAAAAGTATCTCTGACTGCTGGTGATAATACAACAATGTCAGATTAAATTGTTCTGTTACCAGTTTTGTTTTAAGCATGGAATATGAAACAATACATCAATTTTGTTTAGTGTTAGTGATCTACTAAAGGAAACGAGGTTTAAAATCAGTTTCAGAGGTTCTTTGCACAGGAGGTTGCACTGTTTTTTATTTTCTTTAAAACCAATTTAATAAATATTAGAAGTAAAAAGAGACTGAAATCAAAGTTTAATCACATAAACCAGCAGTTACCTTACACAAAAGCATAACAAAAAGACACTACTTTTATTGTCCGTCGGTTTGTTCCCACTCTGTGCTGCTCTGATGCATCTCTTCTGCATCTCTTCTGCTGGCATGAGTGTTGCTGTAGCTATGCAGTAAAAGGATTTAGGAACTGACGTTGGATGAATCTAGATGGGTTATTTTTACTCGGATTAATTCCTTGCATGAATTTCGTATACTCGCACAAATGCTTTGTTAATGTAGTGGAAGAGTAAGAGCAAAAGGCTGGGGCAGAGGAAGCTCAGGCCTGCTTCTGTTGGCCGTAATACCTGTTTATATGGTTTTAAAGTGCTTGTGGAGCTGTGAAGCCAAGTTGGAGTTTGCAGCAAGCTGAATTTGACAACTGTGGAGTGTCTGAGCCAGTGGATTTGACTTGACACTGCCTCTTGTTAAGATCTACTAAATAATTATAGAGTTTGCAGCTATTGACTTTCTTCTCCATTTTTTAGCTAGAATCCATGTAAATGTCTGTTTACAAGTTTTGCTTTAGAGCACTTAAAATTCCAGGCACTTTCATGGAAACTTATGCACAGTCCATATCCTTTCACATTAAGAGAGTTGGGGAAACTTGTTCAAATTAATTGAAGAGCAGCCATTTGCGAATTGTATTTTAAAAAAACAGGCAAACATGGTCATAGGTACTGGCTGATGAATAAAAGTCATACTCTACTAGGCCTGTTTTCTGTGTAGTTTGCTGCTGCAATAAATGGGCCAGTCTTATTTTTGCCAGGATGTCGTGATGCTGCATAATTCCTGAGAGCTAAGTAGTTCCCCTCCCAAGACATCACTCTCCCTATCCCATTTTAGGAGTACAGTAGGATTATGAGTGCCTGTAGGAGATCTGAAGTTGGTAGTGGGAGAAAGCACGTAGAGGCTTTTGCTGTCTTGTCATGATTTTTAAGCCTACATTCTGATTCTCTGTTTGTGATGAGAAATTCCATGTTCCTGAAGTAATGTTCTGTGTTATGGAGACCTTAAATCCTAATGAAGCAGGGGCTGCTCCAGTTGGGCTTTGGGGCACATGGGGGAATTCTTCACATGTTATTTCCCCTGGTTCTGCTACTGCTGCATTTCTGTTCCCTTAGTAAGATAGGCAGTTTATTAATTGACTTTTGTACTCTGTTAACATTGTAGCATAACTGAGTGACAGTTCTACCACGAACAAAAATTTGTGCAGCCTTATTGCAAAACAGAAATCTAGTGTGACACATAGAAGAGTCCTTAAGAAAGGGGAAAAGGACTTGGGAAATGTAGCTAAAGATGGAAAGAGATGCCATCTTGTGAGACTAGAAATGAGATGGGAAGTGATGGAATCTGTTTCAGGAGTGACTTTCATCAGTATTAGTACAATTGGAAAGAACAAGTCTTTAGTGTGCTCTAGAAATGAAGGGGAATGGAATGACATGTTTTAGGGTAAACAAAACAAGTCCTTGAGCTGTTTCCTTGCAGAAAAACTAGTGATTTCTAAGGATTTTTTTTTCAAAATTGTGGTACATTCCATTCATTTTGCCTTGTGGAACCTTCTGCTGAATTGTCGTGGATACTGTGGAGTCTGGTGTTTTCCTCTGAACGTCATTGTTCCACTGCAAAGCCCTATCCTGGAGTTGTGAGCCCTTGTGAGTGTTGGGATGAGCAGCTCTCGGCAGCTGCCCAACAGAGAAGCGGTTGGTTCTGCAGCGGCACACTAGCAACTTTAGAGTTCTTAGCTGCCTGGTGTGCAGCAGTTTCGTGTCACCGGTTCCTCTGTGACAAAGCTGTAGGCTGCGGGTCCAGTCCTCTTGCATAAACAAAACTGTGTTGTTAATTAAATGTCTGCTGCTCTTCAAGTATTTCTTCCTTTATTCTCTCATTCAGAACTTGTACCAAAAGGAGTTGAAATTACAAGACCGCTTCCTTTAGATAAAGATTTTAGGTTCTTTTTCTTTCTTCCCCCCTCCCCCCCGCCCCAGCTCCTCCACTCTGTCAGTTCTTGAACACTTGGAAGCACTGAAGCAGTGGAACACTGGTGTCCACAGAAGAATTTGTAGATGGGTATAAGTCACAGATGGGGCCTGTGAGAATGGGCAGCATTTACTTTTATGTGCTGAATCATTGGTGCAGCTCATATCACTAGCTTCTTCCAATCTTCCAATGTTCTTTTCTTCATACAGGTAAAGCTGTGTTCCTGGCACGAGACAAGCACCATTTGGCAGACCTAAGCCATTTGATCCGTCATGATGCCCCTTACTTATTTCAAAAATACGTTAAAGAGTCCCATGGCAAGGATGTACGTGTCATCGTAGTAGGAGGCCGTGTGGTGGGCACCATGCTCCGCTGCTCAACAGATGGGAGGATGCAGAGTAACTGCTCTCTTGGTAGGAAAAGCATTGTTCATAGTTTTAATCAGAATTTTTCAATCCAGTTGAAAAGTCACAAACCCAGCTGAAATAAGCTGCAGGTTTTATTTTGTATTAATTGTGCTTACTATTGGGGTTTTACAGAGGAAACACGGGAGTAAGGATTAAGTGAGGTGCGTGTTGAGCAAACCCAGAAGCAGAGACAATCTCTGCCCAAAGTATTAGGTGGATGGGATGGATGAAAAGGGGGGGAAAGTTCTAGGAAGACAAACGGAGCAGCTGATGTGGTAGTGGCAGTGTCATGCTAATGCCATGGTATCACTCATTTCATCCTGTTAAGAGGAACAGAAAAAGAAGGAAGACAGAAGACAAGACTGAGGGAGGTGGAGGGTACAGCCAGTTGGCAAGGGGGTAGAAGAGAGTGTTAAGGGGGGAAACTGTAGAAGGCAATAAACAGTTGGATTGCATTGTGCAGCTCCTGTGCTGCCTTAAGTCTGCAAGGCTCCTCCCTGCTGCCTTTTCCCCTAAAGACCATGTCTGGGAGGAAGAGGAAGGATAGTGCATTGGTTATAGCATACTCAGAACTGAGTTTCTGCATGGCGTTGGGTGTAGGACAGGGGGGTTTCTGAGGGTAGACAGAGGAAGGAGGGTTGAGGTTGCCTGACTGAAACTGTGCTGAACCTGAGCAGGGATGGGGTAAAGTGTGTTCATGTGCAGTATGGTTTTGGTTAGTCAAAATGCCCAAAATGCATGAGAGATTTTAATTGCTACTTGATGCTGAGGAAATATAGCCTGAACGATTTTTCTGATAAATGTTTTTTTTTATTGCTTGGATTTTTTCTTTTTTTTTTTAACTTAAGTGTTGTGGAAGGTAAAGTCTGAGTTGGTTAATACTTAGATGATGGACTGTGAACTGGACCAGTGGAG
>Ga0065711_1009265_pt1 | contig 16846 bp, 12 predicted proteins | sample Hoacrofraction12_FD_59098 | JGI IMG/M metagenome (GOLD analysis project Ga0065711, IMG submission 59098) | Hoatzin crop microbial communities from Cojedes, Venezuela - Epithelial fraction 12 v2 (version 2) | ecosystem: Host-associated > Birds > Digestive system > Esophagus > Crop | place... | reverse complement strand
CCCCGCCTCGTTTTCAGCATTATACCACGCAAGCAGGTCGGTCATCAGGGCCAGCGTTTCTTCTGGCGAGGCGTATTCAAAGCGCTCGCCCGTGTGGGTGATGACGGAGTTTGGGCGGGTTTTGTAGGTCCCAGCGTGAACGGTATAGGTGGTCCCGGCGCCGCTGGGCAGTTGCCGATGCACTTCATAATCCTCGCGCAGCAGCACCTTGTGAACCTGGCGGATGAACGTTTCCGTCAGCGGCATTTCACCCGCAACGGCCTCATCGACAATCATTTTCAGGGCCACAGCATGGGCTTTCATCTCCTCCAAGTCGCGCATCTTGGCGTCGCCCATCACTTGGCCGAACAGCAAAAGCAGCTCGGTCTGCCCGTAGGTCAGCGTGTTGCCCTCAATGTGGTTGGAGTTGTAGTTGAAATCGAGCATGAATTTCTGCTTAATGCGCTCCTTCAACTGCATCCGCGCTGGTTCAATCCGCTGCCATTCGGCGAATATTTCCTGAAATTTCTCGTTCATAACCTGCATTTTTTTCGGTTCGGCGGCAAAGTTACGAATTTATTGTACCACCTGCAAATAATTGTACCACTTTTTTGCGTATTACAACATTCCGTGGATTGTACCACCATTTTTGGATTGTACCACCAGATAAAATGGTACAAGGAATGGCGATTTTCAAGTTGGAGAGAGGTTGCTGCAAGTTGGAGGGCATGGCGTTCAAGTTGGGACGGGCCTCCGCCAAGTTGGAGAGAAAGTCGTTCAACCTAAATCGAAAATTTTGTGGGGCGAATTTTTGGAGGGCGCACCTATTATATATTACCTTTGCAACCGCAAACCAGAAGCGGAGGCAGGAGTGCAGGCGGAACGAGTGCAAAGGACTGGGAGAAATTGTTAATTGTTAATTGTTAATTTAAATATGGGCAAAGGAGTAATCAACGCGGTTGTCCGCGAGAAATACATCGGCGTGACGGGTCAGACGCTGTTTGTGGCGCGGCCGGTGACGTACAGCAGGATTGATACGGAGACGATTTTGGCGCGTGCGGCGGAGAATAGCGGCATCGACCAGGGCATGATGGCGTACGGGTTCTTCGCCATCATGAAGACGTTTCAGAATTTTTTGTTTAACGGGCACGTGGTGGAACTGGGACCGCTCGGCACATTCCGCGTATCGTTTTCGTGCAAGGCGGGCGAGACGAGCGAGGACTGCAATGCCAGCGGAATACGCTGCAGGCGAGTGATTTACAACCTGTCGCCGCGGCTGAAAAGGGAATTGAAGGAGGTGGAGTTTGAGTTCATGGAAGCCTCTCCCCCCAGCCCCCTCCCCGAAAAGGGAGGGGGTGACGAACCCAGTGGCAATGCTGACGGCGCGGGCAATGCTGATGGCACGGGCGATGGTGTGAATACTGGTGCGAATACTGGTGCGAATAACGGCGTGAGTGATGCCGTGAGTGATGCCGTGAATAGCAGCGGAAATGCTGTTTTTGCGCACAAAAAAACCGCTGCGGCACGGGGGAATGTGGCAGCGGTTGAGCGGAAAAGCGGTTACTCCTTATTAAATAATACGCGCGAGGGGGACAGTGGTTCGCGCGAAGTGGAATGTGGCTCGTGCAATGAGGACAGTCGTTCGCACGATGGCGGCGGGGTTGCGGCGCTGGGCGGGACTGTCCTCACAGCGGCGGAGGCGCCTTGCCTGAGCAGCGCGGCAGGGATGGCGGGGATGGCTGCGGTGCGCGCCCCACCCTGCCCCTACGGGTTGCGGTTCAGAACTCGTACTTGAGTCCGAACGTGAAGTATTCCTTGAACTGGAAGTAGCCGAGGTTGTCGTCAAAGTATTGGCGCGAGCGGTTGTCGTCGAAGCGCCAGAGGGTGTAGAGCTCGGTGGAAATGTACTTGGAGAAGGCGTAGGAGAAGGTGTTCTCCAGTTCGGCCTCGGCATATTCGTAGGAGGTGAAGTAGTAGGCGCGGCACTTCCAGTAGAGTTGGTTGGCGATTTTGATTTTGGCGTTGAGCTCGAGCTTGGAACCGAAGTCCTGGCGGAAGTCCGTGTTCACCATATTATATACGGAGTGGATGTTCTCGTCGGCGCGGTGCAGGTAGCGGAACTTGTAGGACAGCGGCAGGAGGGCGAGCGAGAAGGTGTTGCCGTTCTTGAGCGTGGGCTTGTAGTCCATACCGATGGAGACATAGACGTCGAGCGGGGCGAGGAACTTGGAGTAGGTTCGGCGGTCATTGGTGCGGTGGCCTGGCAGGAACTGCGAGTTGGCCTCAGCGGTTGCGGTGTAGTACCAGTTCTTCGAGGCCTTGACGCCGAGCTTGGAGTAGAGGTTGATTTTGTCGTTGGAGGTGAGGAACGTGTGGCAGGTGTCGGCGGTTGTGGTGATGAATCCGAGGCGCATTTCGAGTTTGTTTTCCCACGTCACCTTGCGCTGGTCGTTGTAGTTGGCCTGCAGGATGAGCGCGGCGAGCAGCGTCTGGTTGTTGTTGCCGCCTTTGTACCAGTTGTCGGAGAAGTAGTTCTGCGTGAATTGCAGGGAGAATGAGCCGGTGGTCTTCCAGAAATTGGGCCGCTCAATGCGCAGGGCAATGTCGTCGAGCGCGTCGTGCACGTCTGGCACTGTGGGCGGCTTGGTGGTCTGTTCCAGGATTTCCTCCACGTGCTGGTTGTCGTTGGTCTTGGTCATCTCCACCGTCTGCTGGTCGGCCCACTGCCGGTCGGTGTGGCGCACGAGTTCGGGGTGGTTCAGGTAGAAGTCGATGAGCGTCTCATCCACGGCCTCGGAAATGGGGTCGTCCTGCTGCCCATGGAGGGAGAAGAGGCCGTCGAGGGCGGAGGAATAGAACGTGGGCGGCGTGAGCAGGCGGTAGAACGGCGTGCTGGAGAGGTCTTCCTGCGCCGAAAGCGGCAATGCCAGGACTGCCAGCGCGGCGAGCAGCGACGCACGGAGCAACCGCCCTTTTCGCAGGAGAAGGGCAGAAAAGCGGCGGCTGTGGGCAGAGCGGGTCATTGCAAGAGGTTGTGCGCGAGCGTTTTGAGTTCTTCGGTGGTGGGCGCATCGAGGGTTGACGGGATGGTCACCATGGGTTCCACAACCTGGATGTTCTTCATGGCATTCACTTTCTCGAGCATGATTTTGCCTGCCACAGGCGCCCACGAACCATTCTGGATGATGGCCACCTTGCGGTTCTGGTAGTTCTTGATGGCGAGGTGGTGCAGGAAATCGTTCATGATGGGCATGAGTCCGTTGTCGTAGGTCGGCGCGGCGAGGACGATGGTGGAGTAGCGGAAGGCGTCTTCCACGGCCTCGGCCATGTCGGAGCGGCGCAGGTCGGTGGTCACGACGGGCAGTTGGGTTTCGCTCTTCAGGATGTTGGCGAACTTGAGGGCGGCGTGCTCGGTGTTGCCGTGGAGCGAGCAGTAGGCAATGAAGATGCCTTCGGTTTCGGGCTGGTAGCTGCTCCAAGTGTTGTAGAGGCCGATGTAGTAGCCGAGGTTATTGTTGAGCACGGGACCGTGGAGCGGGCAGATTTGCTTGATGCTCAGCGGGGCGAGCTTCTTGATGAGCGCCTGCACCTGCGGACCGTATTTGCCCACGATGTTGAAGTAGTAGCGGCGTGCCTCGCAGGCCCAGTCGTCGGTCTCGTTGCAGAGCGCGCCAAACTTTCCGAAGGCGTCTGCGGAGAAGAGGGTCTGGGTGGTCTGCTCATATTCCAGCATCACCTCGGGCCAGTGCACCATGGGGGCAGTGATGAACTGCAGCGTGTGCTGTCCGAGCGCGAGCGTGTCGTTGTCTTTCACGATGATGAATCGCTCGGCGGGCGTGTCCTGGTGGAAGAATCGCTGGATGAGTTTCTGGCAAGCGCCAGTGCAGACGATTTTCATGTCGGGAAAGCGCTCCATCATGCGCTGCACGTTGGCGCCGTGGTCGGGCTCCATGTGCGAAACGACGAGGTAGTCAGGCACGCGCTCCTGCAGGGCGTCGGCCAGGTTTTTCAGCCATTCATTGGTTTTGCGCGCGTCGATGGTGTCGAGCACGGCCACTTTCTCGTCGAGAATGACGTAGGAGTTGTAGGAAATGCCTTCGGGAATGACGTACTGCCCCTCGAAGAGGTCGAGCTCGAGGTCGTCTGCGCCAATGTACTTGATGTTGTTTGCGATGTCCATATTGGTAAGGTTATGAGTTTTTGAGGTTATGAGTTTTTGAGTTTTTGGACGTTTTTTGATAAATCCGTGGCAAAGTTAATGTTTTTTGGGCAAAAAAGCGTATTTTTGCACAACAAAACACTTGTAGAATGAGAAAAACTATTTTTTTGAGTTTGTTCCTTTGCTGCATCGGAACAACCGCTTTTGCGCAAGGCAGCGTTAAACAGGAGAAAGAGGTTTACATCCCTAATGACCTCAAAGGCAATGACTTTTCCAGCAACGACTCGCAGTGGAGCTGGGAGAGAACGGCAAGTACTGACGACATTATTCTCTTTTGGGAGAAGGGTTTCGGCAACGACCTGGCAAAGGCGCCCAACCTGGAGGGCAAACCGATGACGGTGGACAAGGCCAACTTGCTTGGCCGCCTGCAGCAGTTCTACGATTTCTATCGCGACAGCCTGAAGTTCGTGCTGCCAGGTTCGAAGAGCGAGCGTCTGAAAATGATGGTGATGCTCAACTACAGCCTTGAAGGCACGGCCTACGGCGGCGACTACGACGGCGAGATTGGCGCGCTGTGGATTGCGCCCAACCGCGTGCAGGACAAGAAACTGAACGCCATTGCCCACGAACTGGGCCACAGTTTCCAGAGCCAAGTGTCGTGCGACGGCGCTGGCCAGGCATGGGGCGGCGGAGGCATCTTCGAAATGACTTCGCAGTGGATGCTTTGGCAGGTGAATCCCGAATGGGTGCACGACGAGCAATATCACTGGGACGCATTCTGCAAACTGTTTCACAAGCGTTTCCTGGCGGGCGAGAACATCTACCACTCGCCCTACGTGCTGGAGTACTGGAGCATGAAGCGCGGCAAGACCGTGATGGGCGACATGTTCCGCGCCGGCAAGCACGGCGAGGACCCGCTCATGACCTACAGGCGCATGTTCAACCTGAGCTGGGAGGAAGTGGCCGACGAACTCTACGACTGCTACGCGCGCCTCATCACCTTCGACGACCCACGCGTGAAGGACATTTGCAAAGCCTACGCCTGCCAGCTGCAGACGCCGATGGTGGACGCCGCAAAGGGTTCGCGCCGCGCGCTCAGCCCCGACAAGGAGTTTGTTCCGGAGACATTCGGCTTCAATGTGGTGGAACTGCCGCTGGAATGCCGCAAAATCCAGTTCATTGGCCAAGGCGACAAGAAAGTTGACGGCTATCGCTGGGGCGTGGTTTGCGTGAAAAACGGCAACCAGGTCACCTATCTGCCCATGCAGACCGCGGCCAAAAAGAATTTCCGCTACGACGTTCCGGCCGGCACGGAGCACGTTTACCTCGTGGTGATGGGCTATCCGAAGAACGACTACAAACCGATGGGCGGCAATCCCTACGAACCCAACCAGGCCACAGAGAAGACTTATCCCTACACGGTTGTGCTGAAATGACAACTGATTCGCAAAAATGTTTGACCTTACACATATAATAATATGAGAAAGATTTCGGCAGTCATCGCGGCATTCATCCTGCCGTGCCTCGTCTGGGCCCAAGCGCCTGAGAAAAACAAAGTGAGTTCGCCCGACCAGCGCCTCTCCGTGGAGTTCGCGCTGAAGAACGGCGCGGTGGTGTTCAGCGTTTCAAACGACGGAACGCCCATCCTGAAAGACTGCGCCGCGCAGCTCGAAGTAGAGGAACTGCGCGCGGCGAAAAGCATCCGCTCGGTAGAAAAAGCCGACGGGCAGGAGCACGTGCAGGGCGTGATGTACAAAGTGCCGCAGTTCGACGTAAAGTGGAACGGGCGCCGCATCACCCTCGACAACGGCCTCGCCTTGGAACTGCGCGTGTTTGACAACGGCGTAGCCTACCGCTTCCTGACGAAGAAAGGCAAAGGCAAGACGCTGACCGTAAAGAACGAGCGCGCAGAAATGAACTTTGCGCAGGACGGAAACAGCTGGCTGCCCTACTCCACCAACCCGAAAAAGCCTGAAGCCATGGCGTTTCAGGCCACGTACGACGAGAAAATGCTTTCGGCGCAAGACGGACAAAACCTGGCGTTCCTGCCAGCCGTGGTGGACTGCGGCGCAGTGAAGGTGACGCTGATGGAGAGCGACCTGCTGAACTACCCCGGCATGTTCGTCAAAGCCAGCGGCACAGCGCTCAAAGGCTGGTTCTCGCCCGTGCCGAAAACGTTCGATTTCTATCCCTGGCGCAAGCAGAAATACGCCACTTCCACCGAAAATTACATCGCCAAAATCAGCGGCAACCGCACGCTGCCGTGGCGCATCCTCGCCATCAGCCGCAGCGATGCCGAAATGCCCGCCAACAATCTGGTCTATGCGCTGGCCACGCCCAACCAAACGGGCGACACCAGTTGGATTAAGCCCGGCATGGTGGCGTGGGACTGGTGGAACGACTGGGGCCTGACGGGCGTGCCTTTCAAGGCAGGCATCAACATGGACACCTACCGCTATTTCATTGACTTTGCGGCGAAGAACAAACTGCCCTACATCATTCTCGACGAGGGCTGGTATGAGCCCAAGAGCGGCGACATGCTCACCACCATCAGCGACATCGACCTGCCCGCGCTCGTGGACTACGGCAAGCAGCGGGGCGTGAAAATCATTCTCTGGACCGTTTTCAATGTGCTCGACGAGCAACTCGAAGCCGCTTGCAAGAAGTATTCCGACATGGGCATCGCCGGTTTCAAAGTCGATTTCCTCGACCGCGACGACCAAGAGGGCGTGCAGATGGCAGAACGCATCGCCAAAGCCTGCGCAAAGCACCACCTGCTGCTCGACTACCACGGCTTCTACAAGCCCACGGGCCTGAACCGCACCTACCCCAACATCATCAACTTCGAAGGCGTTTTCGGCATGGAGGAGGCCAAGTGGAGCAAGGCCGACGAGAAAGACATGCCGCGCTACGACGTCACTTTCCCCTTCATCCGCATGCAGTGCGGCCCTGTGGACTTCACGCCAGGCGGCATGCGCAACGCCACGAAGAAGGACTTCCAGCCCATCTACTACAACCCGCTGACCATGGGCACGCGCTGCCACCAGCTCGCCATGTACGTGGTGCACGACTCGCCGCTCACCATGCTGGCCGACAATCCCACGGCCTACGAGCGTGAACCCGAATACACGGCCTTCATCGCCGCCATGCCGAACCTTTGGGACGAGACCAAAATCCTCGACGGAAAGCTCGGCGAATACATCGTCGTGGCGCGCCGCACGGGCAACACCTGGTATGTGGCCGGCCAAACCAACTGGGACGCACGCGACCTCAGCATCGACCCCAGTTCGCTTGGCATCAGCGCCGCTTCCGCTGTGCTCTACACCGACGGAATCAACGCGGAGAAAAACGCCTCCGACTACCTTGTTCAGCAACCTAACATTCAGACCGCCAGCCCCTTGACCATTCATTTGGCCTCGGGCGGCGGTTTTGTGCTTAAAATAAATTGACATGACAAAACAAACTATTCTGCTGGCGGCAGCATTGCTCGCCACACATACTATTTTTGCGCAGCGCATCGAGTCCATCGATGCGCAGCGCATTGAAGTGACCTCGCGCCTCGACAACGCCATTCCCGACGACGTCCTCACGCTCATCGCGCCCTACAAGACGGGCGTGGACAGCCTGATGGCGCCGGTGCTGGGCGTGAGCGACATCACCATGGCGCCTCAGCGCCCCGAAAGCACGCTCAACAACTGGACGGCCGACGTGCTGCGCCAACATTCGCGCAAGTACGGCAAAATGGCTGACATCGGCCTGTGCAACGTGGGCGGACTGCGCAGCAGCATTCCGCAGGGCAACGTCACCGTGGGCGACATCCTCGAAGTGGCGCCGTTCCAAAACGCATTCGTCATCATCACCCTGCCAGGAACCGCGCTGCAAACGCTCTGCGAAGAAATTGCCCACAACCTCGGCGAGGCCGTGAGCGGACTGCAGCTCAACATCTCCGCCGACGGCAAACTCCTTTCGGCCAAGGTGAACGGCAAGGCCATCAATCCCAAGAAAAACTACCGCATCGCCACCATTGACTTCGTGGCCGACGGCAACGACGGCATGACCGCCCTGAAGCAGGCCACGCACCGCCAGACCACGGGCGAGATGGTGCGCGACGTCTATATGGACTACATCCGCCAGCAGCAGGCGCAGGGCCGCCACATCACCGCCGCCGTGGAAGGGCGCGTCACCGTTGACGGCAAGGACGCCACGCAACTGGCGCAGGAAAAGGCCGCTGAGGCAGCGAGCAACCCCACCCTGCTCATCGTCCACACCAACGACACCCACTCCGCCGTCATGCCGCTCAACCCCAACAGCGCCAACCGCCAGACCGCCAACAAGGCCGGCTACCTGCGCCGCGCCGCGCTCATTGAGCAACTGCGCAGCGAAGACCCCGACCTGCTGCTGCTCGACGACGGCGACTTCTCGCAGGGCTCCGCCTACTACAACCTCTACAAGGGCGAAGTGGAAGTGAAACTGATGAACGCCATGCACTACGACGCCGCCACCATCGGCAACCACGAGTTCGACTTCGGTCTGGAGAACATGCGCCGCATTTTCACCCTCGCCAACTTCCCCATCGTTTGCTGCAACTACGATTTCAGCCAAACACCCTGCCGCGACGTCGTCAAGCCCTACACCATCATTGAGCGCAAGGGCCTCAGAATCGGCATCCTCGGCGTGAGCCCCAAGCTCGAAGGACTGGTTGCCGAGGCCACTTACGGCAACACAAAGTACAACAACCCCGTGGACTGCGCCAACGAAGTGGCGGCCAAACTGAAGAACGAGGAGCACTGCGACATCGTCATCTGCCTCTCCCACCTCGGCTGGAACGACGCCCTGTCCGACACCATGAACGACCGCGTCTTCGTTTCCCACACCCGCAACATCGACATCGTCATCGGCGGCCATTCCCACACCTACTTTGAGAAGCCCATCTACGTGGAAAACCTTGACGGACAGCCCGTTCCGGTGAACCAAATGGGCAAGAACGGCCAGTGGATTGGCACGCTCACCGTGAAAACCAAATAGGCATGCGCGCGTTCATCTACCTCGCCTACGACGGCACCAACTACCACGGCTGGCAGATTCAACCCAACGGCATGACCGTGCAGCAGCGCCTGCAGGAGGCGCTCACCACCCTGCTGCGCAAGGACACCGAGATTGTGGGCGCAGGCCGCACCGACACTGGCGTCCACGCGCGGCTCATGGTGGCGCATTTCGACACGGAAAGCGCCATCGACCTCGACGCCCTGGCCCACCGCCTCAACCGCATGCTGCCCTACGACATCGCCATCCACCGCATCGTGCCTGTCGCCAGCGACGCCCACGCCCGCTTTTCCGCCACCGCGCGTACCTACGAGTACCACATCACCACGCAGAAAGACCCGTTCGCCCGCCTGCGCGCCCTCCATTTTCCCCAGCCGCTCGACGTGGAGGCCATGAACGCCGCGGCCGAAATCCTCCTCACCCACGAAGATTTCACCTCGTTCTCCAAACTCCACACCGACGTGGCCACCAACATTTGCCACGTCAGCCACGCCCGCTGGCAGAGCGACGCCGAGGGCAAGCGCCTCGTCTTCACCATCACGGCCAACCGATTTCTGCGCAACATGGTGCGCGCCACCGTCGGAACCCTGCTCGAAGTGGGCACCCACCGCATCAGCATCGACCAGTTTCGCTCCATTCTGAACCAGAAAGACCGCTGCGCCGCCGGCCAGAGCATGCCCGCCCACGCGCTCTACCTCACCGGCATCCAATATCCCGAAACCATTTTCCAAACGGACCTTTAAACCCCTTTCGCACCAACCATGTGGCTCGCACTCGCATTCGCTTCCGCGCTGCTGCTCGGATTCTACGACGTTTTCAAGAAACAATCGCTTAGCGCCAACGCCGTCATCCCCGTACTGCTGCTCAACACCCTCATTTCCTCCATCATTTTCCTGCCATTCATCGTGCTGTCGGCCAAGGGCGTCATCCCCGCCGGCAGCATTTTCCATACCCAGACCTACGGCCTCGACGGCCACCTGCGCATCATGCTCAAGGCCGTCATCGTGCTGTCAAGCTGGCTGTTCGGCTATTTCGCCATCAAGCACCTGCCCCTCACCATCGCCGGGCCCATCAACGCCACGCGCCCCGTCATTGTGCTGCTCGGCGCCCTCACCATCTTTGCCGAGCGCCTCACCCCCTTCCAGTGGCTCGGTGTGCTCACCGCCATCTTCGGCCTCTTCCTCCTTTCGCGCAGCGGAAAGAAAGAAGGCATCCGCTTTGCCCACAACAAATGGATTGCCTGCATCGTTTGCAGCAACCTGCTCGGCGCCATCTCCGCCCTCTACGACCGCTACCTGCTGGCGCCGGCCGAACAAGGCGGCGCGGGCATGGACAAAATGGCCGTGCAGTCGTGGTTCAACATCTACCAACTGGCGCTCATGACCATCATCCTGCTCGCCCTGTGGATGCCCACGCGCCGCCGCACCACCCCCTTCGTGTGGCGCAAAACCATTCCGCTCATCAGCATTTTCCTGGCCGCCGCCGACTTCCTCTACTTCTACGCCCTCACCCAGCCCGACGCCCTCATCAGCGTGGTGAGCATGATTCGCCGAGGCAGCGTCATCGTCTCCTTCCTCTTCGGCGCACTCGCCTACCACGAGAAGAACCTGCGCGCCAAGGCCCTCGACCTCTGCCTCGTCATCCTCTCCATGATTTTCCTCTACATCGGCAGCAAATAGCGCCGCACTACGGCTTTCCCTTCGCAGCAATGCCACTCCTTCCCGTGGCATTGCTGCTCTTTTTTTCGCCATTGCTATCCCATTTTGCAACCCCATATATATAATGTACGCGCGCGTACATTATATATATGGGCATTTCTTTTTCCCGCCTGCAGTAACTCTGACCCTGAAAGGGCAAGAACCTGCAATGGACCTGCCATCCGACCCGTAATCACCCTGAAAGGGTGATATGCCGCGAAGCGGCTAAGTAACCCCCAGTCATGGGAGCAAGCCGTCAGGCTTGCGATTCGACTGGGGGATAGTCGTATGTGGACAGACTTGGGCTATAATGCTCCAGAACATGTGTAGGAGCTCGGCCGCCAGGCCGATGGGTACCGCTCTCGCCCTGCGGCATCTCCTGGGTGGCTGCTCGGCGACCCCTCCAGGGTCGAGAGTTAGAGACACACCGCCGAGTCCGAGGGTGAAGTCTCGCAAGCTCGACTATCACCCCCGGTTAAGTAGGCGCTGCGCGCATGACCCTTTCAGGGTCAGAATTACCTCGCCCGCAGCGGCGGAGTCTTCCCCACCCCTCCGCGGAACAGCAAAAAAACGAAGGGCGTCGTTTTGCGAAACGAAGACCTTCCTTTTCGAAAACGAAGGGCATCGTTTTCGGCAGCGGCCGCCATCCTTCCCCACCCCCTTTTGCCGCTTGGGGAAAAAGACCTGGGCCGCGGGTGGAAAGTGCCGCGAGTGTTGCGACATGATGTCGTGGAAATAGTTGCCTATTTCTTGCTGAAAGCGAACGATTTGGGCGGTGAAAATTTGGTTTTTCCGAAGAAAAAGCGTAATTTTGCAGTCTGAATGATGAAAAAAGCGCCGGAACGGGGCTTTCAAGTACGTAGAAAGTTTTTTAGGACATGTTTCAGGACAGTTTATTGGCGATTAGCCCGATAGACGGGCGCTACCGCGGCAAAGTGGAGCGCCTGGCCGACTATTTCTCTGAGTATGCGCTGATTCGCTACCGCGTTCGCGTGGAAGTGCTCTATTTCCTTCGCCTGTGCGAACTGGGGCTGCCGCAGCTGGAGGGTTTCGACAAGCAGCAGGAGATGCTGGCCATCGCCGAGAATTTCTCTGTGGCCGACGCTCAGCGCGTGAAGGAGATTGAGCAGGTGACGAACCACGACGTGAAGGCCGTGGAGTATTTCATCAAGGAGAAGCTGGACTGCCCCGACCGCTACAAGGAATTCATCCATTTCGGCCTGACGAGCCAGGACATCAACAACACCGCCATTCCGTGGTCGCTGAAGGAGGCGCTCGAGGAGGTTTGCATGCCTCGCCTGGGCGTGCTCATCGACACGCTTGCCGCCATGGCAGAGGAATGGAAGGACGTGGCCATGCTTGCCCGCACGCACGGCCAGCCAGCGTCGCCCACGCGGCTTGGCAAGGAGATTGACGTCTATGTCTATCGCCTCCGCGAGCAGTTGCAGGCGCTGCAGCAGTGCAAGCTGACGGCGAAGTTTGGCGGCGCAACGGGCAATTTCAACGCCCACCATGTGGCATTTCCGCAGGTGGACTGGGTGGATTTCGCCAACCGCTTCGTGAAGGAGAAGCTGGGGCTGGAGCGCGAGCAGCGCACTACGCAAATCAGCAACTACGACCACTTGGCGAGCGTTTTCGACGCATTGGCGCGCATCAACCGCATCGTAATTGACTTGGACCGCGACATCTGGATGTACATTTCGCTGGGCTATTTCCGCCAGAAGGTGAAGGCCGGCGAGGTGGGCTCGAGCGCCATGCCGCACAAGGTGAACCCCATCGACTTTGAGAACAGCGAGGGCAACCTTGGCGTGGCCAATGCCCTGCTGGGCCACCTGAGCAACAAGCTGCCCATCAGCCGCTTGCAGCGCGACCTGACCGACTCGACGGTGCTGCGCAATGTGGGCGTGCCTTTGGCGCACATGCTCATTGCCATTGAAAGCACGCTGAAGGGCCTGGGCAAACTGCTGCTCAACGAGGAGCGCATCCACCAGGACCTGGACGGCTGCTGGGCCGTGTGCGCAGAAGGCATTCAGACGATTCTTCGCCGCGAAGGCTATCCCCACCCCTACGAGGCGCTGAAGGCGCTGACGCGCGGCAAGGGCGACATTTCGGAGCAAACCATCAAGGACTTCATTGAGCAGCTCGAGGTGAGCGACGCCGTGAAGGAGGAACTGCGCCAAATCACGCCGTGGAATTACACAGGAATTTAATTATCAAACACACTGAGATGCATCCGTGAGGGATGCCGAAATAGCATTATTCATTAATCAACAAAGGAAGAAAAACAACAGTTATGAGCGAAAAAGAAGAATGGCGGGATGCGAATTCCGCAAACGGAAATGAAGAGAATGGCGAACGTAGCCGTGAGGGTTACCGCCCGCGTTTCAACCCTAACAACGGAACAGGCTATCAGCGCCCGCGCTATTCGGGCAACGGTGGCGAAGAGCGTCCGCGCCGTCCGCGTTTCAATGCGACGCAGCGCGGCAACAATGGCTATGGCAATTCTGCCGACCGCGGCGGTTTCCGCCCCGACGGTTTCAGCAGCAATCGCAGCAGCAACTACTCGAGCGAAGGCGGATATCAGCAGCGCGGAGGCTATCAGCAGCGCGGCGGCTATCAGCAGCACTCGGGCAACGAAGGAGGCTACAATCGTGGCTACAACAGCTACGGCAACAATAATCAGCGCAGCTACGGTCGCTCCGCTGGCGGCTATCAGCAGCGCGAAGGCGGTTATCAGCAACGTGAAGGCGGATACCAGCAGCGCGGAGGCTATCAGCAGCGCGGCCAGGGCGGTTACCAGCAGCGCGGCGGTGGCTATCAGCAGCAAGGCGGATACCAGCAGCGCGGCGGAGGCTTCCGCAAGCAGCAGCGCCCCTACAATCCCAACGCGAAGTATTCGATGAAGAAGCAGATTGAGTATCGCAGCTTCCTCGAAGACCCCAACGCTCCGCTCCGCCTGAATAAATATCTGGCGAACGCCGGCGTTTGCTCTCGCCGCGAGGCCGACCAGTTCATTCAGGCCGGCGTGGTAAAGGTGAACGGCGAAGTGGTGACCGAGCTCGGCACGAAGGTGCAGCGCACCGACACTGTGCACTTCCACGACCAGCTGGTGAGTCTGGAGAAGAAAGTCTATGTGCTGCTCAACAAGCCGAAGGACTATCTGACCACGAGCGACGACCCGCAGCAGCGCAAGACCGTGATGGAACTGGTGAAGGACGCTTGCAAAGAGCGCATCTACCCCGTGGGCCGCTTGGACCGCAACACCACTGGCGTGCTGCTCCTGACCAACGACGGCGAACTGGCCACGAAGCTGACGCACCCGAAGTTCCTGAAGAAGAAAATCTACCACGTGTTCCTCGACAAGAACGTGGCATCGAGCGACCTGCAGCGCATTGCCGACGGCATCACGCTGGAAGACGGCGAGGTGCATGCCGACGCCATCAGCTATGCTTCGGACACCGACAAGAAGCAGGTGGGCATTGAAATCCACTCGGGCAAGAACCGCATCGTGCGCCGCATCTTCGAAGCGCTCGGCTATCGCGTCATCAAGCTCGACCGCGTGATGTTTGCCGGCCTGACGAAGAAAGGCCTGAAGCGCGGCGACTGGCGATTCCTGACGGAGAAAGAAGTGGCCATGCTCTACATGGGCAGCTACGAATAAGTTTTTTGACCCCAAAAACGAAAGGACATTATTATGGAGAAAATGAAACGAACCAAGATAATCGATGTGCTGAAGCGCACCGACTATGGCACGAAAGTGAACGTGCGCGGATGGGTGCGCACCAAGCGCGGCTCGAAGGCCGTGAACTTCATCGCGCTCAACGACGGCAGCACCATCAAGAACGTTCAGGTTGTGGCCGACGTGGAGAAGTTTGACGACGAGCTCATCAAGCAAATCACCACGGGCGCCTGCCTCAGCGTGAACGGCACGCTCGTGGAGAGCATCGGCGCTGGGCAGAGCGTGGAGGTGCACGCCGAGGAAATCGAAATCCTTGGCCTTTGCCCCGCCGACTACCCCATGCAGAAGAAGGGCCAGAGCTTTGAATACATGCGCCAGTACGCCCACCTTCGCCTGCGCACCAACACCTTTGGCGCCGTGATGCGCATCCGCCACAACATGGCCATCGCCATCCACAAATTCTTCCACGACAAGGGTTACTTCTACTTCAACTCGCCCATCATCACTGGCAGCGACTGCGAAGGCGCCGGCCAGATGTTCCAGGTGACCACGAAGAACCTCTACGACCTGAAGAAAGACGAGAACGGCAGCATCATCTACGACGACGACTTCTTCGGAAAGCAGACATCGCTCACCGTTTCGGGCCAGCTCGAAGGCGAACTGGGCGCCACCTCGCTGGGCCAAATCTACACCTTCGGCCCAACGTTCCGCGCCGAAAACAGCAACACGCCGCGCCACCTCGCCGAGTTCTGGATGATTGAACCCGAAATCGCCTTCATGGACCTCAACGAACTGATGGAACTGGAGGAAGAATTCATCAAATATTGCGTGAACTGGGCACTGGAGAACTGCCAGGACGACCTGGAATTCCTCAACAAAATGATTGACAAAGGCCTCATCGAGCGCCTGAAGAGCGTGGTGAGCACCGAGTTCGTTCACCTGCCCTACACCAAAGGCATCGAAATCCTGGAGGAAGCCATCAAGAGCGGCAAGAAGAAATTTGAGTTCCCCGTCTATTGGGGCGCCGACCTGGCCAGCGAGCACGAGCGCTACCTGGTGGAGGAGCACTTCAAGAAGCCCGTCATCATGATTGACTATCCGAAGGAAATCAAGGCTTTCTACATGAAAATCAACGAGGACGGCAAGACCGTTCAGGGCACCGACGTGCTGTTCCCCGCCATTGGCGAAATCATCGGCGGCTCGGTGCGCGAAGAGAACTACGACAAGCTGATGGCCGAAATCAACGAGCGCAACATCCCCATGAAAGACATGTGGTGGTACCTCGACACGCGCAAGTACGGCACTTGCCCCCACGCCGGCTTCGGACTGGGCTTCGAGCGCCTCATCCTGTTCGTGACGGGCATGCAAAACATCCGCGATGTCATCCCCTTCCCCCGCACGCCCAAGACCGCAGAATTCTGATTCCTGCGCAGAAATAACAGCAAAAAAGCGCCGCACAACTGATGTGCGGCGCTTTTTTATGACGGCGAAAAGACTTTTAAACCAAAGCCAGAATCAGGAGCACGATGCCAACGATTGTAACGATGTAGCCGGCGATGCCAAGGATGGAAGCGATGGAGCCTTTGAAGATTTTCGGGGACAAGAAGCTGAGCAGCAGACCCACAACGATAAGAATGATAGGTGTTGTCATAACATTAATAATTAATTAAGTGAAACAATAAGTTTTCTTTCAAAACGTGTTTTGGTGCGGTAAAATTATGTTTTTTTCGGGAATTGTGCAATTTTTGTTAGAAAAAATTGCAGAAAATGCTTAACTTTGTACCAAATTTCACCAAAATCCAACGATTTTTATCATGAAAAAAGGTTTTTCCGCCCTCATTCTCTTGGCAATCAGCTTCATTGCCAACGTGGCGCTTGCGCAGCAGTCCGCCATGGACAGTTACCTCTTCGTCTATTTCACCGGCAACAGTCCTGAGCAAGAGCAAATCTGCTACGCGCTCAGCCAGGACGGCTACAACTATACGCCGCTCAACCACGGCAAGCCCGTCATCGCCAGCGACAGCATCGCACTCACCGGCAGCGTGCGCGACCCGCACATCCTGCGCTGCGAAGACGGCAAATCGTTCTACATGGTGACCACCGACATGCGCTCATCCAACGGCTGGAGCAGCAACCGCGGCATCGTGCTGATGAAGTCCGACGACCTCGTCAACTGGACGCACTCCACGGTGCATTTCCCCACCAAATGGTGGAAAAAGTGGAGAAACGTCACCCGCGTTTGGGCGCCCGAAGTGATTTACGACCGCGCCGCAGGCAAATATCTGGTCT
>Ga0065711_1040567_pt1 | contig 16849 bp, 10 predicted proteins | sample Hoacrofraction12_FD_59098 | JGI IMG/M metagenome (GOLD analysis project Ga0065711, IMG submission 59098) | Hoatzin crop microbial communities from Cojedes, Venezuela - Epithelial fraction 12 v2 (version 2) | ecosystem: Host-associated > Birds > Digestive system > Esophagus > Crop | place... | reverse complement strand
CCACTTCACCGACCACTCATCCAGCCCACACTTCCTGAGCTTCCCTAGGAGGATATTATGGGAGACTGTGTCGAAAGCCTTGCTGAAGTCGAGGTAGACAACATCCACGGCTCTCCCTTCATCTACCCAGCCGCCCTTCCTCCCCAGTAGGATAGGGAGGAGAAATGGACAAAAGGAAAATCTCATGGGTTATGATAAAGACAGTTTAATAAGACCATAAAGGAAATACTAATACTGATACTACTACTACTACTAATAATGATAGCCATAATGATAACAAAGTATATGCAAAAAAAAAATATATACAACACGATTTTTTCTCACTACCCGACAATCGATTTGCAGCCTGAAAAAAATTCAAATTCCCAGCCAAGAAAGGATTCAAACTCAGTAAAACAAGCAGAGCAGATAGCTTTCTTCCCCCCAGCCATCCCCCATTCATAAACTGAGCATGACGTCTATGGTATGGAATATTTCCATTGCCCAGCTTGGGCTATCTGTCTGGCTGTGCTCTGTCCCAGCTCCTGCACACCTGCTCATCCTCTGAATATGAGAAACTGGAAAAAGTCCTTGATTTCACAACAAGTGAAAACATCAGTGTTATCAACATTCTTCTCATACTAAATCCAAAACACAGCAGCTATGGAGAGAAAAAATAATTCTATACCAGGCAAAAGCAGGACAGTGCTGATTGACTTAAGTTTTGTCTCATTTCCCTCTATTTTCATATTCTTTCTACACTGGAAACTTGCTAGTACCTGAGAGAATCTTCTCCATGAAATTAGTTTTATTAAGAGAAAACAATTTCCTAAGCTACCAGTGTCACAGTTTGAACAATGGGGGGGGGGATTTCCCCCTCAAACAATAAAAGCATATCTGCAAGAACTGGGTCAAAGCACTTCAATGTTATTTGTATTAATAACACTGGATTTCACTTCCCAACTAGAATGCTAAAGGCACTGAGTACACAAATTACTAAACTAGAATAAATTTACTGTCTTGCCTTTGAGAAATTTTAATAACCAGAAATGTTAATAATTAATAATTACCAATAATAGCCAGCCAGCTCGTCTTTACTCATTTCCCATGGTCATTTCTACGTTCAGCATTTGATTAATGTGAATTCATTTACCCTAAAGTAATTGCCCAACATTTATCAGACAACAAAATGAACTTCAGTAATAACTAACAATCAATATAATCTCTAATGCGGTATGTTTGACATTAATGATTCAACATTCAGACTTCAGTTTACTTAATATCCAAGTTCGATACTCCTTGCCTCTGTGCTTCAGAATACCATATTCATAAGAGGATACTTAGATTAAATATCCGTTCTTTTAAATGTCAGTCCTTTGTAAGTGACATACTAGATTTTCCCTCTTCACACTTACATCTCAAAATGTGTATTAGTAAACGTCCAGCAATGGAAATTAAACAAGTACAAGCAAGCAGATTTAAAAATTCAGTATACATCTACATTTACCCTGAAATTCCCTTCTGAAATGAATGTGTGGTTTAGAGACTATAATTAATACTATTCCAGGCTTCAAATCAATAGAACTACTGACTTACAGATAAATACAACTAGCCATTTCATACAAGATTTCTTGAATACTCTGTTTATATAAGTTGCAATAAAACCTCTCATGTAAAATATTTGTTAGCTTATCACTAAGATGCTTTTCAGATAGCTAGAGATTCTTAAATGAAGCTGGTCTTTCCTCCACAATGAAACTTTTCCAAACAGAGATACAGCTAGCATCATGTGTCTTCTACTTGATTGCTCTGAGAATTGCAAATATATCCCCTCTTCACTCTAGAAAAAGTTTAAACCATTTTGGATACATGGACTTGTGAGATTTTACATTTATACAGCCAAAATACTGTGACTGTCTAATAGAATTTTGCTTAATAAGCGTTGTGATTTAGCCTCAGTCGACAACAAAGAACCACGCAGTTGCTGTCTCACTCCTTCCCCCTCACCAGTAGGATAAGGGGGAGAATCAAAAGGAAAAGGCAAAACTCATGGGTTGGGATAAAAAGAGTTTAACAGAATAGCAAAGGGAGAAGAAAATAACAACGCTAATACTGATAAAAAGAATATACAGCATGCAACATCCTCACCACCCGATGCTCATCTTGCTCCTGAGTAGCAAATCCCCTTCCATCAGCCATCTCCCCACTTAAATACTGAGCATGGCATCACATGGTATATAATAGCCCATTTCATTGGCTGGTATGGATCAGCCTAATCAGCTTCTTGTGAAAATTAACCCTATTACAGCTGAACCCAGGAAAGTAAGTCTGAGTGTAGTTGTTAATACAGTTGAAAAACTTTGTTATCTAAAATATTTCTAATGTTGTCGTTTGTCCTTTAACTTATGTTAGTTCTACATACCATGCTTTGTATACATGTAGATTGTATAATGATTTTTTTTGTTATTGAAATTCTCTACTTAGGTATACATTTCCTATTTAATGTTTTTTAGATTCGGTATTTTCTAGTTTAAAATTTTATGTAATTTTCTGTATGGAATGGCCTTGTAACAATGTTCACTCTGACTCTGCCAAAAAGAACACTAAACATTTTCTCTGGGTTACCCATTTTTACCCTATTTTAACTCTTTTTCATCTCTTATTTAAAACAATTATATTCAATTAATATTTAGTGAAGTCATTACTTATATGAAATACTCAAATATAATAAGAAGCTATTACTGGAAATCAAATGTTTATATTGTGTTACATTTAAATTTGATTTAAAATTGTAACTCCTCAACACGCATATCTGAAAATACTATTTAAAGGAATTCTCAGTTTGTGTAAATAAAAGCTGTGTTCTTTAGACTTAATGGATAAAGCATGGATTTTAATATTAGAGTTAAAAATACCAAGCAAAATTTATGTATTTCCCTTAAATGTATGTTCTTAAAATTACTATCCCATGATGTTCCAAGGTTTCAGAACAATCAAGCCCATATAAATGTTTTCAGAATGCAGGATTTTTTTTTTTGAATGATAGATCTTTGACATTTAGGTATTTTAAATTTGAAAAAACTTGAGAAATAGCTAAGTGGTTTAATTATGCTTGCCATGAAACAAAAAAAAAATTAAAATTTCTATTTACTTCTTTTAGCCAGCTGTAGAGTACAAACACAAATTAGCAGCTTTTAAAAAAAAGCTAGCTTTAAGAAATTTTTTTTTCTTTTAAAGGGGAAGAAATGAATTTTCTACTTTTTAGCAGCTCTATCAAATTATTTCTCTTTGTATTATCTGTGCTAATTAAAATTATAAATTAACTTTCATGCTTTGTCTCAAAATGTTCTCTTAAATTACATTATGAATCAGTACTCTGTGAGGACAGAAAGAAAGTGGTTCAGAAATAGCTTGCAGGCAGAGTAGACAGGGATATGGGGGACATGGTGCCTGGCTGAGTTACTCTGGGCATTCTGAAGGAAGTGCTTTGTCGCCAGGATTGTCAGAATAGGATAGACGTACAAAAGAGAAAGATTAAAGACAACAGAGAATTTATCATAAGATGCTGCTATTTAAGGTAAGACCCATTATTTTTTCTTTGTTTTGTATTTGCAAAATAAATGCTCTATTAGAAAGTGAGTTGTTTTAATGGTTTGATAAAATATGAAATATAAAAGATATGTCCTTGAACAAAAAGTTTTTATCAGTACTGATATTACGTCTTCATTTATCATCAGTACCTTTTCAGACCCAAAACAATGAAGAGTCTCTTGTCAGTAAGCAACTGTGGAGCAAATAAAAGAATGCTTAGGATGAGCTTATTTTAATTGGGAATCATATTACAGAGCTTCCCACCATTTCTAAACACAGTTTTGTTTTTTAACCCTTTGTATTCAGAGGGCAGAATTAATGTTTAATATTACCAAAATTTATTAAGCACTACTAAAGAGCAGGTGAAAGCATCTGACAACCATGTGCTATACAAATATTTTGAAAGAGTGTTGTGGGTTTGTGTGACAAGGTTTTGGTAGTGGAGGGGCTACAGAGGTGGCTTCTGTGAGAAGCTGCGAGAAGCTTCCTCCATGTCTGACAGAGCCAATGCCAGCCGATTCTAAGGCGGACCCACTGCTGGCCAAGGCTTAGCCAGTCAGTGACGGTGGTAGCGCCTCTGTGATAACATATTAAAGAAGGGTAAAAACCTGCTGTGGGGCAGCAGTTGAGAAAGAGGAGTTAGACTATGTGAGAGAAACTCCTCTGCAGACACCAAGATCAATGAAGAAGGAGGGGGAGGAAGTTCCCCAGGTGCTGGAGCAGACATTCCCCTGTAGTTGGTGGAGAAGACCATGGTGAGGCAGGTTGCTCCCATGCAGTCCATGGAGGTCCACAGTGGAGCAGATATCCACCTGTAGTCCATGGAGGACCCCACACCAGAGCAGGTGGATGCCCAAAGGAGGCTGTGACCCCATGGGAAGCCCATGCTGGAGCAGGTTGCTGGCAGGACCTGTGACCCCAAGGAAAGAGAGGAGTGCATACTGGAGTGGGTTTTCTGGCAGGACTTGTGACCCTGTGGGGGACCCATGGTGGAGCAGCCTGTCCCTGAAGGACTGGACCCTGTGGGAAGGACTCCTGCTGGAGCAGCTTGTGGAGAACTGTCTCCCATGAGAGGGACCCCATGTTGGAGCAAGGGAAAAGTGTGAGGAGTCCTCCCCCTGAGGAGCAAGGAGCGGCAGAGACAAAGTGTGATGAACTGACTGCAACCCTCATTCCCCATCCCCCTGTGCCGCTTGCAGGGGAGGACGTAGAAAATTGGGAGTAAACTTAATCCCGGGAGGAGGAGAGGGGTGAGGCCAAGGTGGTTTTAAGATTTGATCTATTTCTTGTTATCCTGCTCTGATTTGATTGGTGATGAATTAAACTCCCTTTTCTCCCCAAGTTCACTCTGTTTTGTCCATGACAGTAATTGGTGAGTGATGTCTCCCTGTCCTTGTCTCAACCCTCGAGCCTTTCATCATATTTCCTCTCCCCTGGCCAGCTGAGGAGGGGGAGTGATAGAGCGGCTTTGGTAGGCAGCTGGCATTCATCCAAGCTAAACCATAACAAAGAATAATTTGAAGTCCAAAACAGAAGTTGTAGTCACAGAATTTCAAATATATTTCTAATTATATTTTTAATAGAGTAAACCTCGTGTAAACAGCAATGTGGTATGGTAAGTAGCATTCACCCCAAAAGGAATCAGGTGTAAAGTTCAACAAAGTAAGAGCAGGTGCAGGATAGCTTGTGGTAATGTTAAGAAATGCCCTTTGCCTTTGGAAAGATGTGCTGTTCAGGCGTGGTCCTTACATTGCCAGAATAAGTGATATAATCATTCAGGAGGTAGAAATTTGCTTCTCACAGTGAAGTGCTTGTAGAAAGCTTAACTTGTACTATATGCCCCTCATTTCCTTCCCCCAACAGCATCAGCTAAATATATTATGGATGATATATTAAATGCTCAGTAAGAGCAACATTGTTTCTCTGTCATTACAGATTAGTTTCTTTCAATTCAGCTCCCACCTCTCATTTCCAGGTCACAAAATCCCCCAAAATTCCCAAACCCAATAAAATAGTTTTGTTTAAAAAACATTCAAAGAAAATGAAATAGCATCATTCTGTGCATATCCAGATCAACTAAAATACAAGTCAACATGACTTGTCTCCTTATTGACTAGCATACCAGACTGCTTCTTAATAAAACAATATCATCTTACAGCTCCTTGGTTTTTCTTCGTCTCAATTGGCTTGTAAGAGCCTATATCCATTATGTTTACTTTAGATCTACTTTAAGTGATTAGTGCAACCACTTTCAGTCAGAAACTGAAAATAAACTGACTCTGGTACAAATGCTGGAGGACAGCACAGACAAAAACAAACCTGTCTGCTGGAATCTGTAATCCTGCTATCAGCGTCGAACCGAGAATCCAGAATGCCTGTAAAAAGTCCAAGATTTTGCTATCCAAATGTCCATGAAAGAAACTAATTTGAGGTCACAGTACTGGATTTATTATAAGGAGGGAGTAATTCAATTCCTAAGCTTGCAACAGGTTTCCTGTGGGACTCTGATAGAGCCATTTGTTTCATGGATTTGGGAATGTGTTCCTCATTTTAGGCACCAAATATTTCATAACAATAACACTAACAGACAGTGAAGCAAATTACTTGAAGACAGGCATAAAGTACTAAAATACTTTGCTGAATGAGGGCTTTTAAGTCGCAACTTCCCAAATGAAGACACCACTAGGTCTCAACAGACCTGGTACCTGCCATATGCCCAGTTTTATTTCTGTAAACAATCTCTACTAGCAGAGATAAATCATTTAGCACAATTAATCCTGAGTTTATTTGTGTTGTCCTGGTCTTTCAGTCCAAATAATAATGGTGCGTCTGTTCCATTCTTTATGATACAATGAACTTGAGCTCATAAAAAAATGGCAGATACCATTAAATTTTGTTAGAACACTCTCTCCCAAAGTCCTGTGAGATAGCAGAGAACCAGTGAGCAGTAGGTTAGAGGATAAAGAAGTAAAGATATAATTGTCGCTGACAAAGAAGAGCCTGAATTCAATGTGGGAACAGACACAATGCAAAAAATCTATTTTATAGCATCCCTTGCAGTAATGAAAACTGGTGTTGGAGGCCACCTTCTGAGATATTGCTAAAATAATTTCCTGTGATATTTGAAGCTTGTTTCTGTGCAGATATATATATACAAAATAGTCTGTTATTGGAGAACAAAGTGATAAAAGAACAGAAAAAGACTTTGAAGTTTAAATCCTATAACTAGAATTTAAAATCACTGTTCACTTTTCCAGCAAAGAACAGTTCTAAAAAAGATACATACCAGACTCCCATCTTCCTCCAGAAATATAAAAGCGATAATGAGTTGCACAGCTATTTTATACTCAGGAGGTATTTCAGATGAATAAGAAATGACATAAACCTTAAAAATAGTTAGATTAAGCCATAAAGATGGAAATCATCACACTGAAGTGTCTCATCCATGAAACTCTGGGCATAAAATCTATCTTGAAATTATCCTACAAGGAAAATACTTTTTTTATTTTTCTAGTGACTTGTGGTTAAATTACCTCATATTTGGTTCTAACACTTAAGGTAACAAGAAGGTAAGACTACAAAAGAAATTGCAAGGAGGTTTTTTGTGTGTTAGTTATGTTAAAATAGCCAGAGGTCTCTTCCTGGGAAGGTCAGAAAGAGCAGCCTGTGCCCGCCCAAGGCAGCAGATTTTCCTTCTGTTCTGTCAGCAGTCTCCAGACCAGCCAGACCACCCTATGTGTCATAGATGTCAATACTTATGTCTGCTAGTATTTTGCCAGGCAAATCTGGGAAGGCTGCCTGTAGATAGGTTGTGCAAGTGGGTGGTAGTCAGAGACAAAGAATTGGTCTTCAGTGTTTATGGCTACTCCTAAACTATAGCTGAGGAAGTGGTAATAGTGAAACTACAGAAAATTCACATCTCCAGACACTAAGTGCTCTGGTAGAGTGGATGGTGTCACAACAGAAACATGTTGAGAAATAGACTCTGCACTTCATAGTTACTGCTGCTGCTGTGAGCCTGTTGGGTGGAGACACAGATATCCATTAGGACTTAGGAGCAGTTTTGGCACTTAAGGGCATGCTGAGTGTGATCTTTAAATAGGTCCTTGAAGTGTGAAATCAACTCAACATCTTGGCATCTTTGCCAGCACATTTAATAGAACTGTCACCATATCTATGAGGCTGAGCAGCTCAGTGCTTCATTCCTCAGGCTGATGAGACCCTCCTCGTACCTAATTCCTTCAGCCAAATTTGGTGTGTGCAGACACTCCTGACAAAAACATAATAGCTGTGTCCCACTTTCCTATATTTTCCAGGGAGCAGAAAGAGTGGGACTGCCCCACAATGGAGGAGGAACCAAATGCTAAAGGTGTCCCAGCACATGCAGTACCCTCATCAACTCCCACAATACCTGATCATGGTAGCCAATACCAGGTGCTAGTATTGGGGGATGGCAACTGTAAAGCAAGCAGCAAACCAGGGCCAGAATCTACCCAGGCAGTCCAGTCAGAAGCAAAATAAGACAGGGCCAGAGACAATACTGAAGCTACAGCACAAGCCTGAGAGGTCCAACCAGCAGATAAGACCAGAATCAGGCTGCCTACAGCATAGGTCCAAGGTCCCTCCAAGAAGTACAGCCATAAGCAGGGCTGGAGACAGGTGCACCTACAACTCAGCTCAGCAAAGAGCTGAAGGCCCAGGCCTGAACTATAAAATAGGGCTCCTGGACCCATAGGCAGAGGGTGTGGGTGGAGGTCCCAGGTGAGGCTGGGCTGGGTAATTAAGGCCTATTATTGTCCTCAGGACCCCACCAACATCCAAGATGACGATTTTTCAACAACTGATGTACTGCATTAAGCATCATTACGTATTTTTTCACAGTGATGGATGAACTTTGTTTTTTAAAGCTGTGCTCTTTGAAAAAATAGAAGGCAAACCCCACTAACGAAGAGGTTTGCTAGGGTTGGAGGGAGATGAATTCTGCTTCCTAAACCCAGTTACTGTTTCAATCAATTAGCGTAAAACTCAGGTGTTTCAATCTGAACCAAGACATTGCGTGGACCTTACTTAGACTGAACACAATCCGTTCAGTCTTAATCTTGCACACTCTGAATTCATGCTCCAGTCAAGGACATTTTATGTCAAGTGACCCTTCCATCCGTACAAGTTCACAGTCATCTGTGTGAACTCTTTAGTCCACGTAGACCAAGCTTCAGAGCTGAAGTACACCCACACCCCACTCCCAGTTTTGGGACCAGTGCCCTGGAATGGGGACTCTGTGTAACAATCCATGAAGCGTAAGCCAGGAGCTTGTCTCTGTATAACTTTCATGAAGAGAGGGGGGTGAAGAAGTTTGTGGTTTACTCTGCTGTGACTGCTCAGTATTTTTTAAAATTAAGCAAAATTTACTGAGAGAAATTTGAGAAAATATGGAATTCCCTAATAGACTTTACAAATCTCCTAAGGATCTATTTTATGTATTAAAAAAAAAAAAATTGCATTCTTATGTTATTAAATGGTGGTAGTTTCAATTTACATAAAGTTTTTCATACATCTTAATGTATTACAAAATCACGTAGAAACTGTGAATCTGCCCTCTTGACTGCCTTTAAGCTACAGTTTTTTGCATTTGGACATCAGCCCGTGGTAAATTTGTCTACATCTAGTAACATGAGAGTATCTAGGGTCTGAGTTAGTATCTTGACAAATTGCCTAAGCAGTAGTGAAATGTTTATAGTTTTCTTGGTTACATCTTTGCATTTTACACTTACTATACCATTGCTATAAACAGGATACATTGTACCTTCCAGAGGCTTGTTTCAGGCTGCTTGCAGAAGAGAGCACTGTGTCTGTTTGTATGCTTTTGGCATTTGGATGTTTTGGCCTTAGAAGAGTATATCTCTTGCTGTCTGCATCTGTATCGCCTAAGAGAAAAAAGCCTACTAATGGAGATGAAATCTCTAAGTACCTAGGTATCCAAATATAACAAATATAATTTTTTTTTATTTAAATCAAAGAGTATATTTTGGCAAATAATTCCATGGAAACAGAAGGTTTCCATGACAAAAATGCAATCATAAAACATACCAAACCTTGAATGTTGGGTAACATTTTAGCAAACATTAAAAAGGCATTATAATATTTTGTCTCTGAAATTCAAACTTCTGTGTCTGTGCATAACGTGCAGGATTAACAGTCTGCTTTGATTTCGGATGTTAGTCTGCCTTGGCTTATTAGAATCCTGTATGATTCATCACCTGAATCATCAAGAATAGCCTCTGGACCTTGACAGGGTGACTCAAACTTTTGAAGCAGGAAAGTAATAAACCATGACTTCTGAATACCAGTGAAGTCAGTGTTCAGATGAATAATTATTTTTGACAGCATTCAGGCAAATGAGGAGATTCAGAGTAATTTTGACAGTAAATATAAAGTTGCTTGAGAACTCATAAGCAATGAAAATTATGTGGTTTAAAAGAACAAGAGCATAGCTACTTCATGATAGATAGATAGATAGATAGGCAGGTTAGGGACCAGCACAGACCTGGACCATGGGCCAGCGGGTGCCCGCGGGCCAGCAGGTCCATGTCCTTCCCACCTTGTCCCAGTGGGCACAGTCCCACCACGCCGCAGTGAGGCCAGGGCCCGGTGGGGGCATGTCAGGTGGCGTCCAGGCAAAACGTCCAGGATGCAGTGGATCAGGTCAGGTCAGCCCTGCAGCTGGCCTGTGGTCAAGGGCCAGGGCTCTGAGGTGCTCCCGAGCACAGGGGAGGGCCCCCGCCAAGGCCCCTCCTGACTCCCTGCCCAGTCCCTGGGTGGGAAGATGTTTCTGGGCCCTGATATCCTGGCTGCCTTGCTCCTTTTCTCCAGCTGCTCTCAGAGAAGAAGCTTTAGAGAGTTTTGTTTACAGCTTCTGAACCACTGTCATTCGTCCAAGATCTATCTTGGTACTGTTGTGAGGTACCTGGTCCTTTTTAGTTTCTGTCCTCAGGATTTTGTGGTCCCCAGTGTTTCTAGAAAATGTTCTCCCAAGTGTTTATAAAAGAGAGAAATCTCGAGTCTCACCAGCATATGCAGCTATTACTAATACTCACCAGAGCAGAAATAGTGTTCTTGTTCATCATGCATTGCTCTCACATCTGGGATTTTGAAAGAATATGCCCTTTTTTTGTGTAAGGATGCTCCCAAATTAGAAATACAAAAACATATCTGCAAAAAATAATAATCAAGATCTCCAGCTTCCCTATTATTCTCATCCTTTTGTGTGTTTGTGTGGATGTGTGTATGCATGGCTAATAGATGCAGATAAACAATAAAACTTACACTGGTGTGTTTGTAACTCTTACTGGAAATAGTTTTGTATGGAGCTGACATGAAATTTTGAAGCCTTATGAGAAAAATCATGTCTGCATACCAAACTAGAGTAACGTCTGCATTTTCTTTGCTGTGCAGCTTCTTTTTGACCCTTCAGCCCCTTTGGTATCATGTTGTAGTGAGTATAAACTTTAAAATTTGGCATTGGTTGTGTTCCTCAACCAGTTCAGCAAAAGACAAACTCTTCACTATATTTCCCAGAAACCCAGCTGAGGGAGAATTTCTGAAGGATAAATCATTCTGTTTTGCAAATGCAACAGAAATTAATTTCTTACAATGGACAAATACGAAGTTGCAGACATATTGCAGAATTATGCTGCATTATACAGGTGTATATTCAGCATACAGCAAAAAGTGAAAAAAGTAAAAAAGCCCTATGATCTTTTAAAAATGGACATGTAAAGAAAGAAAAATATAGAGCTGCCAGGTATTGTTAATACAGTTTTCTTAACTTTGAGCTTAGATCAGAACAGATTTGCAATCATTAGGTTTTATGTAAATTAAATAAGTAACCTCATTTTTCCAACATGTCAGCTGTCATTTAGATATTTACATCCAATTTCTGGATTTTGCAAAGTGTTCAGCTCCTACTGATGCCAGTAAAAAATAGAACTGTGATACCTTTTAACTGTTTTAGATCCTATGTCTGCCGAATGTCAGACCATAAGGGCTCAGACTCCCTTTCAGAAATGTGTTCGTGGGGTGTCATTGCAATGAATTCACCAGAATTGATGGGTATACCGTCAGTATCTGATGACAGTCAGCTCCTTGAAAGACATAACTTGAACTTTGTTGCAAGTGCCCAGTTTTGCATATGTTTTTCTAAAGTCAGATCTGTGTTAAGCCTGAAGACAAGACTGGGGCAAAATTTTCCCCTCAGTACAAATCTGTTGCGTATACTAAACACATGTCCTGCTTGACATTTCTACTGACGTCGATAAGAGACTTACACACAGTGCGAGTACAGAATTAGCAACAGAGATCTATGCTGGTGAGAGGAGGGATGAACAACAACGGCCAAAGCAAAGACTGCAGCAGCAGACAAGGAGTGTAAGATTTAAAGTCTGCCAGGAACTTTTGATCTTCTTTTCGCAGAAATTAAGTTTTACTGAATTTTCTGTAACCTGTGCAGACTTGCTGTTTGTTCATATTTTCTCTCTTTTCATTCTCTTATTATGTTTTTGTTCTCTACATAGTTTCACCCTTCATATGTAATCTTCTTGCTGTAACTTTCCCTTTTTTCCCATTTAGTTGCTTAATTACCAATTAAAGCTAGATCGAGAATATATCAACCCACTTTTAGCTGCAAAGTTAGTCTTTCTGTGTCTTCACCTGTCACGTTTCGATTAAAAGCCCATTGATGCAGAGAGCATCATCTTCCTTGTTTAAACAGTGCCTATTATCATTGAAGTCCTGATTCCTTAGTTCTTTGGTATATGTGTTGAATCATTTGATATAATAAGAATATATTTAGTTGTAAATTGGACAGATACTCTTCTATTTTTACTGACTGAAACTAGAAAATTTCCAGTAATTTTCAAGTTTACTCTTCTGAAATAATCCACACACACAGCATGTGCATAGACATACACACTCTACATGCTTCACAAATGTCAGTACAAAATTTCTTGTTTAGTTAAAGGATGGAATATAGTAACTAGATGAAAAAGGATGTATACAACTTTTATTAGATACTGAGAAAGCTCATTTTCAGGCACAGGATAAACACATTTATATGGTAAGCGTATTTGTTCAGTAAATCATTCATAATCTATTAAATGCAAGAAGTCTATGTAAACTCATGCCTTCGATCCATTTTATACGATGTTTTTCAGACTTTCATGTTTCCTCAGCCATAAATCTGCTCAAGCTATTGAAAGCCTATTAAAACCGTAATCAAATAAATACAATGAATCTGCTTACAGGTGATTCAGAATAAGAGTGGCAACAAGGTGTACAGTAATAACAGTTCTTCTAGTCTAATACCTGTTTACAGTTCAAATCAATGTTTTTCACTGGTCAATCAATATCACCTTACTCTATCTATCACTACTTGTAAGCCTTTTCAATAATTTTAGTTTTAAAGAGTCGTTACTGAAAATGTATAACCATTGATTGCTTAAAGGTTACAGATAGTATGAACACATTGAATTTTAGATTCAATTAAACCTGTTGAAAAATTTCAAATCACACTTTAGTTATTGAGAAAGTTTCGTATCAGTCTTTCAGTTGAAACCAGCTAGCATAGATCCACTACAACCACTGTATATTTGCTAATTTGATTCAGTGGAGGATTTCTTTTGTACAGTAAAGTACCTGCAAACTACAGAGAGGTTGTACCCTGAGCTAGGGTTGAAACAGTTGTCCCTTTTCATCTTCCCTTGACCTGTGCAGGGACCATAATAGGCAAACCTGGATTCTATTGTATTTTTTCTGTCTCTCATATTGGATATCTTATCCAGTAAACCCACACAATTGCTATATCCTCCAGTCTGATCAGATGTAAGACAGCTTGCATCTGTAAGATCCAGAGCCATATTAAAAGAATTATAGGTGATTTTAAAAGTCCACAAAGACTAGGTTTTCAGAAGAACAGCTTCTGCACTTAATGTCAGGTGTGATCATGCTGCAGCCACTCTCAGCAAAATGCTGGTAGTTGGATATTTTTCAAGGACAACTGACCACTTACATGAGTGTCTCAGAAACAGAGAGACCTTTTAAGGTGTTGAGATTTTTGCTGAAAATCTGGCCTGTACATAAGCTGCAACAGATAGCATTGTTCAGGCTCACAATGTCACAGCAACTGAGAACTAAATGGGAAATTATCACTCTGTTTTCTCTCAGACCATCTAAAACTAGTGGCTTAGCTTATCACTGTCTTTTTCTCTGGATCAGATAGATGAACATCATGTGTACTGAAGAGAAAACTAAACTCTTCAAATGTCAGCTGTTCAGTATCTGCATTTTTACTGTAATTCCCTCTACAGCAATACTAGCTCTGCGAGTGCATTTGTTTCCAAATTTTTGATGAAGACTTCTTCTGGCCAAATGATACAAATACTGACATAATTCTTATAATTCATTTGCATCTCCTAGGATAAGTTCATTATAATGATTTCAGACATGTCTTCCTTTTTCTCCTTTGTTCCCTTCTCTTTGGGGAACAACAGACATCCCTTGCTGTTGATTAGTGTTTATTCTCATTCACTCTTCTGCATTGCATATAAATTTAAGTGGAAGTGTCACCTGGTTTACTCACTGATGGTGCATGCAGCTAAAGATAGATAGTAATCAACAGAAAAACTTATGGTAGCTTTCTCAAACTGAAGGAAACAGATGTTTTTTTATGTACATTCTTGCAGGTAAATCCCTGGTAAATCCATCCACTTGAGTTTTGTTGATTTTAGACAGTTTTGCAAGTTGGTCACATCTTTTACCAGGCTATCTTAACTTGTAAGTAATAGTTCTGTTTGACAACTTGAATACCATGGGAGTTGTGCCCAAAATACAGACATTCCTTAAACATCATGAGTTTCATTGATGAGCACTTTACCTGCTTGCAACTAAAGTTAATAAAAATGGAATGACAGATAATACCTATCTGCTGTGCAGCAAGTTTTTGATCAGTTCTATCAAGTGATTTCCTAACAGTCAAATTAGAAATGGGCCTGTCTTATGTACAAGTGAAAGTTCTGTTCTTCTACCCTTTTTGTGATAATCTATCTTACACCATCTGTGAACTAATAGTGTGTTTTGAACTTCCTGAATCATTCTACAAGCAGTGATGGAGTTAGGAAAATCGAGCCGATCATTTTTCTCAGTATTGCCTTAATAGTAAAAGCTGCTGCTGAGGAGTGAAAGAATAGCATGAACCCCCTGGGAGAGTCATTTAAAGGCTGATACATACAGATAAGAAAGACTCTATCATTCCACTTGTCTGCCTCAAAGCAGCTAAATGGCTCTTACTACAGTAACTCACTCTGTTTGTAAAAATTGCATTGAAGACACTGCATAATCTGCTCTTTTGGCAAGTTATGTTATCTTGGCCACAGTTATTTCACTTCACTTCACAGGGTCTTGACTTCACCTGTAGGATTAGAATAACCTCTCATGCAAGCAGGGGGGAAAGGAGCTGTACAGAAGTTGTGTTGCCAAAGACTTTAGAAGGCTTACTTTTGAGAGAAGAATTTGTTTGAATTCAAACCTGCAGACAATGACACCTCCTTCCTTAGAAAGCATCTCAATATTCAAAGATGTAAAGTGTCATACGAAGCTTTTAATAACAAAACCAATGTGTCTTTATATTCATAACCATGGTAGAAATGGGACTAGTATCAAATAAAAAAATCGTGATCTGAGCACTGCCAAATTTGTGCTTTCCAGCGTCTGAATTTCCTATGTGGATCTCCTGTGTAAAATGTACCAGAGTTTTGGTAGAGGAGTATCTCAGACTACTGTGGGTCTGAAATTGTAATAAAACTAAGGTAGTATATAATCCATATATTCATTAGCCTAAGCAAGGCTTCAGTATTAGTACAATACGTTTATTAACCTTCTATGAATTTATATAGGACTTATACATGGGAACTCACTTGCAGTGAACTTGGATATATTAGGAACAGAAGCTTTATTTGAGGAAAAATACAAAAAAATACAATCACTTGATTGGCTTTAAATGTCCATACATCAATTCCAGTTATGATTAATCAAAAAGTGTGCAATTTTACTTAAGAGTATAAGTCTTTTGCTGCATAGCATTTCCTAGAACAAATAGAAGTGCCACCTTTCTTTACATTCAGCAAGTTCAGAATGTATGTTATTCCTCTGCCTTGATAATAGTTTCTAGCGTGTCAATTCAACAAGCCTGACTTAAGCGGAGTAATACTTGTTGCATGTCATTCTCTGTCCTCTTTGAGGCTTCTGTTACAAGCATGTCTCCATCTGCTTGCAGTTGTAGAACTGAGTATAATAACTGTTATATATATTTAGTTTCTGAAAAAGAAAAAAAGAGAAGCACACATTAGTAATACAACTCCTGGAAAATTAGTTCAGACCTCTGAATACTGATTTCCTAACCATTGATTGCAAAAATCTATGCTTCTCTGTAATTCTGAAGGAGCACATCTTTCTTTATCTGTTCTGTATGATATTCTTCACAGTTGACAGAGTATTACTAGCTTTGTATTTTACCCACCTCCATATATGCATTCGGGTACTTTATTGGCATATTCTTCTTGCATAACAAAATAATTTAATGTTAAATAAAATCTCATTTCAGTCTGTAGCCCTGCCACGGAAGAAAGATATTCTAAGTTCATTCAGTTCTGCACTTTGCCTAGCAGACATATGTACAAGTAGTAGTATGTAGTCCACAGTAATTTCATGCTACTGAATCTCCGTATATCAGGCTTAGAACCTTATATTGTTCACAATTTAAGCTAAATATGAAGAGGAAATTACCTAGCTAGCACGCAGCAGCTAGACATCAATGAGTAGCATATAAGGTTATAAAGCTCTGCTATCAAGTTCCGCAGCGCAGATTTAGATGCCATCCCCAGTCAGAAATGTTTACGCAAATACACATTCATCAAATAAAATGTCTCAAATTGAATATGAACATAGAGAGACATTTACTCTCCTCCCTTTCTGCGTGTGTAGTGAAGAAAATGAAATGGAACTGGATTAATTTAGAAAGCATTACTTTTCACAAGGGACTGAAATTTGCGATTAACTGCAAGCAGTGCACATAGTGAATGAATGTGAAAAATGTTTAAAATCTCAACACAACTAAGGCTTTTTCTTTTCTTTTCTTTTCTTTTCTTTTCTTTTCTTTTCTTTTCTTTTTTCTTTTCTTTTCTTTTCTTTTCTTTTCTTTTCTTTTCTTTTCTTTTCTTTTCTTTTCTTT
>Ga0065711_1006605_pt1 | contig 16849 bp, 13 predicted proteins | sample Hoacrofraction12_FD_59098 | JGI IMG/M metagenome (GOLD analysis project Ga0065711, IMG submission 59098) | Hoatzin crop microbial communities from Cojedes, Venezuela - Epithelial fraction 12 v2 (version 2) | ecosystem: Host-associated > Birds > Digestive system > Esophagus > Crop | place... | reverse complement strand
GGGGGGGTCTCAGCAGAGCGGGGCAGAGGGGCAGAATCCCCTCCCTGGCCCTGTGCCCACGCTGCTGGGGATGCAGCCCAGGGCACGGTTGGCCTTGTGGGCTGTGAGCATTGAGGCACCTCCATCTGAAAAAGAGCCTACGGAGAAGGGACGAGGAGCTGCTCGAGGCCACAAATGCCCAGCTCCAGAAGCCTCCAAGCCAACCGGCGCAAAGGACACCCTCACCCAACCACGCTGGTTTTGCACCCTCTCCCCACAGAATCATTGGAGTTGGAAGAGACCTCCAAGATCACCAAGTCCAACCATCAAATCTAGGGAAGTAGCCCCAGTTTTTGGTCTGATGCAGCACGAGCACGAGGCGTCGCCCTGCACCGCAGTAACCAGCGAGGCTGCGATGGGCGCAGCGCTTCGGAGAGCCCTCCCTTGCCAGGGCTCTCGGCTAGGTCAGGGGCTGAAACCCGGCAAACCCAGGATGAAAATTCTGACCGGCGCATACGAACCTCTGCTCTCACAGGCATGGGAAGCCAAAGAGATCGGAAGAGTAACAAAGAGACTGGAAGAAGAACAGAGACTGGAAGAATGGCACTGATGAGAAAGATCTCACAGAAACTGTTTTTCTTCCCCACATTTAACTATGAATTTGGGTGTTTGTCACAACTCACACTTCCCAGAAAAATGGCTATTTTCTGTACACAGCTCCGGGATTTGAAAAATATAATATGGAAAGGTTATTCTGAGCTGGAAAAGCTGTTGTGGTGTTCCATCAGAGCTAGGTCTGCCTTCTCCCACCCTGCGCTACGGGCAGCGCGCTGGGAACAGACGCTCGAGGACACGGCAGCTCCTCTGCCCCGCAAGAGGCAAGCACGGCGTGCCACAGCGCGGCTCCTCGCCCCGGGAGGCTGCGCCGACGGCAGACGAGGAAAGCACATGTCCAAATGGAAACCTCCGGAGAGTTTTTCACTACCAAATTTCTGCTGGAAAATGAGAAGCTTTAAAAAGAAAACAAAAACAAAACCCCAAACCTGTTTTCCCTCTGGACTTGTGGCTGAGAGAAGGGGACGACTTCAGAGACACCAGCGGTGGTTACTCACCTCGTTTGCCTCTATCTTAAAAGAACGAACCCCCTCATCCTCCTGGCTTTTTGTTTCCTACCAAGACCGTATTGTTTCCGTGCTCCGTCTTCATTCATGTGGTTGGTGAAGAAAACAGAGAACAGATCTCGTCGGATACAGCCGGATGGGTCCTGGGAAGCTGGAGGTAACCAAGTAACGAGGATCCTAGCAACAGGCTTGATTGGGAGGATTTAAAGATAGAAACAAAAGTAGGAGCGAACCAAACAATAGGAAAATGCTGTCTCCTTCCCACAGCCGCCGGGCCCCGCAGCAGCACGGCTGATGCTTCGACCAGGCAGCCGCCAGCAGGAGATCAATCAGCTCCAGGCAGGGAAGGAAGCTCTGGTTGGGGTTTTTTTTTCTGTTTTCTTTAAGGCAAATAGAAAGTATCACACACAGATGAGGATTTTTTGAAACCACTTTTACAGTTGTCAGAGTTTTGTACAAATCAAAGCATCCCTTTTAAAATCTCCATTATTACAAACATACAAAGAAACAATGTTGTTACTACAAATCATCAGCTACTCGACCGCATGATCAATTTATCACAATTAAAAAAAAACAACCGTCATAGTGTATACAGGGCCTTCCTCCCTCTATTCATTTCTGTATCTCGAGGGAAGCAAAAAAGCAAAGCCCCCATTTAAAAAAAAATCCCACCAATGCACCTCATTTTCTAAAAACGTGTGAAGTATAAAATTAGGTATTTTCCTCGCTGTCACACTCTGGCAAAGTGTAACAACTTTTTTTTCTTTTTTTTCCTTGTTTTCACATCACAAGTCTCTTAAAAAAAAACAAACCAAAAAGCAAGAACAAAAAACCACATGGCAGAGTGTCTGATGCTGCAGTGTGCTCCTTCCATCCCGGAAGCCAACATCATCAAAAAAAGTGCCTTTGAGTAAAGTCGTCTTTAGTAACAAAAAAAAGGATGAAAAAAAATAAAAATCACAATCTCTAGTTAAAAGCTTAATAAAAACCCTGACAGAGCAGCCAGCCCTGCATCGAAAAGGGCGATTGCTCCTCCTCTCTACCTACCTTCGGCGCCGCTCCAGCCCAAGGCTCCATCCCCTACTCCTCCGCCCCGAGGGTCTCCAACCCCTGAGATGTTTCTTCGAGCCCTGATCGGAGCTCGGTGCCGGGATGCCGCGGAGCGCTCCTGCCAGCCAAGCACTGTCCCGTGCCGTGCCTTCCCCCCGCAGCAGCCAAGTGCTTTTTATTGATCCCCCCGCCGCCCCAAGAGATGGGGCCTGGGGAGAGCCCACCGCAGCTGGCCTGGCTGGAAGGCTCTGCGGTCTCCGGGCTGTTTCCGAGAAGCGCGTCCCTGTTACAGGGAACTTTCATAGCCCTTTTATTCTGCTGGCTTTTGATCAGCAGCGAGAAATGTCCCTGGAGAGCCCCAAGAAATGCTCCCTGGCTTGGGTCGCTGCCTGAGTAAGCGCTTTCCTGGAGCCAACCTGGCCCCTACTTCTGCATCTGGAAGGGAGCTATGGGGCAGGGAAAGGGGGAGACAGGGGCGAGCTCAATCCAGGGCCTGAGGGGAGCAGAGGGAACATCCAAGCCTTGAACTCTCCTCATGTAAAGAAACGGAGCAAGAGATGCTTGATCACACCAAGCTACAGAAGTCATCAAAGCCCCGAAGGTCACCAAGTAACCAGGGCACCGGGGAGGAACACGGGATGGGTTTGGGTCTGTATCATTACCCTCTGGCCCCAGCCCAAAAGCTATCATAACAAAACAAGAAGACACAAAACCGGGCAGTTTGGTTTGCCAAGTTGACATAGAAAAGAACAAAAAAAAAAAAAACAAATCCAAAACAAAATAAAAAAAACTTCCAAGATAAATATGTAGCCCCCATTTTGGAAGCATCTTCAAAAAGCTGGATCAGCAGTGGCACAACCTTCCAGTAACATCTGCTGGGCTGGTGATTTATCGCCTTCCTTTTGAAGAGGGAACAGTTCAAGAAAAATCAAGCTCCCACCACACGCAGCTCCCGTCTTATCTGCGCAACAACTGGCCACGGCTATTGCCTCCCAGCAGCAGGTCGGGAACCAGCAAGAAGTCTCTAATGCAGCAGGTTCCTGTTTGCTAAGAGAAAGGGCTGGCAGTGGTAGTAACTGGTTAGGAAAAAAACTTCTTCCAGAAAGCAGTACTTCAGGGGGCAATTAGGATGGCTGGGACCTCTCCCCGTGGATCACCGTGATACAGACCGGGATTCAACAGAGATCGAAACCAGACACGCTCAAGCATGCTGTCGAAAGGCAACACACACCAGGCGTTTCCATCGAGTCCACGGCAGTGGGATAGTGACAACACTGAGGTTTTGGCTTCCAGCGATCAGGCGGGCCTCCTAGACTCCTTGGCTAATGCTGGGGAAAGCTCCCAGACTGGGGGTTTGGTTTTAAGGGGAGGTTATTGCTCCCGACTTCTCAGGCTTTTTGCCCTTCGATAGGGCAGCTGCTTGCTTCAGGAGTTCTCTGTTCTTGGCCTGGAAACACAGTGAAAATGGGTATTTAATGGCACCGATCATCATCAGCTCTAGGGATCCTAGAGTTGCCTGGACAGAAGCTGCTGGCATCCTGCACGCAGACGAGAAAGGAGGTAGATGTTGCTGTGCGGCATCACAGCACGGGCTTGAGTCCAGCATCTCACCTCCACCACCTCGAAAGGGCTGTTCCCGTCCCTTCCCCCTCGCGTGCCCCCGCTGTAACTGAGAAGTGGGCTGAAAGTTAACAGCTTCCACCGGGGAAAGGTGACAAATGCGCAACTCGCATTAAACCAGCCAAGGACACTCACCAAGGTCACTGGGACTGGCCTTCCTTCCCTCCCCTTTCACCAGCCACCGTGCTTTGATAGCACGAGGAGCGATGGAGCAGACCTCTGGTGAGTCAAGCCCCCATCCCGACTCTTGCCTCAGCGAGTTGAAGGCCAGCTTCCCCTAGCCCACACTCTCACTTCTTTCAAAAACGCAGGGTGAAGCAGCTCACTGTGCTCCCGCGCTGCTTCACCCTTGGTTTCTTCACATGCCACCAACATTTTACCGGGATCCAGCTCTGTACTGACCCTGCATCCCTACTAGGAGCTTTCCAAACCCACAGGAGCACCAACAGGTAGCAACTCACAGTCTCTCTGGTCTGCACCCAATTAAAAATCATGGCAATTCAAGAACAAGGCTCTCCAGCCCCTTCGCAAACTTCTGAGCTCACTCTCCTCTAGCCTACGAAGTAAATCCTGCTGCAGCTGTAGGATAAGGGGTAGAACCCATGTGAAGCCAGATACAGGTCTTCTGCATTAGTTTCCAGAGAACAAACGAATATGCAAAGGGTTATGAGAGGAATTCAACCCTCTGCCCCAGTGCTGCGCGCAGTAAAGCAGCTTCTTTTGCCTCCTGCAGACTGGAAGAATACAGGCACCCCTGCTTCCCCCCCCAAAAAGACAAAGGCAAAATAATAAAAACCAAGAGCGCATTCGAAAAGTGAATCATAGGAACACTTCAAGGCACCTACAATACACCGAGAGGATTCGAACTTTTATTTTGGAATCAGCGACGAAAGTTTCCAGAGCCTCAGTCAATACCAGCTGAAGCAAAACATTCGGACACCAGAGAGCACGAGTTCAGGGCAGTCCCAGTTCGAGCTCAGCACAGAAGGGCACGGCGGGCGACCGACATGCAAACCCCTCTCCACCCTGGAGAGGCAGGCGGCCGCGGGCAGACCTGCTCGTGGATCTGACGCTTCCTCTTTTGAGAACTGAGCAAGTTTAAGGCTGTTGGAAGGTGTCCGACAGCTTTCAAGGCAGATGTGCTCCTCGAGCAAAGGCAGCAGCAGGGTGCTCCCAGGCACACGGAGCAACCAGCGTGCCCTGCCCTGGGAAACCGCTGTAAGGAGGGGGTGCAGCTCCCAGTTAGCCACTGACCTCACGGCCAAGGCTGCCAAGGCAACCAAAAAACAGCGGTTTGTGCTAATGGAAAATTCTCTGTTCAGAGCTGGAGTAAGAACACCAACTCATTCTTTGCAGGCCACCCAAAGCTACGAGACAGAAACAGCTCTGGGCTGACACAGGCAGGGCAGGATCAATAGAGCAGAACAGAGGCAGAAGGCGCCGGCTGTCATCAGCCCCTCAAACACAAACCGCCAGTGCTTCCCAGCTCACGAGGTGCAGGATGGGCATCCAGCCCTCGGCACACCACACACAGATATTCCAACCCTCAGACAGGCTTAAAGTGCTTCAGAACGTGCACTGGGAAGGGGATCTCGGGCACCAGCCTTCTGACAGCGGCTGCAGGCTCCCAAACCCATCTTCCACTCTGATAATTAACTTGGGTGTGTGCTGATGGAGGAGGGGCTGTTTTCTGAGGGAGAATATAAGCCCTTTGTCTTACCCCCTCCCATTTCTCTTCACTAAGGGCTTTAGATCTTTATACATCCCAGAGCAATTAAAAGGTGCAAAGTTCATTTCTGTGCCTGATTTCTTCCCTGTAACCAGCTCCCCTTTGACCTGATCTGTTTGGTGGCTCGGAGTGTATTCACACTGATAGCCTGCCTGGTGTTTCCATGGCCATGACAAGAATTCTGCCCTCCCAGTTCCCTCGAGCTCAGGGACTTCTTTATTTGGACTACAGAGATACAGCGCTAAAGGAACTGCCACTTGTTTATCGAGCTTTGTTCTCTCAGCTTACTGGTCACATAAATCACATTGAGAGCTACATAGTGCAGGGAGCTGACAAAGGTTCTGCAGTCTGGAGAAACAGGTTCAAGCCTGATTTTGGCAATAGGTAAAATCAGTTTGATAGTTCCCCTTGAGTCCGCAGGGGAGACAACACAGCGCTTTACAATACAGTAAGTCTGAGCCCAAGTAGAGAGCAGCAAGGAGGATATGAACAGAGGTTACGATGCACTGCAGCCTGGTACAGAGCTGGGAATGGGCTTGCCTGGGAGAGCAGAGAGGCTCTAGGACAGGGCTGAGAAGTGTTAGCAGAGCTGCGTGTGCAGAAGCTCACAAGGTGTTCTGATCAGGAGTGTCCTCAGTCACTCCTGGGTACAGCACAGCTCAGCAAATTAAAATAAAAATGCTGTCACCTGTAACTGCTCCATGACCTCCTTGTGTGTCTTCTCCATTTGGTTCATCTTTGCCCTCATCTGCGACTCCTGGTACTGCAGGTCGGCTTTCAGCTCTGTGATCTGCAGACAAACCAGCAAGGAGCAAGTGAGCTGGAAGAAGAAACTAATACCTTCACGCCAGACGCACCCTGGCACAGCAAATGCCTCTGCAGAAGTGCGAGACTAGACGAGTCCAGAAACGTGCCGGGGTGAGCTGGGGGAGCGCAACGAGACCAGAACCGTATCACTGAGCGGCACGGAGAAGCAGGAGCCGCCAGGACTGTCTTTCTGCAAGCAGCAGCGTGTTTTCTCTCAGTCTTACCCCCACACAGAGGTCTCCGAGACAGTGGTCAGAAAATGACCCTTTAAGAAATGAGATCTCCTGGGTGGGGCCAGAAAGCCTCTTTAACTTTGGAAAGGAGGCAGCCTGGAAACAGCCAGGAACTCTCTTGCTCACTCCAAGATAAAAAGCCAGACTCCACTGGAGCGCGAGCTGCGTGAGCACGTCAGCATGCTGTGGGGGGAAGCAAGCCAAGGGCTGTACCTTCTTCTCCTTCTCCAAAATCATCTGATCTTTCTGGTGCAGCATCTTTTTTAAAGTAGCCACTTCCTCCTTCAGCTGGGCAATGATAACAAAGTGGTCAGTGCCAGGAGAGTCCAGGGCGAGGTCTGGAGAAAAACTGCAACAAAGAACAGGGAAAGACTCTCATCACGACCGCTTCTCTGAGGCAGGGAAACTCCCACAGACGGCACTCGAAGGAGAATGGGAATCATTTCATAACACACGTTGTGTCCTCCAAACACTGCCTGAATGCAGGTGGTGCCTGTACCCCTGCCCTGGATGCCACATGAAATTGGGAAACGCATGGTATGACAGGCAACAGGGATTACGTGTGACATACCGAGTTGTATTATTGCATGATCAGCACAGCCATGGCACTCCTGCAGGTGACCATCGGCCAGTGGCTGCAGCAACCATTCAGACAGCAAGGATCCCTTTTCCAACCAAAGAGTTGAGGACAGCAGAGAGCTAATGAAACTTTATGCAACCACTTAGGAAGGCTCTTTGCTCACAGGCAGTCCTCGGATGTACAGCAAAACTTTTCACTAAATGTAAACAAACACTGGGGCAAGGAAGGAACATGAAAGAGAAACAAATAACCTCAAGTTCAACAAACAAAGCAAAGGGAGACACCTACATTAAAGTCAGCACTGTCCTCAGCAGGGAAAAGGGGTAAAAAGACGTGCTGGACTTAGCTATTTTGCTTCCACCATGACACAGCAATTTTGGAAGAAGCTCTATTACCACTGCAGAGCAGGAAAGACTCTCTNCAGGAAGANCGAGAAATAGCTGAGCACACCACTTGTACACCACCAGGCACTCTAAATCTAAGCAACCAGCTGAAAACTTTTCTGGACATGAGTCACTCCCCCTTACTGGTAATTCACNAATCTCCCTACGAGATACCCAGTGATCTGGGCAGCCATGCACAGTCTTATNCTAGAGGAATATTTCAGATCACAAGATACACTAAGCTGCAGCCACAGGCCCAGGGAGCTCACCTGATCTTTGCCTGCCTTCTGTTCCNTGCTGCTGTCATGGTAAGCTTAATTTTTATCTTTTGGTGCTAAAAGGGCAGCACGTACCTGAAACTGCTTCATAAAAATCTAACAATAATAAGGCAACAAAGCTTCACCTAGAAGATTACTTCAAGTCTGGCTGTTATCAGACAGCGCTGCCGCTATAAAGATAAATAGCCAGGGTTATCTGGAGCCTGACATTTTTTTAAAGCCTCCAGAGTAGGTCAACACATGTTCTAAAGCCTGCATTCAGCTCTAAAGCTGGGAGCTGCAGCACACTGGGGAAGGCATGGCCCGAACCCAAATCGCTGCAGCACGCTGCCACCTCCATGCTTCCAGTCCCCAGGCGTACCCCGAGGCAGAGAGCTGCTCACCTCACATGGCGGGGTCTCTGCCAGCGCCTGGAAAATGGTCCATTTTCTAATTAAAAGCACAGTCTGCATTGATTAGACTGGGTAGCAAGGATGTGGCAGGAGAAAAGGTTCTTTCCACTGCTGTGCTGGGATCTACAGAGGGAAACTAAGCAGGGGCAGCTTCACAGATCTGAAAGTCTCAGGATAGCTCTGCGGCACTGGGCGAGAAAGCTTGGCAAAGGAAAACTCAGAACAGAGGGTCTGCAGGAGAGCCCGCGGCGGAGAGTCTTGCACGGTTAAAGCACGCCGAGAGCAGAGCCCGCACCACGAGACGCGACAGGTCTCTGGGTACCCCAGACCTCGCACTGCGCTTGTCACGCTGGGCAGCTCGCGGTGCAGAAGAGGCTCATACACTAGCAGAGCACACCTCCATCTTAAAACTGTGCCCCAGTGCAGGTTCCCCAAGTGGAGGCTGTACAAGATGATGGCGGGTGCTCCAGCACCTTTCTGTGTGCAAGCACGTTACTAACAGCAGCTTTAATTTCCCACTCAGTGCAAATATGCTGGGGAGGAGAGAAAGAAAGAAAAAAAAGCAGCCTTCACAGAGAAAAAAAGGCTTCCTCACTGATTCCCTCTGTCTAAAAACAGACTCTGGCTTACACCATTGCTTTGTCCAGGCAAGTTTCCCTCCTGCCATACCCCGGGGGGATAAAGAGGACCAGGAGATGCTCACGTTTCCCCCAGCAGCTCCGGCAGGAGAAATTCCCTCCTTGGCAGCTCCTGCGGAGCCGGGCAGGTGACAGCCAGTCCTGCCACCCAGCGGGAGAAGGGACGGGTGGGCCACCAGCCTTCCACGGAGCTGCTCTCCCGGCCCCTGGGCTTCCAGGGCCTGGTGCTGCACCCACAACTGGGTGATGGCGGGCCTGGAGTGCCCTAGCATCCCCTCCTGCCAAGTACGTGAGCACAGGCAGGTGTCTTCCTGTTCAGTTGCTGCAAAATGCACCCTCAATTGTGTCAAGGTGCTAATTAAAGAAGCAGCTTTTTTCCCTCTGTTTTTGTTTTTTTTTTTTTTTCAGAGTGACAACTTAGTAATGAGAGGTTTCTCTGTCTTTAACCCTGCATTAAGGAAGCACCCTGACACTCCAAAATTAGAAGGAAAACTGCCAAATACAAGTCGCTCCATTCCTTTAACAGACTAAGAACTAAAACAACCAACTAAACAACAACAAAAAAGCGCCATTTCCTCTACAAATAAACTCCTTAAGCGGGATCCCAGCCCCTTGGGATGGGTCAGCGGGACAGGCGCTCTCCGTGTTTGAGCAGACTAAAATGCATGCTTCTCACTGAAGTGAATCGACCAGCTCGCAGCGCTTTCATCGGAGCCAGAGGAAAAAATGGAGCTCTTGCAAAGACACCTGCCTCTACAGAGCAGAAGAGAAACCAAAATGACTGCCTCAAACTACACACCTGTTAAATGGCTGGAATTAGGCAAAACAAATGCAAAGCTTAAAGATTTTGCTCTTTGAGTCAGGCTAGCATAAAGAGGCAGAGACCAGGCTGACCAATCCAGCACCCAGCTTTCACCTTAGACAAAAAACATCCCTCGTGCAAAAATCCATCCAGACCAACAGGAACCAGCATCTGAACTGACGCTTCCTCTAACACCACCAAAAGCAGGCACAGCTCAGCCCAGGTCCCAGCGGTTTAAGCGTATACCAGAACTTATCTACGCAAATGAGAATCATTTTACTGACTGAACTTTGCTGCTCAGCATCCTCCGGCGTCACTGCCCTCCCCCAGCCAGCTCAGTCAGAAGCGCTCGTCATTGCCTGGTGTTAAGAGCACAATTTAGCACCTTGTCTATAGTCACGGGAGAAGGGACTGCAGCGCGTTCACCTGCAGAGTCCATCACGTAAAAACACTTCTGCCAATATCTGCACAAGAGGATGGGCAAGCCAAGCACTGCCCGAATCCGGACCAGCACAGCACCAGAGGCTGGAGGTGAAGCCGGGCTGCTTGCACACGCAGGGGCAGCCCAGGATGGTGGGATTAGTAGGGCAAGGTCTGCTGCAAGCTGTGCTGAGAGCCACTGCGGGGGAAGGATACTCTGTACGCAGCAGGACCAGTGCTGCTAGCTCCTCACAGAGCTCACCCAGAATGAACCATCCAACGCCACCCGCTAAATGACCACGGGAAATCGCTCAGTGCCCCTATCATGGACATTGGGACAACATCCACTCTGAAAGACGTAAACAAAAACACACAGAGGGAATTCAGTAAGACGTGGCAAAGGAATTCCTATTGTACCCAAAAAGGAGCAACAATTTCAGACAAGCTGGACCCTGCTGGGGGTGTTGCTGAAGTCAGCTGAGCTCGTGTGCCCATATTTTGCCCAGCTGAGGGCTGCATCAGAAGTTCGGCTGGAGCCAAGACGCACTGTCCAGCAAGGTGTGACCCATCCCAGCAGCGCAGAGGTGCTGGCCGTGTGTCACCCCGCTCCAGCCCACGCTGCTGATGAAAAGAAGCCCTGCATTGTGGCAGACCCCAACTCCACACTCGGGCTGTGACCCAGGCTCCAGTATGACTCTGGGGGCCACAATCTTACATGGTGCAAGAGAGCAAGGTTTAGGGGGAGGTGCATCCTCACAAAAAACACCCCAGCAACTCCAAAAACACACTTAATGAACAACCATTATTATTCTACCCAAGAAGCACAGCCATGGGTCTATTTAAGGCAGCTGCAGCTTGCCTTTTCTACAATACGTTGCTGGAGCTCTTCAGTAGTTGCTAAAATTACAGTTTGTTACTGGGATTCATCAGAAAAAGTCTGTGGCGAGGACCACCGCCTCAGCAGAAGCCAGACTGACAATGTCTGACAGGAGAGCAAAATGAAGGCATTTGATTCCCCTAATACATGCTCCCCTTTTGCAAACGAACGGCTGAGCCATTGATGCCAGAGCACGGGACCTTTTGCTTTTCAGACATTTTCCAGCCAGCAGAGCTATTGCAATGAGTTGTTGGGTCTCAGCCCAGGCTGTACTGAGCAGATAAAAATACCTGGTGCTGTCCTACAGCTGGGGAAGCAGCCTCAGCAGGTGAGCAGGAGCCTCTCTAGAGGGAAAGCTGCAGCAATGCTGACGGGCTGCACCAGATCTACCAGGGACCTGCCTCCAGCCTCTCCTCTGGCTCCACCAGCACTGAAGGCAGTCGGATGAATTCTCTGACCACTCCGTGCTCGGCTGCATCTCCCAAGCCACAGTTAATCCTTAAATTTTTCCAACTTTTAACTGAAAACACCGCTCAAATGATAAATGGTCTTGTAGACCACTCTGTGGGAACCACTGCCCTACAAAATTTTTTAAGTTCTATTTCCCATCGCAGCATTTCACATATTAACAAACATCGACAAGGTATCAACAGTATCTATAGGAGAGATGCAATCTGTGATCTTGAAGACAAGACATTCAAGGCAGGTAGCGATTAATTAATTACCAGTGGCTTTAACAGACCCTTTGGCACTAATGAGCCTATGCTCTGGTCCATACTCCCAATTCACTGCTGTTTGGAAAGAGATCCATCGAGAGGGACAGTTTCCACGTGTGAGGCAGTTCCCAGGGAGGGAGGGCAACAGGGGAGAAAACAAGAGGTGATCTCACTTCAGGATGTCAGTGCCTTGAGAAACAGGACAATGGTGGGCACCGAGACTCTGCTGGGAAGCAGCCCACTGCGCCAGCGAGGACGGGGCACTCTGGATAGGGGGACAAAGCATCTCGGGAGAGGAAGGAACGCTGAGAATCAGAGAGGAAAGGCAGGAATGAAAATATGCATGTAGAAGACCGTAAAAAAAAAAAAATCCATCTTAATCTCCCATTTCTGCTAGTGACTCCCATTGTGCTGTGCATGCAGCTGGTGGCAACATAATCCAGCACAAACTGCGACAGCAGAGTGGGATTGGATGCTTTCAAGCAAAGCGGTTTGATCTCTTGTCCCTCCCCCAGAAGGCAGGAGGGGAAGCGGGAGGTGGGTCTCAATTCTCTCCTCTGAGACCATCTCCCTGCAGATCAGCCCGATAGCCCCGAAAGCACAAAACCTGCAGACCTTGAAGCTACAGCACGGCCAGCAGCCCCCCTCTCCCTGTAACTGCAGAGAGAGGATAAAGCTGATCCAGCTGCAGTTTTTCTAACTGTTGGGGAGCTCAGCCAACAAGCAGTTTCTGTTCTAGCAGGTACAGGCGCTAGGTATTCTCCTCCTCTTCAAACCCATGCCTAAATGCCAAGAAACACCGGCCTGCTGGGTTCCAGAAAGCTGCTAACGCAGCCCCTCGAGGTCCCAAGGCCCGAGATCCCTGCTCTAGCGTAAGAGCTTCCTGCTGTTCACACTGAACCCTCTTACATAAACTTTGCAAACAAGACCGCCCACCCACAATTTCCCCATGTAACAGGCTCACCTGTCACCATTGGCAGATATGGCATCAAACTTGGCTTTCTTCTTTGGGATTTCATTCTGAATAGAAGAGGTGGATAAGGTTTTCTGGCTAGAAAGATGAGGAAATTGTATGTCAGAACCTGAATGACTTGCAGTCTAAGACAGAGAAGCACATAAATATTCCCACCCACTTTGAACCCATTAAAACAAAATTTCCTAGCACAAGAAAGAACGGTAAAAAATTCATTCCCTGAAGAGTAGCTGGAGACTAAAAATAAACAGAAAACAACCCGTCAGTCAGATCAGTAGGTAGGTGAACAACTCACACTTAAAATCTACATTTCAATCATGAAATTTTACAAATGCAATTTAGCTTTAATTGCGTACAAGCTCAGTAAGAACCACTAAGAAGCACTGCTGGGCTACACGTCTACGCCAGAACAGCGGGGTTTGCAAACTAGCAAAGCCTGACTTAGCCAGATGCTCCTGAACAACAGATGACTGCCAAAACCCATCACCAAGGTACCGAGGCCCCAGGCACATCTCCCAGTTACTTTCAGAAGTGCACCCAAGGAGTGCGGAGCAGCCAGGCACCCTGTATGCCCATCCCAGAGGAAAGCTCACCCTGCACAACAGAAAAACTCGTGCTGGTTACCTGTTATAGTGGCTGCCGCTGCTAAGCCTGCTGTACTGCTCCTTCTCTTGCAGGCTTGCCCGGGAAGAGCTGCTCAGGTGTTTGCACTGCTCTTTGGTCTTCTGTAGGACCCGTTTATAGGATAGCGTGCATAACCAGCATAGCAGCTTTCCATCCACCTGGAAGGTGAGAGAGAAAAGAGAGGGGGAGAAGTTTTGGTCTTGCTTCCTTCCCCTTGCACAGACAAGAAGCACCTTCAGGCATAAGATCACATATGAGCAAGCAGCGACTCAAAAACGATGCCCTGAGTGCCTGGCAAGGGCAAGCAGCGCATCTGGCATGGCTGGTGCAACGCAGACAGTACGCATTAACCGCAGCTTATCTATCGTGACTACAGTCTCTGCCAGGCACTGCTTACAGACCATCTTACAGCTCCCATTCGCCAGGACAGGCTAGCTCTAACAGGGCTTCTGTCAAAGCAGTGCCAAGGAACGGTACGTGATGGGGCAGTCCCTGGAGACCAAAACAGCAAGGGTCTCTGCTCCAGGAGGATCCGCAGGAGGACAGGGCTCATCAGTGCGGCATCCCAGACGAACAACAGATGTTTATAGCCTGCAGGAATCAGGCCTTAGAAGCACACACCTCCTAAGGAGCACTTCTGTTGTTGAAGCAAAGGGTGTGCAGAAGCCATGGAATGGGTTTCCTGGTGGAGGTAGGACACTTCCAGCTCCTCAGGCTACAGCACAAACATTGTTCCCCATCCCTCTTCCCGAGCAGGCACCTCATAGCTCACCCAGCGGCCCCTTCTCCTCTGCCAGCCCACCTACCCTTAGGCTTTGATTCAAGAGATCTGGCAAAGGAGCAGAGGGGCTCAGAGATCAAACAGCTTCAAAACACAGCTCCCACAGCAAAGCTCAACTCCAGAGAAATACTTTCTAACCAAGAGACACCCCCTTTTGAAATGCTAGAGCATATGTGCAGGAAATGGACGATGACTTTGATCAGCCCTTTTAGAGAGATACTGACCTTCTTCCTATCATCCTTCCGGTCAAACGCACACTGCTGCTTGCACTGCTCGCAGGAGTGCGGAGGTCCATACTTCTTTTCAGAGTTTGTGCAACGCTGGCACTTGTTTCCAATAAATGCTGCTATGATGTTGCAGTACTGGCAGGGTTTTGGCTTTAAGAAAGAAGAACAACCGATACAGCAGTGCCTTCTAATTACATGAATACATTGCCCTTTCCCCTTCTCCCCATCACTTCAAAACTTGCATTTCCCTGTTCCAAGCTAACTGTAATGCTGATGCAGCAGACATAACTACATTTGGACCTTTGGTCTCTAGCTAAGTGTATTTAGCCATGGCACCCAGACCATTTATCAAGCGCTGTGACATCTTTAGAAAACGTGTAACAGCAAAACAGCAACAATCAAAATCTCTTTTTCAGATTTCAGACAAGCAGGAAAGAAAGATTTATCACAGCTTCCTGCAGCAATCTCAGTTTGTGTAAGCACGCTCTTGTTTCGATTGGATATTGAATAGTTCATTTCCTGGCCTAAAATGATGCAGAGCTGCTCTTTTCCATACTAAAAGAAAAGGTAAAAGCTTCACGCTTGAGGGACCTGTGTATTATTGATCAGTCATGCTATTACAACAGAGCCAGCCCATAAACTGCTCTCGGGTTCAGCAGGGGAAAGACAAGAAAGATGAAAGGAAGAGAGGCTGGTGAGAACGAGCCTCGCTCACTTACTGTTCCATAGAGCTTCACATTCTGAGCACACTTCTTGCATATCGTGTTGGTTTTGCTGTTAAAAAGAAGGACAGATCATTCTATTAACACTTCCCCAAAGAAAATTAAACCTCTGTGGTTAGGATCCCAGTCTCCCCTAGGCTCCCTCTCAAGTGGTGAGACTGTACTCAATCTTCACTAGGGACTCAGTTATCAAAGTGCATTTCCTATCCCCATCTGGTTGAGGATAATTTGCCAAAAAGTGGTATTACTAGGAGCTATCTTTTAATTAAGGCATCCCCACATGACACCAGTTTTTTGTCCTTACAAATACAGGAGTCTGATCGCCAGCTAACTGGCAGCAGGCGTGATTCAGCGCTGGTGACAGCCTCGGTTCTGGAGGAGATCTGCTCTGGATGACGAGGTTAAGGCAGGTCAGGACAGAGGTGTATTTGTCCAACAAACACAGGAAAGGGCTCCCCACACAATATCCATACGCAGCTCCTGCGTTTACCAACCTTCCCTCTGTAAGCTACATAACTTGCAAAAACGCAAAAAGGCAAAAGCACAGCTAAAGGAAACACATTTGGAATTCATTTTTGGATACCAGAAATCAGGTAAGAGGAAAACTCGGGGGAAGATGCACCTGAGCACTGACAAAAAAACAAAAATCAAGGAAAAGGTGCAAATCTCAGGACACCACAGAGACACAGCGACTTGCCCAGCAGACCTTTGAAGAAGGCCAAAGGTCCCCCAAGTCTTCCACAGCAACAATCTACGGGTTACGGCTCAGCCATCAAAGGTGTGGAAACACTAAAGGTGTGTCTGTTCCAAAGAAAACATGGGTCTCCCCAGCTCCGGGGGCATTTACCTTTCCTGCTGGAATTCAGTCCTGCAGTAAGTGCATTTAACAATGGGATGCGCAATCCGGCACTCCTGCAACAACAGAAGCGTTCAGTGAGATGCTGTGCTTCTCCCACACACCATTTCCCAAAACCCCAGATCACCTGCTGACCTCTGCTCCCACCACACGCACACACGTTCGTCAAACTCAAAAACATTTCCTCCCCGTACAGTCATGCTGCTCGTACGAGGGCTGAGAGCAGAGGAAGGGTGACAGGAATGGCATGCATCACAGGTGAGCCAGAAGTAAACTGAGATTCGTAACAAGGGCTTATTTGTGCCCAATGCCCACAGACAAGGGTCAGGGTGGTTGGCCTCACCTCCCAGGGCAGGAACATAGAGTCCTGCCGCAGTTATTCACACCTCTGCCCTCCACGAGCTTCCTGTGTCCCGGGTGCCTCCGGCCCCGCTCTCCTCTCACCCCGTGCCTTGCAAGTTCCCTTACGCCCGCATGCTTTGCCCCATCTGCCTCAGCCACCCCAGGCTACTCCATTTCCTGTCCCCCATTCCCCATCTCATCCCTGATCTCATTCTTCCCCACCCACCCAGGCTGTCCCCCAAAACCCACCTCCCTCCTTCAAGACACCGTAAGGCCTCCCCAAAACATCCCCAGACCCTCCCACAGACCCCGGCATCCCCAAACTGCCCCAGGCCTCCCCCCTGGCTAACAGCCTCCTTCACAAACAGCCCTTCGGGTGCCTTCAGGTGTCCCTCACCAACAGCATCTCCCTACCCCCCAATTTCCCCCCAATGGCCCCCCAACTCCCTACCCAACGCCCTCCCAAATACCCCCACCACCCCCAAACATCCTTCAGCGCCCACAAAACCCCCTGACAAACAGGTCCCAAATCAGCCCCTCAATACCATACCCCCCTCAGAGCCCCCAGGCTCGACCAGATGCTCCCACGCCTCCAGCCCCCCAAAACCTCCCAAACGCTCCCAAAGCCCGACCCACACAGCCCTCAGCTGCCCACCCCGAACCCTCAGACCCCAAATACCACCCCCCCCGAGGGCCCAA
>Ga0065711_1040566_pt1 | contig 16850 bp, 10 predicted proteins | sample Hoacrofraction12_FD_59098 | JGI IMG/M metagenome (GOLD analysis project Ga0065711, IMG submission 59098) | Hoatzin crop microbial communities from Cojedes, Venezuela - Epithelial fraction 12 v2 (version 2) | ecosystem: Host-associated > Birds > Digestive system > Esophagus > Crop | place... | reverse complement strand
GACAAGGTCCTGTGCAGCCTGCTGTAGGTGACCCTGCTTCGGCGGGGGGGTTGGACTAGATGACCCACAGAGGTCCCTTCCAACCCCTACTATTCTGTGATTCTGTGATTCTGTGATTCTGTGATTCTGTATTATGGCCACATACCTGACATAAGACTTCAAAATGAAGCATGGATCACTTAGAGCCCTCTTCTCTGAGCAGTCAATTTACTTCGGTGAATGAAAACAAACTTGCAGCAATACTGAACTGAAGAGAAATCTGTATTTAAACCATTATAGAATGGGTTCAGCCGTGACATATAACTATTTTCAAAGAAATTGTTACAGTCCAGATGTTTTAAAGGCTACTTTTGTGAACCTGGCAACTCAGTGTCCCTCTTGAAGGACTAAGCTGAATCTATCAGCTTATCACTGGTATCTCAAATTCCATGGGTACTGCTCTTGCTGCAGTTGGAAGTGTTGTCTTTTATTATTACCTTTTCAATATGCAGCTGTTGCTGGAAAACTTTGGAAAGGCTTCAAGCTTTGATTACATTATATTGTCCTGAATTTAAGACTGGTGAAAATGATGTCTTGTGCTTTATCTTCATTACAGACCTTAACACGCTAAATTACCCATCTATAAGAAGGGCCAGCAGGAGGATCCTGGGAACTACAGGCCTGTCAGCCTGACCTCAGTGCTGGGCAAGATTAGGGAGCGATTCATCCTGAGTGCACTCAACAGGCATGTGAAGAACAACCAGGGGATCAGGCCCAGCCAGCATGGGTTTATGAAAGGCAGGTCCTCCTTGACCAACCTGATCTCCTTCTATGACCAGGTGACCTGCCTAGTAGATGAGGGAAAGGCTGTGGATGTTGTCTACCTAGACTTTAGTAAGGCCTTTAATGCTGTACCCCACAACAACCTCCTAGAGAAACTAGCTGCGTATGGTTTGGATGGGTGTACTCTTCACTTGATAAAGAAGTGGCTGAATGGCCGAGCGCAGAGAGTGGTGGTGAATGGAGTTAAATCCAGCTGGCGGCCGGTCACAAGGGGTGTCCCCCAGGGCAGTTTTGGGTCCAGTCTTGTTTAACATTTTTATCAACGAGCTGGCTGAGGGGATTGAGTGCTCCCTCAGTAAGTTTGCAGATGACACCAAGTTGAGTGGGAGTGTCGATCTGCTCAAGGGTAGGAAGGCTCTGCAGAGGGATCTGGACAGAGTGGATCGATGGGCCGAGGCCAACTGTGCGATGTTCAACAAGGCCAAATGCCAGGTCCTGCACTTCAGTCACAACAATCCCATGCAACGCTACAGGCCTGGGGAGGAGTGGCTGGAAAGCTGCCCAGCAGAAAAGGACTTTGAGGTGTTGGTCGACATCCAGCTGAACATGAGCCAGCAGTGTGCCCAGCTGGCCAAGAAGGCCAGCAGCATCCTGGCTTCTATCAGGAATAGTGTGGCCAGCAGGAGCAAGGAGGTGATCGTGCTCCTGTACTCGGCACTGGTGAGGCTGCACTTGGAGTACTGTGTTCAGTTTTGGGCCCCTCACTACAAAAAGGACATTGAGGTGCTGGAGTGTGTCCAGAGAAGGGCAACGAGGCTGATGAGGGGTCTGGAGAACAAGTCTTATGAGGAGTGGCTGAGGGAGCTGGGGCTGTTTAGTCTGTAGAAGAGGAGGCTGAGGGGGGACCTTCTTGCTCTCTACAGCTCCCCGAAAGGAGGGTGTAGTGAGGCAGGTGTTGGTCCCTTCTCCCAGCTAACTAGCAATAGGACAAGAGGCAATGGGCTCAAGTTGCATCAGGGGAGGTTTAGATTGTATATTAGGAAAAATTTCTTTACTGAAAGGGTGGTCAGGCATTGGAACAGGCTGCCTGGGACGTGGTTAAGGCACCATCCCTGGAGGTTTTCAAAAAACGTGTAGATGTGGCACTTCGGGATATGGTTTATTAGGCATGTTGGTGTTGGGCTGACGGTTGGACTTGATGATCTTGGAGGTCTTTTCCAACCTATGATTCTATGATTCTATGATGATTTTATAATTGCTATTAAAATAGAAGTATAGTATTTCAGTTGACCCATTAAAATATTAGACTTTGACTGCTGAAAAAAAGCCCTGTAAACAAAGGAAGCTGGTATTTACCTACGATAGCGTGTCTGTTTTCTTGGATACATGAACATTATTATTTTTGAGGAATTAGCCACTTCTACAAATCTTTTTTCCTTCCCTTATGGATATGGCATGTTAAGGTGACCAGAATGTAAGTACTTCCTTGTCTTGAAAAGCACATATATCATCCCAGTGATCTTATTTAGAAGGCATGGGGGAAACATCTGTGCAACCATATCACAGAAGTAACCATTGAATTTGTCTGGCGGTCACTCAAAGAAAACAGAATGTTATTGGTGCTCCTTAGTTTTGCAGGAGCATGTGTATATGGTATTAAGCCCATAAGCACCCATTTATGTCTGAGATTTACTAAAGAGTTATAAGATTGCTCTTGTTCAATAGCATTAGTCTATCCTTCCAAATTTGGAACACAGCACTCCTCTGCCTTTGAGTAAACCTGGAAAATAATATGAAACACCAGTTGCTGGAGAAACATGGCTGGGAATGCCTTTGGGAAGGGCATCATAAGCCTGCTCTTTGGGGTTCTGAATTTAGACTGAACTCCTAGAAGTTTACAGCTCTTGATTTTTGGGCCTGGTTTGTTTTATATTGCTTTAAGCACTGGCAGTGAGAAAGCTTACCAATTAGAGTTTAAGTACTGCTCTTGAATACAAGTTTTCTAAGTGTACTGGGAGGGTGTTTACTTGCTTTTTTCCATGTGGGTTCCTTACCAAAATGTGTCTTTAATTTCAAAACAGTAACAGTACTCAGAAAGCAAAATGAGCAGCTGATTGAACTAAGGGTATTTAAATTGCTATGGATAGCAATAACAGCCTTTGTGCATTAAGTAAATGCAAACTTGTGCCAGTGGCAGAGATAGATCCTGTCTGTCTCTCTCACTCAAACAGGCTTCAGCTGGCTTTGAAATGATAAAGTGTTTCACCTGCTAGCAGGATCCCTTGTTCTATTGGCCAAACTGGTCTGTAAGCTGGTTAGAAATGCCCAGCTTTCTTGTAAAATCACTGAAACTTTTTCTTCTGGTGAAAGGGAAAGACTTGACTTCTTTTCAGCTAGTCTGTTTTTATTACTGATTCCTGTATAGGCTAACCAGATACTTACCAGAGGTAAGACTAAAGTTACCATAGAAAGATATAGTAGTTGTAAGTACTAGCCTTGTTTGGGAGCTAAAATTACTTCTGAAACTAGTGTTTATGAGCTTGTAGAAATTTTTCTTGATGTGGCTGTGTGCCTTTAGATAGCAGCCCTGTGATGTACTAATGACAATTAGCTTACTAATGATACTTTATATTAAATATGAGTAGAGGGAAATAATACTCTTCTGGACTAAACAAACCTATTTAAGAAGGGTGAGCTTCTACTTGGACCTGATAAGGGATGTGTGCTTTGTTGAGCCTGAACCCTGGCATCCCAACAGGTGAGGAAGAGAAGAGGAGCACTTTCACTTGATTCTTAGTGTCCTGTTTTTAAATTCTTTTCTCCCAAGAACTCGTTCTAAGGCTCCTAAACCTACAGTGCATCTCTTGGGACAAGGTAGGGCTGTCTGGCAGGTTTGTAAGAGAAGTTGCTTGCCAGCTGAAGGCAGCTGCTGTAAACCTGCCATTCCTGGAATGCAAAGTGGATGTCTATCAGCAGTTTGAAGTGGGAAGCAGAAATCAGAAGGTTGAAGTTGCCAGCTTTCCATACCTAGTCTGCATTTCTGCATGCTTAAAACTGACCTCCCCCATCTGCTACTTAGCTAGGAGGTAGAGTTGTTTCCAGTTATTAATCTGTTAGCAAATATTTGTATGTGCATGCTGAAGTAAAGCTTTGGATTCCCTGTTTTGGATGGTACTGTCTCAGTACATGGGATTGAGCACATTCTGGACCTGAAATGTATTGGTAGGCTGAAGGAATATCTCAAAAACTGTTTATGTTTTACCATTTGAGTCTCTATTAACTGGAGTTATTAATCATTTACACTTGTAGAAGGTCACAACAGACCCATTTCTAGAAACACAGACCACAAATAACTATAAAATCACAGATAAATCAATTGAACTAATATCAGCTAAAGGTAATACAGAATACTGCCTCCCAGGCACCCCTCAGAAAAAGCATGGGTAAACAGATAGTCTTTGCAGCGTGCCCTGAGTATCAGTATAACACATGAAGGAAACAAATCTGAGAGTCCTGGAGAATAGGTGCCTCCAGCTGAGAGATGTACAAATCCATTTATTGCCTGAGCACAGGCGCTCCGATAGAATAGCAAGAAACATCAGCTTCTGTGCCTTGTATTCCAGGCACAGAAATGGTGTAGTAAACCTGCATTTGATGCTTTTCTTAGCTGTGTTACCAGTCTAAGAGTCCCTGTGTTGGCAAAGTGATACACTGCAGTATGTTTTGTGTGAGGCACAATAAAGATGATGCTTGCTTTAAATTTCTGGACAGCTTTTTTAATTCTTTCAGCCAACAGAAATAATCCCAAATGGCTAAAATGACAAAGTCTGACAGACTTAGCCCTGAAAGTTACCACTCCATATGTCTGCTCTGTCATGTTATTGCTCCTGAAGCAAAATCAAAAGGAGGGAGGTAGTGCTTCCACTCAAGCAGCTGAAATGCAAAGTCTGAGCGCTTGCTTGAGCTGCCAGGGAAGTTGAACTTGCCCTCTGCCACTGCGTGGTGACAAGAGAGATGCAAACACCAAGTCAGTTAGGACCAGAATGCAGGCAGTAATGTCTGGCAAAGGAGCGGAGTGAAGCACTGAAATAGCTCCTGTCTTCATCTCCCTGGTGTAATTAACTCACCTTCATGTTTCCTGTTGAGCTTGTACAAATTGCAGGGTGCCAGCTGTGACTCCTTTGACACATCTCCCTCCAGGAGGCTTTGGTCCTTGCTTCGTTACTTCATGAGCGTTGCCAAGTGCTCTGTGTTCTCCAGTCTGCAAAACACCAGACTCTTCAAGCTCAAATGTGACAACCTCATGTAATGGGGATTCCCACGCCTCTGTCATGGGGAGGGGGGAAGGCAAGGTTCAGAGGCGCCGCTGCGGTTCCTGGGGAAGTACCACTTGAGCTAGCTTTAAACTCAGCCAGGTAACTGTAAGCAGAGCGCTCAGCAAAACCTGCCTGTTAAGCAGGGTTGCTACGTAGGTGGGGTTAGTCTGTGATGCACTCCTCAGTGCCTTTGCCATGTTTTCTACTTGCATCTGTTGGGCTGCAGTGTGGTTCTGAGCTGCTTGTCAAGCCTGCCTGGAGGATACCTCCCCTGCTTATTGTCATCATATCTGTAGCAGCTGTTGCATTTGCTTATATAGAAGAATGATGTTCAGAGAGTAATTATGCATTCCTTGCTGTTTCTGGTGTTGAAGTTGAGGGTTTGGGTTTTTGTCTCCTTTTGGAAAATTAGTCACTCATCTGTGTTTGCTCTGTATTTCATGTCCCTTTGCCATCTGTTTTAATCTAGCTGAGGGGGTGGGGGAGGCAAGTCAGCTTCTCAGCCAGCCCTCTGGGAGGGGGGAAGGAGGAGCAGCAAGAACAGCATGGTCCGCAGGATGACAGACTTGCTTAAATAAAACAGCAAGCATGCCTTCCAAATGCAGCTTCAGTTGTTGGGTGACTGGAGAGTGAATTTGTTTTGGCTGGAGAAAGGGAAAATTTCAGACCCATATCCATAATTCTCAAGAGGAGATGGCAGTGATTTATGTCTAGAATTCATTAGATGAGGGGATTCAGTTTCCTCTCTTATTTGAAGGTAGTCTGAATCCCTAGTCCAGAGCTTTCACTTTAATGGTCTGGATAGTTGCCTCTTGCATTGTATATAATGTGGCAGAGCCCCAGAGGACCAGCTCGTGGACAGTAGTGCCTGTGGGAGCCGCTTCCTGCCATCTCTTCTGCTGCTGATGTTCTGACCTGTGTGAATAAATATCTGTGAGAAATGAAGAAGTGTCTGGGCACCCCAACCCTCTGTGTGAGCTCTCCACTGAGCAAAACGGTGCCTGCATGATGGCAAGTAGTCTCTACAGACAAAGTCCCATGTATCCACGTGGTCAACACCCTGTCCTTAGAGGCCCATGTCCTCTTGAATGGGTTGTTGGGACCTGAACTTGGACCCTCTGTATCATGAGTGGGCCAGGAGCTTCCTATCCCCACTCTTTGGCGTGCATCCTTAATTTAGTTTGCATCTAACAGCCTGAAATGTTCCATTCAATCAAAAATTTTTGGTGTTAGGAAAAGATGTTTAAGATTTTTATTTTAGTTCTGTTGAAGAAAAAGCAAGGGGTTTGTGTTTTTTTTTGTTTTAAGTTTTTCTTTGGATTGGCAGTGAATCAAAGAAGTGACTATTCACCCATCTCTATATATAATTTCTACAACTAGTTTCATACTGTGCAGGAGTGGCTTGCTTTCATGATTATCAACTAAGTTTGTACAATGAGGTGAAAATACACCTGGCCTTGCTTGTGCTTCAGAACACTGCCTTTCAGAGAAGGGCTTGAAACCTGTAGGAATCACAGAGCAGCACTGGAGCAAGGAGGTTGACAGGAAGTTTTACTTCCTTCAGTGTGCTCCTTGCAGCTGGGATTCTGTGTGACACACAACCAGTACCAGTCTATGGTTAATCACTCACAATTTGGAGAGACGGCTAAATTCACATAATCACAGAATCACAGAATGTTAGGGGTTGGAAGGGATCTCTGTGGGTCATCTAGTCCAACCCTCCTGCCGAAGCAGGGTCACCCACAGTAGGCTGTAGAGGACCTTGTCCAGCTCTGCCTAGTTTTTGGAGATCGATTGCTTTTTCCCAAAGATTCTCATTGCATACTTCCCAGTGTACTTCTATTTCACTGTGTCATTTATCTTTATTCTGGTCCTCATATGATCATCTCATAGACTGAATGTCTTTCCCTAGGTCTTGTTATCCATATGTGATAGAATAGGCCTATCGGATAGTAAACTCTGCATTGGGTTTGCACAAAACAGCAGTTTTCTAATATTTTCTTTATCAGGACTAACTGGGACAATTCAGGCTGTTTCCTCTGAAAGATACGCATGTAGCCCTGGCCAAGAAGTATTTTAAACAAAACAAACAAAAGAGTCCTTAAAGTTGGTGGATTTGGAAGTGGGAGGAAAATTAAGAGCATCAGCTTTTTGGCGGAATTGGAACTCAAAGCTTTTTTCTCCTTGAGAAAGACAGAGGGATCTACATGCTGCTAGAAAACCAGGCAGAATTTGTTGAAAGCGTTCTCAAGGTGGTGCATCCATGGGAAAGGATTTTGTTGTGAGGAACGTTTGTTTCTTTCCTTCAGACAATGCTTTTCCGTCGACAGGCTGTCTTGCCCTGATGACTTCCAGCAGCCAACAACGTCAGCTCCAGGGAGAGACCCTGTGAAGGGCAGGGGAAGGGCAAGTGTAAGCTCCTGCTGTTTGTCTGGGTGGCAAAGGGCCCTGGGCCCTGCTTTGTGCAGAGGGCTGCCACCACTGCATGGAGAAGGACGTGCCATGGGGAATGGCTGGGGGAAAGACCCTGTCCTGTCTGAAATGCTGGCAAACTGTGGACCTCCAGGGAGTAGCGAGGGTGGCCTTGTTGAGGTCTGTAATGTGCAGAGTCTTTCTTGAAACTGCTATGCAAAAGCTTATCATGGAAAAAGTGAACTTTGAGAGCGCAGGTGGAGCTCTTAACAGGTGGGTGGGAGACTGGGGAAGTCTTACAAAGTGGGTCTGAGGTACTTGCACAGGAAGGTTCTGTGTTGGAGCTGTCAGATAAAATCTCAAACCTGGGAACCTGCCCAGGAGTTCTCATTTTAGAAGTGGTGACTAATGTGTCCTCAGGTCAGGCTGGCTTGGATCACTGTGGTTGGACTGGAAACTATGCCACGTCATACTGTGTCAGCCTGTACAGATCCAAGGTATTAGCCTCCTTCATAGGTAAACAGACACTCCTGTTGGTACGGTTTGCACAGTGAAGATGCAGAGAGGTGTAATTGTACAGATGGACTAGTGCTGCTTAACTGGCGCTGCAATGTTTTTTAGATGTTTCTACGAAGATTGATTTATTCACCACTATGTACACTTAGGTTGGGGGCTATCTTTCCAAAATCCAGATTTGGCACCTTCAAACTTAGGTATGTACTAAAAATGACATGACTTTTACTGGACTCTGCATGGGCTGCCACAGTACTGCTAACACAAAACATAGCAGTGCCAGTGACACAAAACATTCTTGTACGTGTTTTCTCCGGTGTGGAGGCAGAGCATTAACATGGGCAGGTAACTGGTCAGACTCTCCATGAGCACCACAGGAAACTTTTGTTTGAGGAGTGTGTGTTTCAAAGGGAGGGGGTACCAGACACATAGGAAGTCCTCATTTGCTGCTTTCATATGGTTTTCCAGTTGTGTCTGGGTTTGTGGTGTGTTTGTTTTATTTAAAGGATTTAAATCCTAGCATTGACACAACTGAATGTTTTAGCCAGAAGAGTTTAGTTGACTCAGTGAATTGACAGAAGTGCTAGTGGCAAGAAGTGTTTGTTCTAGGCTTGTGTAAACCATCAACGCCTGAGATCTGGGATGCAGCTATGCTGGCAAAACTTCCCTGGTGCAGACTGGGCTTTAGCTTTCTTCCTTTTCCCAGTTTCAAAATACTCTGCCGCTCCTGAGCATGCCTTTGTCTCTACTTCCAATTATTATCGCATTACAACATGATCCCCTTTAAAAGTACCAGTATTTGGAAAAACAAGTCCCAGGACAACCTGCATAAAACGAAGTGAGTGCTGAGGAGAGCTCTGGAGGTAGGTGAGAGTGCATCAGGTGGGGAAGTCTGGGGGAGAGCTTGAGGAGGTGGAGTGCCCGGGGAGGAGGGGTGCTGCAGTACCCCCTGCATAGCACTTGCACACGTCTGTATCCCACGCTGCTGCTGAATCACGTCGGATGTATGCAAACACAGTAATTCCTCTGAAGAACCAGGACGCCAAACAGCAGTGCGGAGGTCAGCGTTCGGGATGGCTGACCTGCCTCCGAGCGAGCTGGCAGGCCTGCGTGGCCCACGCGGGGCTGCTGCGGTGGGGACGGCAGGGAGGCGAGCTGGAGTGGCTGCCACCGGGCCCGGGGCCCAGGCCTGCAGCCGCTCTGGAAATGGCCTGTGCCAGGGATCTCGGGGATCTGGGCACCGCAGTTTGGCAGAGAAAGACTGTCTCTGGTCAGCTGGCATCACAGCTTGCTGGATAATTCCTGGAAACTTTTGGCTTTGCGTGTATGTTTAGGGGTACAACACTTTCGGGAAAGCTCCTAGTGGCAGGACAGTGCTAAAAATGTGTCCAAACACAGAAACAAGGTTTTGTCTTCTCTAGGAAGCTTCCTGGACCTGTCAGGTCTCCTGCTGCAGACGCGGTGATTGCTAAGTAGGGTCTGAAGCTCTCTAACACTTTGTGAACTAATTTTCATTTCTGATAGGAAAATAGCAGACTGTCACACACAGTTTTTTTCCTTTGCATAATTCTGATGTAGTTGTGACACTTGACATACAGAACAGATGACAGTGAATGGCTTCTTAAAATTTAAGTGGATGAATCAGAATTAATTGTGAAAAACAACCTTATTGTTGTCACAGGAATTCAGTGCAGACAGCAATTGTCTAACAAGATTATCCAGCTTCAATTGATTTCCAAAACTTCTCATTGATAAAGCAGCTAAAGAATCTTAAATTATAACCCTAAGAAAATATTTCCAAACAAAATTTAAAACAATTTTTACTGTTGTTGACCTCCCCCAAGAATCTACTGATGTTTACTTTCTAAGATCTTTTAGAACATAACTTTATGATTATGAAAGCCATCAGTGCTGTAGAGAAGTTTAGATACTACTTTATCCTAGGGTTGCTTGTAGACAGCACTTCACTTCCTGAGTGAGGAAAAAAAGTATGCAGTTTCAAAGGAGGGTTGAGCAAAACTCTCTCTCAGATTATCATACTAACATAACGAAGCAATAAATCTAGCAGCTGTTTTCTCCTGAAGTTGTATGCTGAGAAAATAAAATTTGTCTCTTTATATGATAAGAGCATTTCTGTGTAATCTTCGTGTATACTTGCAATATATTTCAAAACATTTTACCAGTACTGTTTAAAAAAAGGTATTTGACAGTACTTGCACATGACAATGTGTAATATTAATTTAGTGGTGAAATCAAGCATAAACCTGACTATATCTAATTGCCCAGATCTGCAGAAGGCACATCAGTACTCTGAACTGCTTTAGGAGAGTTCAAAAACCTCCAGTGGATTCTCAGCAATTGTAGGCTGCTTATGGCCCCTGTAGTTTCTGAGAGAGATAAAGATTGTAAGATGTGCTTTCACATAATAACATGGTAAAAAGCAGGAGTAAAGGACAGAGGCAAATGGTTAATGTACTGATCTTCAGAGACTGGAAGAGGCCTGGAAAAATCAAAAAGGAGCCATTGCTTCTGTATGATCTGGCTTGTTTGTTATGTATGGGAGCAGCATTGTGCTGCATGCTGTTAGAAACGCTGAATTCCCCAACTCTCACATTGGGAAGTTAGAGGCTTTAACCATGGACTATAGCACGACAAACTATTCTTTTCTACCAGGAGACTGGAAAAGACCAAATTATAACTTTGAAGCTCTCTGCTAAAATGCCTTTTCAGTTTTACCCTTTGAAGCTGCTGAAATTTATGGAAAAGGGCTTTTAACATTTTAACAATATACTGTTGACAAGTAATGAGAAACACAGTATCGGGTCTTATGTTGTATGCCCTAATATAGGTACACATGCATATATTGCATCATATTTTTGCCCATCACTTCTCTTTTCTATTTTAAGAAGTCATTATTAAAAACTATGTTTCCTTAGTGTTCAAAATGAATCTTTTCTGTTTGAACCTGAAGAATATTTTAATGTTAACCCTTCTGGAAAGGACTAACTAACAGATTCAGGCAAGCCTCCACATCTGTATAGTCCCTTGTTTATTTTTCCAATTTAAATTTTTCCCTTTTTTAGCCACTAAATGATGATATTACATTCTGGGATTCTTTTACCTCTTTGTTTCTTGATTCAGGATGTAGCTTGGTCATATATATAAAAAATTGTCCCTCATAGTCCCAAAATTTACAGGCTTTCTTAAAAAGATACACACCTAGCTACAGATAGTTATGTATAGATACAGAAAGAGAGTGCTCTCTCTATCAGTTGACCTGAGTATCCATGGCTTCAAGTAAAACTAGCAAGCCTGAGTCAAACCATTAGCTGATGACACTGATTTCATATGGCCTGACCAGCTCTATTGCAGTACCTTTGTGATATGTCTGTGATACATATGTAGTGCAGCAACTCAGAGCTAAATCCACTGCAGAACGTAAGGACTAGCCGAAAACTTCAGCCCCGTGGTACATGAGCTCCCTCTCCAGTGCTGGAAGATTAAAGTCCTGCAGATTGTGCCATGGTTTCTTTGGAGCATGAACTTAAAACCCAAACCAACAACAACAAAAAACACCCAACAAACAAAATACGAAAAACAAAAAAAGCAAATAAAAAGAAACCTCAAAACCAAACCAGGAGAAGGAATTTGTGAGCAGAGAGTGGTATCTCTGGTATGGGAGCTGGTGGGGCCTCTGCCTGTCTGATGTGGCTGGGAGCTGCTGTGGCTTTATGCTCACTTATTTACATGACTAGAGTAAGCAGTCAGCATAAAAACATACTTGGTCAATCTAAAAGGGCACATGCATAACCTCTTACCTGCCTGGCGCCCCAGAGCTATGACAGGAGGATCGGCAGTGGGTGGTGGTAGCGGATGCTGTGGCTGTAGGCACGCTGCATGTGTGTGTCCCTGCGTTAGGGAGGTCTGTGACCTCCACGAGTGCCCCTGCTCCCTCCCACGGGAAAACTCTGCATCTCTGCCCTGACCAGGGTGGTGCCTGTGGGTGGTCCGGCTGTGGCTGACCCTGTCTCTGTCCTTGGCTTGTGTCACATTGCTGGGGCCTGCGGGCTGGGTGGGGAGGAAGGGCACCACGCTGCCCTGGTGGCCCCCAGCCTGGCCAGGCCATGCTGCACCCAGGTGCTGGGAGAGATGGAGAGGAATCTGACCTCTGGCAGTGGCATTAGTCCCTGAAGGTTGTGGGAGGATATGTAAGACTTTCAGCCCCTGTGATGGAGGGAGCCTTGTTGCATCTGCTGTCAGAGAGCAGCAAGCTCCAGCGCCGGCTGCTGCCATCCCTGTCTGTGCCCGTGTGCTGGTGTGCGAGGGGTGCACGTTCCTCTCTACTTCCAAGGTACAGCTCCTGCTTAGCAGGGGGATAACTGAGCTCTCAGGGTCTGGTTAGTGACTTGCTGTATTAGGGAATGATGTTGGAACCGATAAAATGAGTATGGTTGCCAGCATCTGAAGATATCATATATATTGCCTTTACTTGGAAGTAAGTTTTGTAGGTGTTTAACTCTGAGTTTTGGGTTGAAAAGTTCCAACACCATTAGCTGCAGCTACCGGGTTTGCTGTTGCTTGACCTTTACTGCAACATTTATTATCCTTTCTGATAATTTAGATGGATTGTTTTAGACCCAGGAAAGCAGTCACAGTGTTTTCCTTCTGCAAATAATTTATTCCAGTTGCTTTGTTCTCTGTTTCTGATAATGAAATTTTTTTTCATTAGAAGGAGGCATTAGGAGTTAATTTAGGCCATGCAGCTAACTTTGTCCTGAAATCTTTGAATCTGTTGTGTTGGAAATAACATTTTACTAATATTATACTTATTTTTTTTTTCCTTTTGATTACTCCAATATGACCTGATTTGACCACAATATTGACTATCAGTACTCTCAATTCACTAGAAGGTATGCAGCACTGCATGGGGAGACCCTCATAGACATAACCATTTATTCATTAACTAATATAAATCCAAATTTTAATTAAACCCCCCCCTATAACAAACAACATAGGACCTTTCAGAAAACACGTGATTTGAGATAGAGCTGTGGGAGGGGAAAAATGCTCAAATATACTGAAGTCCTTGCTTCCCTGTTATTTTCAGCTAGCAGTGGAAAAAAATTTCTGCAGACCTTTAAATGCCATGAAGGTTTCTAATATATCTCAGTTGGGGATGAGATATAACGTGGAAAGTGCGTGCAGTACTCTGAAGAATGAAGCAAAGAAACCACAACCAACACTGACCAAAACAAAACAAATCCCAAAACCAGCCCCCGAAATAAAATCTGACTTCTAATATCCATCAAATATGGTACAGGGTCATTAGATTAACCTTTTGTTATGATGAAAAGCATTGCTGCAAGATGTGTTTCAGCTGTATTTAATGGGATCAGTAGGTTTATGCTCCTTATTATGTTGAAATGGATAAAGATTTTAATTTAGATAAATGGGTACCTGACATGGTCTGTTGTGTTTTTATATATATCTGCTGCTTTTATGTTGGCTTTTGACTTCTATGATGATTAAGAGATAATTGCTTTTCCTGTAGTGAGCAGTGCTGAAGTTGGTTGGCAAGAAGGAATTATGTTCTTTGTGCAGATGTTGCTTTTGCAGCAACATCTACCAAGAACGATGGAGCTGGTGTTTGTGCGTAATGCATGACAAAACACCTTCCTCTGCCCAACTCAGTGAACTCGGCTGCCATTTTTGCTGGTTTGCCTTTGCCCAGTTTAGAGAGCTATGGCAAAGTGTGCCTTTTCAGGCTCACGAAATAGATGAGTCCGTTTAAAAGCTAGAGATCGTTATTCAGTTAGAAGAAGCTGATGTCTGTGCCAAAACTATTTTGGGAAGGTCCCTGCTGGATGCTGGAGCAGGGCAATATGGATCAAGCAAGTGTGCTGGCACCTTCATGCCTCCCTGAACAGATTTCTCTCTCTTCTGCACCAGGGCATCTCCTTGCCACCCTGGCAATCACCCTGCACGCCCAGGATCCCTCACACCTGGCGATGCCAAGCAGCGTGGTAGGTCTTCTTCTGTCCCTTCGTCACTGCAGAGGTACTAGGATATCTTGGATGAATGAATGTCTTAAGTGCCTCTATATGTAAAATGGACATTCCACTACTTGTGCTTCATAAATATATTGAAAACTGTCAGCTGTGCAGATAGTCATGGAATTGAAGGATTGAAGTAAGGAATAAAATGCACTTAGGCTAGAAAGTATTTAGTTCAAATAATCTCTTGCAGCTTGCAATTGGTCTTCCTTTGGTCTGACTATGGGCTTGTTTAATCAGAGCCATTTAATTTCATCAAAGGTTGCTCAGATGCTGTGGTGTGGAGTGCCACTAATGATCCCCAGAAAGCTGTGCTGCAGAGCAAGTCTGAAATAATGGTGCTCAGTATTTACAAATGTTAGCACGGTCAAATGCTTGCACATTGCTCGAGGTAACCTTGTAAAGACAAGTGATTATCATAAGTTTGGGTCTCTGAAGCAAACCTGCCATGAATAGCTGGAGCCTTAGAGGTCTGCTCTTCAGGGAAGCAGCAGATTCTTCTTTCTCATTCTTTCATCCCTTCCTGGTGGGATAATGAAATGCAGTGAAAAGGAGTTCTGTTCATCAGACGTATCAGGCATTTTGAACACAAGATGATTATTTCTAAGTCTGTTTTCCCCCCAAATTTCCTTCCAGCCAGAAAAATAGATGCACTGCAGCTGGGGCTTGTTGCCCTGTGCCGCTGACAGTATCATGCATGTTTTTCCCTGTCTGGCTGAACACTTGCCAGACCAAGACTTAAGGTCTGTTAGCCTTAATATGGTTTAAGGAAAGAACTCTTTGATTGTTTCTTAATGATGCAATTTTCTTTTTCAGCCTAATATAATTAAAAATCTTTTGCTGCCATGATGGTAGTTACAGAATATCCAGGATGAGGATATTAACCAGTCTTCAAAGTACATGAAGTTGGTGTCTTGGTGGCTCTTATTTTGCTAACATCTAAGAATAGAGGTACTTGTGACCTTTTATTCAGCTGTTGTGAGTGTACTTTCTTGTGTTTTTGTGTGGGTAAGTAGTATGTCTTAGAAGGAAGCTCGGCTGTGTCATTGATGGTATTGTGCTAACAAAAGTCTGCAGTATAATTATTGAGACATCTATTTAGGAAATCGGTAGCAAGGGGCTCTTAATTTGCTTGATTCCATGACACAACAAAGTTATTTTTCCAGTCTGAAACTGAAGCCAAGGTGTATGGTTTCTGACTGCAACTGTATGAGCCACTTTCATCTTATAAGAATAATAATAACAACAGTTATTTCTTCAGCTGCATGTGTTGGCTGCATTGCAGGTTGGTAATAAAAATGGTATTGTAAATTGCAATGACTTATGTATGGGAATAGGTCTTTTCAATATTCTCAGTGTGACATAGATAATGATTACTGCACTTGCACTTTAAAAGCAGTTATGTAAAACCAGCGAAAGGTGTGTCATGGGAAAGGCAATTGCTTTGAAAAATTTTCATAAGCTGTGCTATTGAGTATTTATACGTGTGGTCTCAGAGCAGGCAGACTGAAAAGTAACTGCCTTTAAGAATGTCACAAAAGTTGCTTGGGACCCCTGGGAGAAGCAATATTTGGATCATTTATCTATGAAAAAAAGACTGATGAGCACAGGAACTTTCTTCTGACTATAGTAAAAATGTCAGTCTGTGCAATTCTTGCAGTTTCAAGCCTTTCATTGAAGAGTCTACTGCCCTTTAAGACCATTTGATCAGAACATTAAAGGCACGTTCAAATCCCATGCCCTCTTCAATCAGGATATTTTTATTTCTATATGTATGCTAGAGACTTAACAATTCAGTTGGTAGGGAGTGAGGAATTCAAATGCCTCCTTCTGGACCTAGTTTTTGTGGTTTAAAATTATGTTTTACCAGCTAAAAGGAAGCTTCTAGTGCTTTTTCTGTAGTCATATATGAGAGTTTTTCTAAAAGTCAACAAAGACTGCCTATATTTATTAACTTTAGCCAGAAGGCATAGAATCAACTGTTTGCTTTTCCTAAAGCTCTGTTTATGGCCAGAGAAAAGCTCATAAAGATTCTCCGTGAAACAGGATAAAGAAACTCATGTACCAATTTCTGGAGAAAGCCTTTCAACATCTAGTTGACTTCCTCCATATCTTTAAAGGATATTTCATCTTGATTAAATATTTAAAGCAATTGAGTATCTACCTTAGTTGAGTATAACTTATTTCCTATCTAAAATTGTAGTGATTTTAAAGAATTAAGTATCATTTAATAGCATTTCCCTCATCTGCTACGTTGAAGACACTGTGTCAGGGACTGTATGTATCTGTTCAATTGTATATTCAGTACCTAGGCTTAATGATGCCCCTGTTCCTCTAGGCACTACTGCAATTTTCCTACCTGTACACATGGAGTTAATAAAATAAGCCTTCTCTATAAAGGAGATGTAGCCCTTCTTTCAGTACATAGAATTATGATAGTGGTAATAATAATGAGTGGCAATGGAAAATTCACTTACATATTGCTTTAATTATCCAGATTTTTATGTGTTTGGGCATCTGGATTGCCAACAGTACATGACATTTTAACTGGTCGGGGTTTCTTTATTAACCTTTAGATGTTTGATAATATTAGCAACAGAGTGTCTATAATCAAGGAGAGAAGCTGAATATTTCCTGCCCCTCTATTTCCTTCCTTGTGTACTAGAAACACAGAAACTAGTAAAGTTAAAGAGAAGTTTTTGGCTTTTGCTTTCACTGCAAAGTAAAAAAAAAAAAAAAAAAAGGATGACAGTGTTCTGGGAGAGGGAGACTAAGTACTTTCCTTTTGCTTTAG